>Ga0307515_10009641_pt1 | contig 18633 bp, 11 predicted proteins | sample 17_EM_MG_FD_194513 | JGI IMG/M metagenome (GOLD analysis project Ga0307515, IMG submission 194513) | Populus trichocarpa ectomycorrhiza microbial communities from riparian zone in the Pacific Northwest, United States - 17_EM | ecosystem: Host-associated > Plants > Roots > Unclassified | place...
ACCGGCGCTTCCAGCTTCAACCATGAACCGCCGTATGCGGAACCGCACGTACGGTGGTGTGGGAGGACGGCGGGGGTAACCCCGCCTCCTACCCGATCCTCAGGCGACTGTCTACTCGACGCCGCTGACGTCCGAGCGCAAGGCGGTCCAGGTCAGCGTGACGGCCAGCGTGTGGTCCCAGGACCGGCCGATCAGCGGGCTGTCGCGGTTCGCCGCGCCCTTGACCGTTTCAACGCTGGCGTGCAGCGCGAGGCGCCAATCGCGACCCAGCATGCGAGCCCACGACGTGCCCAGCCGCGTGGCCACCAGGCCCGAATGCGCTTCGTAGGCCGGTCGGGTCTCGGTGACGTAGACCGGGTCCACACCGTAGTACATGTGGTTCAGTGCACGGTTGCCGAACAAGACACCGGTGTAGACCGACGGGTTCCACTCGGCGACGCGGGGCAAGCGCCAAGTCACCCGCGGCTCGAAGGACACGCCGGCGAATTCGAGGTCACGGTCGGCATCGAACACCGCGCGCATTGGCAGATCCAACCGCAGCGGTGGGCGCTGGCCGTCCTCTCGCAGCTCGCCCAGGTTGATGCGCAAGCTGGGGCCGAACTCCACCAGGGTGCCGATCGCCGGCATGCCCTCTCGGGCGCCGGTGTCGCGCCCATCGGAGCCAAAGGCGGCAGCGGCGCTGAAGTCCAGCTCCGCTCGGGGTGTGCGCAGCGCGCGCAGGCCCGCAGACCCGCTTTCGACGCGCAAGACCGGCCCGCGCCAGGTGATGAAGGGCAGCACCTTGCCGTTTCGAGCGCGTCGCTCCGCCCCTGGGTAGACCGCGTGGTCGGCGGCGACCATGAACAGCCCCGCGGTCCAAAGCGGCGGTGCCACGCCGGGGACATTGCCGTCGGCATCAGCCACCACCTCGGGCGGCGGCGGCGTGGTGGTCTGGGCCATCGCTGCCAGCGGGCTGACGATGGCCAAGGTGAGGCAGGCGGTCAGACGAGGTGACAGCGTTCGCGGTGGTGTCATGAGAGAAGCGGAGGTCGAAAGAGAAGTCAGGTCTCAGGCCAGGCCGATGCGCGCCGGGTCGGGCCCGGGGACGCGGTTCCACGCGGGCAGCTGCGCCTTCGGCAGCAACTCCTGCACCGCGCGGGTGGCCTGGTCGAAGGCGCTGTGGGCATAGGCGTAGGCACCGGCGTCGGCGTTGGCAATCGCCACGCGGCCCCAGCCGCGGCGCGCACGCTCGCAGGGCAAGGGGCCTTGTGGCCAGTAGCGGTCCCACGGACGCATGTACTCGTAGGCGTAGCCATGGGCCCAGCGGTTCACGGTGATGGCTTCGATGTCGTTCGCCGCATCGAAGCCGAATTCGCCGAGCGCGCCTTGCAGCAGTGTTCGCACCTGCTGCTCGAGGAAATCGAAGCGCCAGCCCAGCAACATCGCGCGGCCTTGCGACGCCTGCGTGCGCGCCGGCGCGCCATTGCCCGGCACCACCACCTTGCTCAGGTGCAGCAGGATCGGCTCGTCAGGCGACTGCGGGTAGCGCTGCGACCCCATGCTGACCGGGAAGTCCAGTGCCACATCGCCCCAAAAGCCGTCGACGATGTTGAAGCCATGCAGGCCTGCCTTCTGCCATGCGCGCCAGTTGTTCAACAGCACTGTGGTGTAGAGCAGCGGTGTCTTGACCTGGTCGTTCAGCGCCTCGACCTGGGCCTTCGGCAGCTCGTCGGTCAGCCGCGCAATCACCCGGTGCCAGCAAGCCAGCAGCACCTGGCGTGCGCGTACGACGCGTACCCGGTCCTTTGCGTCGACATAGCGCAGCTCGACCAGTTCAGCTTGCTTCGGTGGGCCCAGGTGACGCAGGCCGAGCACCGTGGCACCCAGCCGGATGCGCACGGGCTCGTCCGATGCGTCCAGCCGCGTGCGATCGAGCGTTGCGTCAACCAGCGCTTCCATCCCCGCGCCGGGCAAGGCAGACGGAATCAGCGACCGGACCAGCGCGCGCGCCACGCCGGCGTTGCCGTCGGGAAAGTGGTAAATGTATTCGTCCTGGCTCGCCATCAGCTGGCGACCACTGGGCGACATGCGCGCATCAATGCCTTCGCCCAAGGCCAGGCCTTCAAAGCCGGGCAGACCAGCGGCCCAGGCATCGAGCGCGGTCGTCGCGTCGATACCGACGCCGAAGTAGCCTTGCGTCTCGCCCTGGAAGAAGCGCAGCACCACCGGGTCGGCCCGCCAGGCTTTCAGCAAGAAGTCGCGGTAGGTCATGCTGGCCAGCGCGCTGCGCCGTGCGGCTGCCGTCTTGAACTGGGGCAGCACGTCGCGCGGCGTGCCGAACAGCGCGGCCAGGCTGGCTTGCGCCGGGGGTGGCAACGGCGTGCGCGGCAGCCAGTCCGGCGCGGCTTCTTCTTTGCCGTGGCGTACCAGCCGGTCTTCGCCCCAGGCCTCGCGGCCGAAGAACAGGCCTTGCTGCGTCAGGCCCTGCCGCTCGGACCAGCCCTTGTCGAAGAACTCGGTCTTGAAGCGTTCCAGCTCGATGCCGAGGTCTTTCAGCAGCCCCGAGGCCGCGGGCGAAAACAGGCTCGGTGAATCGAGCGACTGCGAGCCGCCATAACCGATCAGCTTGACGCCCGAGCGCGAGACGAATTCATTGCGTCGCGCGTGGCCGCCGATGTCATCGAGCGCATCGAGAAGCAGCATGCGCACCGGCCGCCCGGCATGCTGGCGAAACAAGTGTGCACCGGCCAGGCCGCTCAAGCCGGCGCCGACGACGACCAGGTCTTCGATCTCGGGGTCGACCTCGGCCGTGGCATCGTGAACCCGCGCCGGGTCGTCGCGCCAGGCGTGGGCGTTCGCGTTGACCGCGTCGGTCTGGCCCTGCAGTCCGGTACGAAGCGCGATGGGGTCGGTGCTGGGCGCGGCAGGATCGGCGGAGTTGGCGGCTGAAGCGGCGAACGGTGCCGTGGCCAGCGCCACGCCATTGAGAAAGTCGCGGCGTGTGATGTCGGGCATTCGCATCGATGGGGACCGTGTCGCTGGCGGTCTCGGCCGCTGTGGCGACTACGGATGTGGCGAGCAGAACCAACCTCGATCATGGCACGGCCGCGCGAGACGGCAGGAGACGACACATGCACCGATCGATCGAGCACTTCGCTGCGGGTCTGTTGATCCTCGCCGCTTTTGGCATGGCCGGCTGCAGCCAGGTGCCGGCTTCGCATGCCGCGACCGATGCGACGTCGAGCGCACCAGCCGTGGCCATCGCGTGGCCGGCCGAGGCGGCGCCGCAGCCGATGGATTGCCCCAGCGGCCTGCCCGAAGGTACCCGCTGCCTCGGCGGCCGGGACAGCGCAGGCGCGTTCTACCGCATCGCGATCCCTGCCAATTGGCAAGGCGACCTGGTGGTGCACGCGCACGGCGGTCCGTCGCTCGGCGAGCCCAAGGTCGAACGCGTGGTCGAGGATCTGCAGCGCTGGGCGATCATGGTCCGTGCCGGCTACGCCTGGGTAGGCTCGACATTCCATCAAGGCGGTGTGGCAGTGATGTCGGCGGCCGAAGACACCGAGCGTGTGCGCCGCATCTTCGTCAACCATGTGCAACAACCGCGCCGCACGGTGCTGCATGGCCAGTCCTGGGGTGCCAGCGTCGCGGCGCGCACGGCCGAGTTGTACGGCCGCGTCGTGCCGGGCCAGCAACCGGCCTACGACGCGGTGCTGCTCAGCAGTGGCGTGCTCGGCGGCGGCTCACGCTCGTACGACTTCCGACTCGACCTGCGCGTGGTCTACCAGGCGTTGTGCCACAACCACCCGAAGCCCGACGAGCCTCAATACCCGCTGTGGCAAGGTCTGCCGGAGGGGTCGACGCTGACGCGCGCGCAACTGACGCAGCGTGTCAACGAGTGCCTGGCACTGAACCAGCCGGCCGCGCAGCGCAGTGCCGAGCAGCAGCAGAAGGTGCAGACGATCACGCGCACCATCCGCATCCCTGAGACCGCCATCGCTGCCCACCTGGCCTGGGCCACCTGGCACTTCCAGGACATCGTGCAGCGCCGCACCGGTGGGGCCTCGCCTTTCGGCAACGTGGGGGCGCGCTACACCGGCTCAGCCGATGACGACAGCCTGAACGCGCAGGTGCTGCGCTACCGTGCAGACCCCGCGGCGATGAAGCGCTTCAGCCTCGACACCGACCCGACCGGCCAGATCGACCTGCCGATCCTGACGGTGCACGGCATCGACGACGCCACCGCCTTCGTCGAGCTGGACAACGAATTCGCCCGCACGGTGACCCGGGCCGGCCGCGCCGACCGGTTGGTGCAGACCTTCACCCGCGACCACGAACACAGCTACCTGAGCGACCCGGCCTACCCGACGTTGATGCAGGCGCTGCTGCGCTGGGTCGACCAGGGCGAGAAGCCAACCCCGGCCGGCATCGCCGCCGCATGCGCGGTGATGGAGACGCGCTTCGGCGCTGGCTGCCGCTTCGAACCCGGCTACCGCCCGGCATCGCTGGACACGCGCATCACGCCGCGCTGAAGCGGAGGCGGCCTGCCCACCCGGCATCGGCGCGCTCGCGGGTTCTCAGGGGAGTGACGCCCTCGGCAGCGGCGCCTACGATGGTGCCATGCGCCACGCCCAGGCTCTGACCGCATCCGGATCGCCCGCCCTGCAGGCCGGTGCCCCTGCATGAGCCGCAGGGCCGCTCCCAAGGCGAATTCCGGAGCGCGCGGCGCGGAGGATGCCCAATGAGTGCACCGCCCCCGCGTCTGGTCGCACTCGCCCCGCTGCTGGACGCCATGTTGGCGCTGCCGGCGCACGAGCGTGCGGCTTGGGTCGCGTCACTCGGGCCGGAACATGCGGTCGAGCAGCCCTTGCTGCGCGACATGCTCGACGACATCTCGCAAGGCCATGACTCGCAGGCCCTGCCGGACGACTCGCTGTGGCAGGCCTGGCCGGCGCACCTGCAACGGGTGATCGACGAACACGCCGCCGATGTCGGTGTCAGCGGCACCGGCGAGTCGGCCGCAGCCGCGTTCGAGCCCGGCCAGATGGTCGGCCCCTACAGGCTGCTGCGCCTGCTTGGCGAGGGCGGCATGGGCACCGTGTGGTTGGCCGAGCGGGCCGACGGTGCGCTGACGCGCGAAGTGGCCATGAAGCTGCCGCTGGCCGGGCCGCAGCGCCTGCGGCTGAACGAGCGCCTGGCCCGCGAGCGCGACATCCTCGCCTCGCTGGTGCACCCACACATCGCTCGGCTTTACGACGCCGGTGTGGCCGACAACGGCCAGCCCTACCTCGCCATGGAGGTGGCTGAGGGCGAGCCGATCACCGTCTACGCAAGCGCACACGCCCTGGGTGTCGACGAGCGGGTGCGCTTGTTCCTGCAGGTGCTGGACGCCGTGCAGTACGCCCACAACCACCTGGTGGTGCACCGCGACCTGAAGCCGTCGAACATCGTCGTCGACGCACAGGGCCAGGTGCATCTGCTGGACTTCGGCATCGCCGTGCTGTTGGACCCGTCGGGGCACGAGGCAGCGCTGACCGAAATGGGGCAGGCCGTGCTGACGCCCCGCTACGCTTCGCCGGAGCAGATCGCCCGCCAGCCGCTGGGCACCGCGTCGGACACCTATTCACTCGGCGTCGTGCTGTGCGAGCTGCTCTCGGGTGCCCGGCCCTACCGGCTCACGCACGACAGCCGCGCCGCACTGGAGCAGGCCATCCTCGAACACGAACCGGTGCCGCCCAGCAAGGCCCCGGGGCTGCCGCCGGCGACAGCGCGACGCCTGCGCGGTGACCTCGACAACATCGTGCTCAAGGCACTCAGCAAGCAGCCTGCGCAGCGTTACGCCAGTGCCGATGCCTTCGCCGCTGACCTTCAGCGTTATCTCGACGGCCTTCCCGTGCAGGCCCACCCGGGCCGTGCGGTCGATCGGATGGTCAAGTTCGTGCGGCGGCACCGCACGCCCGTGGCGGCGGCGACCAGTGTGGTGCTTGCCTTGAGCGTGGGCATGGCGGTGGCCTGGCGCGAGGCGGTGTCGGCGCAACGTGCGTCCGAACAGGCGGACCTCAGCGCGCGCCTGGCCAAGCAGGAGCGGGACAAAGCCCAGGCCGTCAACGCCTTCCTCGTCGAGCTGTTCGAAGACCCCAAGGGCCTGAGGCCTGGTGCGGCCGACGCCTATGACCTGACCGCGCGCCAGTTGCTGGATCGCGCGGCCGAGCGTCTTCGCCAGCAAGGCGGTGCGAGCAACTCGGCGCAGTCCGAGCTGGTCTTCACGTTGGCCACGATGTACCACGAGGCCGACGACGATGAGAAGGCCATTGCGCTGCTGCAGGACGCGCTGGCCTTCACGACGAAGACGCATGGCACGCAGCACCCCGACACCGCTCGCGTGCTCGCCAGCCTGGGTGGTGCGCAGTTCTATGCAGGCGACGCGCCCGCGGCGCAAAAGACGCTGGACCAGGCCGACGCGATCTTCAAGACACTGGGCGACGAGACGTCCTACGGGCGCGGCGAAACCTACCTGAACCTGGCCCGCCTGAGCGCGACGCGCGACGCCGAGCTGGCGATGGCGCTGGCCACCAAGGCCGCGGCCATCTTCGAGCCCTTGTCTCCCCATCTGCTGCGCGCCGGTTCCAACCTGGCCGTGGCCAGCAACCTGATCGGTTATGCCCTGCTGCGGCGCGGCGAGTTCGCTGCCGCCGAGAAGCAGTACCGCCGCGCGCTTGAGTTGCACACGCGCTGGTCGGGGGCAGGGCATGGCAGGACGGGGGCCACGCACTCGAACCTGTCCGAGCTGTACCGCCGCATGGGCCGCTTCCGCGATGCCGATGCGTCGATGACCGAGGCCGTGCGCATCATTCGCGTGTCCGAGCCCGACAACGCGTTCGACATCGCGCAAACCGAGTTGCGGCAGGCTTCGCTGCTGCACGACATGGGCCGTCGCGGCGAGGCCCGCACGCTGATCGAGCGCTGCATCGCCGTGTTCGATGCCGCCAAAGGGCAGGGTGAATCGTCGGCCCGTCTGGCGCGCCTGCGCTACGCTGAGATGCTGGGCCGCGAGGGTCAACTGGCGGCCGCCGAGCGGCTGATCGGGCCCTTGCTGCCCCAGCTCGAAGGCCAGGCCCAGCGGCGTGCGCTGCTGGCCATCGCGCTGGGCGTCGGCGCGCGACTGCAGCTGGCACGTGGGACAAATGACGAGGCCCGCCAGTCGGCCGAGCGCGGCATCGAGCTGATGAAACAGGCCGGCACGCCGCGCGATTTGATTGCGCTGGACCTGGAGCAGACGCTGGCCGCGATCGGGCTGGCGCGGGGTGAGTCGGACGCCGCAATGGCGCGCCTGCGCTCGGCCGTGCCGGCCGAGCAGCCGCCGGGCGTCACCTTGTTCGCGCCGCAGGTGGGCCAGCGGCTGTTGGCGGGTGAGGTTGCACTGCGTGCTGGCGACGGTGCACGTGCCACCACCCAGTTCGCAGCCGTGCGAGCCGACCTGCAAGCCAGCGGCGAGGCCGAGTTGCACGGCGAGTGGCTGGCCGCGGCTGCGCTGGGGCTGGGGCGAGCGCACCGCCTGAACCACGAACCCGCGAAGGCGCTGCCCGAGCTGCAGACAGCTGAGCGTCTGCTGGCCCAATGGCATGCAGCCGGCAGCCTCGATCTCGCCGAGGCGCGCCTGACGCTGGCCGACGGTTTGCTGGATCTGAACGACAAGCCGGCGGCACGCGCCCTGTGGACGCGCGCGCAGCAGGCGATCGACAGCCAGGGGCCGGTCGCCGCGCACTACCGCGAGGCCTCGCGGCTCGTGCAAGCGCGCTTGACGGACTGACTAGGGCACGCGCCGCTGCAGCACCAGCTGCACGCCGTTGCGCGGGCGCAGTGTCACGTTCATCACCGGCTCGACAGGGCCCACGCCCGGTGGCAGCGCCAGCGTGTAGCGCTGCAACAGCAGGGCCGCTACCAGCGTCATCTCCAGCATCGCAAAGTGCTGGCCGATGCACACCCGCGGCCCACTGCCGAACGGCATCCACGCGCCGCGGGGTGGTGGTGGCGCATCAGGCAGAAAACGCTCGGGGCGGAACTGAGTGGGTTCGTCGAACGCGCGGGCATCGCGCTGCAGCACCCACGGCGTGATGCGCAACATCGCGCCGCTCGGAATCGTCCAACCACCGAGCGTGATCTCGCGCGTCGTGCGCCGTGTCATCACCGCAGCGATCGGCGGGTATAGCCGCATCGCCTCCTTGAGCGTTGCGGTCAACCATGGCAGTGCGGGCAGGTCTTCGGCGCCCGGCTCACGCGTGCCGAGCAGCGCGTCGACCTCTTCGCGCGCCCGTTGCGCGATGGTCGGGTGTTCGGCCATCAAGCGGCTCCACCACAACAGCGCGGTGGCCGAGGTCTCGTGGCCGGCCTGGAAGCTGACCATGCACTGGTCGAACACCTCGTCGGGCGACAAGGCGGCGCCGGTGGATTCGTCGCGCAGGGCCAGCAGGTGCGCCAGCAGGTCGTCGCGGGGCATGTCGGCTGCTTCAGCGCGGCGCGCGGCGATGTGCCGTCCCACCAGACCGCGCAGAGCCTTCAGCGCGCGGCGCTTCTTGGCCTTGCCGGGCAGCGGCAACCAGTCGGGCAAGGTCATCGGCCAGAACATCTCGCGAATGGCCGCTTCCGACAGCACCTGCGTTGCCTCAGCTGCATCGCGGGCGTCGCGCGAAGCCCGGCTGGTGAACAGCGTGCGCATGATCACGTCCATTGCGACTTTGGTCCACAGGGCATCCATGGCGACCAGTCCCTGGGCCTGGCCGGCGGGCACGGCCTGGTCCAGCGCGTCCAACGCGGCGTCGCGCATCAACGCGGCATAGCCGGCCACGCGCTTGGGCGAAAAGGCGGGCTGCAGCATGCGGCGCTGCCGCTGCCAAGTGGCGCCTTCGGTCACCAGCACGCTCTGGCCGAAAACCTGCTCGAAGATCTCGATGCCGCGTTGCCAGCGGATCAACGCGTCGGCGTTGTCGACCAGCGCTTCGCGCGCCAGCTCCGGCGTGAACAGGTCGTAGGCGTGTTCGTTGCCCACATGCATGTAGCTGATGTCGCCGTAGGCTTGTTGCAGCCCGCCGGTGAAACCCAGGTAGTCAGCCTTCATGTCGCGCAGCAGCGGCAGGCCCCACCAACGCCGCTGTGGTCCGGGCGGCTTGGCGTGGGCTGGGCGCGCGGTGCTGAGCGCTTGGTGGTTCTCTGTGGTCGTGGTGGCAAGGGTCATGTGCTGCAGTGTGAACCTGGCGATAACGGGCCGTCTTGAACGATTTCGACACCGCGGGGGCATCGTGGTCGATGCGCCCGCCTCACCCGAGCAAGGCCTCTACACTGCCTGCATGCCTCTCGATACTGCAGCAGCACCGACCTTGTCGACGGCCGTCAATCGCCTGTGGCTGCCGCGCGTGTCGCTCAGTGCCTGCGTGCGTGGGGTCATGGGGCGTGACACCCGCGGAGCCGCCCTCAGCGACGCACAACGCCTGAGCTACTTTCCCGCCTCGCCGCTGTGCACGCTCAGCTGGTGGTTCGAGGGCGAAGCCCAGATGCTGCCGTTCGGCGAGCCGCATGGGCCGGCTGTGGGCATGCCGGGGCGTTTCGTGTTCGGCGGCCCGTACCGTGGTCCCTCGCTGTGGCGCAACCCGGGCCCGACGCACGGCATGATGTTGCTGCTGTTGCCTGACGCGATGCACCACCTCGTGGGGCTGGAAGCCGACCATTGGGTTGACCGTTTCGACGATGCGGCCCAGGTGCTACCACCGGACTGGATCGCGATGTGCGAGGCGGTACAGGCCGCGCCCGACGACGACGCCCGCATCCGCCTGATCGAGGACTTTCTCGAGCCGCGCTGGCAGGCGGCTCGTCCGCACCTGGCGCTGGCGGGCCACCGCTACGGAGACTGGGCCCAGGGCCTGGCCTTGCGAGCGGCCACCTCCAGCGCCGGGCGCAGCCTGCGCCAGATGGAGCGGCGCATCAAGCAATGGGCCGGCCAGTCGATGCGAGAGCTGCGCTGCATTGCGCGCGCCGAGCAGGCGTTTCTCGACGTGGCCGCTTCGGGGCAGCCGGACTGGGCCGCGGTGGCCGCGAGCGGCGGCTACGCCGACCAGTCGCACCTGTGCCGCGAGACACGGCGCGTGACCGGCTTCAGCCCGGCCGAGCTGTACCGCCTCATCGCCGAGAACGAATCGTTCTGGGCCTATCGCCTGTGGGCCTGAGCCCGGCCTCAAGCAGCGACGGGCCGCCCCGGGCTGCTTGATCCCCTCGGGGGCGGGCTGCCGCCAGGCGGACCTTGGGGCTGATCACTTGCCCCAGCTGTCCTTCAGCCCGGTGATGCGGTTGAACACCGGCTGGTCAGCGCGGTGGTCGATGCGGTCGGTGATGAAGTAGCCGTGGCGCTCGAACTGCACGCGGGTTTCGGGCGCAACGCTGGCCAGTGAAGGCTCGACGAAACCTTGCACGATGCGCTTGCTGTTCGGGTTCAGAACGGTCAGGTAGTCGCGGCCGCCGGCATCGGGCTGGGCCTCGCTGAACAGGCGGTCGAACAGGCGCAACTCGGTGGCCACCGCGTCGTGCGCGCCGACCCAGGTGATCACGCCCTTGACCTTGATCGCGTCGGCGCCGGGCGTGCCGCTCTTGGTATCGGGCACCACGGTGGCAGTCACCGCGACGATGTTGCCATCGGCGTCTTTCTCGCAGCCCGTGCATTCGACGACCACGCCGTACTTCAGCCGCACCTTGTTGCCGGGAAATAAGCGGAAGAAGCCCTTGGGCGGCACTTCAGCGAAGTCGTCGCGTTCGATCCACAGCGTCGGGCCGAGGCTGAACTGACGCTGGCCCATCTCTGGGTGGTGCGGGTGCACCGGCGCATGGCAGGGCTCGTGGCCGGCGCCGAACACGTCAGCGTAGTTGGTCAGCTTCAACGGCAACGGGTCGATCACCGCCATCGCGCGAGCGACTTGCGGGTCGAGGTCATCGCGCTGGGCAATGTCGAGCACCGAGTAGTCGAGCCAGATGTTGGTCTTGCTGGCGCCCGAGTCGTCGGCCACCTTGCGGATCGCCGCGGGCGTGTAGCCGCGCCGGCGCATGCCGGCCAGCGTGGGCATGCGCGGGTCGTCCCAGCCGGCCACGTGCTTCTCGTCAACCAGCTGCTTCAGCTTGCGCTTGCTGGTGATGACATAGCTCAGGTTCAGGCGGCCGAACTCGTACTGCTTGGGCAGCGGGTGCGAGAGCAATCCGCCTTCGGCCAGCCGCTCCAGCAGCCAGTCGTAGAACGGCCGCTGGTCTTCGAACTCGAGCGTGCAGATCGAGTGGGTGATGCGCTCCAGCGCGTCTTCGATCGGGTGGGCGTAGGTGTACATCGGGTAGATGCACCACTTGTCGCCGGTGTTGTGGTGGGTCGCGCGGCGAATGCGGTAGATGGCCGGGTCGCGCAGGTTGATGTTGGGCGCGGCCATGTCGATCTTCGCGCGCAGCACCATCGCGCCGTCGGCATGCGCGCCGTCGCGCATTTCGCGAAAGCGCGCCAGGTTCTCTGCCGGCGTGCGGCCGCGGAAGGGGCTGTCGGTACCGGGCGTGTTGAAGTCGCCGCGGTTGGCGCGCATCTCTTCGGGCGTCTGCTCGTCGACATAGGCCAGACCGCGTTCGATCAGGTGCTCCGCCGCGCGGTACATGAAGTCGAAGTAGTTGCTGGCGAAGTAGAGGTGAGGGGTGCCGAAGGCGTTCCAGTCCCAGCCCAGCCACTGCACCATCTCTTCGATCGCGTCGACGTACTCCTGCTCTTCCTTCTCGGGGTTGGTGTCGTCGAAGCGCAGATGGCACACGCCACCAAAGTCGCGCGCCAGGCCGAAGTTCAGGCAGATGCTCTTCGCGTGGCCCACATGCAGGTAGCCGTTCGGCTCGGGCGGGAAGCGCAGGCGCACGCGCGCCGGGTCCGGTTGGCCGGCCGCATGGTGGGCCGCATCGCCCGGGGTGCCACCGAACGGCCGCTGGTCGTAGGTGCCCGCCGCCAGGTCGCGCTCGACGATCGTGCGCAGGAAGTTGCTCGGCTTGTGGACTTCAGCGGCAGGGGTGGACTTGTGGTCGCTCATGAAGCGGGTTTCGCTGGGAAAAGTAGCGATCGATTGTAGGGGGCCGCCTGCGCGGCAGCCCCCTATGGCAAGGGGGTGGGCGGACCGATCGGGCGATCGGTTGGCGATCCGTTGGTGGGGCGGCACGGCCGGTGCCTAGTCTGGCGCCACGGCTTCGATGTCGAAGCTCTCAACCCGAGGGACATCACCATGCGCACAGAATCGATCCGCACCATCACCCGAGTCTTGGCAGTCACGGCCAGCCTGGCCTTGCCGATGCTTGCGCCGGCCGCACCGCCGATCGACCAGTTCGGCACGCTGGCTTACACCTGCGCCGGTGCGTCGAGCGGTTCCGGCTTGCCGGTGCAGAACATCGACCTCGCGTCGTTCTTCAAGCCGGAGGATTCAAAGTGCAAGGAGGCTTTCTCGCCGGCGATGGCACTGGTCAAGGCCAAGGCGAACCATGCGGTGACCGGCAGCTCCAGCGGCAGCGCGCAGGCCCTGCCCGGCGGCAAGCTGCGGGTGCGAACCAGCAACAGCACCAGCAACAACGGCGAGATCGGTGGCGCCATCGCCGGCTTCACCGACGTGCTGATGATCGATGCGCCGGGGCTGACCAACACCTCCGGCCAGCTCTTCTACCGCGTCAAGGTCAAGGGCACGCTCGAAACCCATGGCCTGAGCGGCGCGACCTTGTTTCGCATCTTGCCGCTGGTGCCGCACCTGCCCACCGGCTGGAAGGACTGGTCGGCGCAGACCGACTGGTCGCTGCCGGACGTGGTGATCAACGTCGATGAAACGGCGGTCGTGATGGCCAATTTCGTCTTCGGCCAGCCCTTGAACCTGACCACCACGGCGTGGGCCATCTCCAGTGGCGGCAATACCCATGGCAGCGTCGATTTCGACGGCAAGAACGCCATCCTCCTGAAGGGCGTGGACCACATCATCAGGCTGGGAGATGGTGCGACGGTCACCGACTACACCCTCAGCTCGCAGGCCGGGCTGAATTGGTGAGTTGACGCCGGCTGCTCGTCGAGCGCCCGGCACGCTATCTCAGGGAGACAACCATGAACTTGATCCAGACATCGGCCGCGTGGCTGCTGGCCGGGCTGGTCGCGCTGCCGTCTGGCGCAGCCCGGGCCGAAGACAGCCGTACCGCAGTCGAGACCCGCTACCGGCAGGCGCACGCCTTGGTGGGCGACGAAGGCCGGAATCCTTTTGACGCCAAGCTGGCCAAGGGGCCGGACGGGAACTTTTACGGCACCACTCAGTCCGGCGGTCCGTTGGGCGGCGGCACCGTCTTTCGCATGACCCCCCAGGGCGAAACACAAGTGCTGCATGCCTTCGGCCCCTTGGAAGTCGGGGAGGCCGTCTTGCCGACGGGTGTCACCTGGGGCTCGGATGGGCACTTCTACGGCGTCACGATGGGTGGCGGCAGCGACAACTTTGGCAGCTTCTACCGCATGACCTTGGACGGTGAGGTGACTGTCCTGTATTCGTTCAAGCTGGATCAGGACGTGCCCAATATCTGGCCGGCGCATGGTCTGATGCTGTCTGGCGACGGCCACTTCTACGGGGTCACAGGCAACACGGTCTACGGCGTCACGCCGGCGGGCGAGGCGACGGTGCTGCACAGCTTCTTCGAGAAAAAGCAAGGGCGCACCCCGAATGGTGGCTTGATCGAAGACGACGCCGGCAACCTGTACGGAACGACCAGCTCAGGCGGGATGTTCAATCGCGGCACTGTCTACCAGCTCACCAAGTCGGGCGCGTTGACGGTGCTGCATTCGTTCGCTGGCCACCGTGCCGATGGCGCATTTCCTCGCGGTGGTTTGGTGTTGGTGGACAACATGCTTTACGGCGTCACCGGGCAAGGCGGGCAGCACCGGCAGGGCGTCGTGTTTCGCCTGTCGACCACAGGCGACAGCTACCAGCTGCTGCATTCTTTCAAGTCTGCGAAGGGGGCACCGTACTGGCCCTCCGCAGGTTTTACCCAGGCGCAGGACGGTTGGCTGTACGGCGTCAGCGAGCGCGGTGGCATCGTCGATGGCGGCACGGTCTACCGGATCAACGCGGCCGGGCAACTGAGGCTGCTTCATTCGTTCGGCGAGAAGAAGAACGACGGCCTTCGGCCCATGTCGAGCCTGTTGCTGACTGGTCAGCGAACATTCCATGGCACGACCGACGCCGGCGGTGTCGAGGGCCAAGGCACGGTCTTCAAGCTGACCATCACGGATTAGCCACTGACGCCTCGTGGAACAGCGCCAGCGTCTCGGCGGCGGGCGTGGTGCCCAGCACGCTGGCCAGCAGTTCGCGGCAGCGGCGGAAGGTGCGCAGGGCCTCGGCCCTTTCGCCGCGGGCCAGTTGTGCCCGCATCAGCGCGCGGTAGATGGGCTCGGCCAGCACGTCGCGCGTCAGAGCACGCTCGTACAGCGCGATCGCGGCGGTCCAGTCGCCACGCGCTTCAAGCGTGCTGCCCCAGGCGGTGACGGCGCGGTAGTAGCGCAGCGCTAGGCGCTCACGTGCCATCTGCATGCGGCCGCTCAAGGTTTCGCTGCCGAGCAGCCGGTCGCGGTACAGCGCGAACAGGCGCTCGGCCCGTTGCGCCGCCGCCGTGTCGGCGGCTGCCTGGGCGAGGCCGTGCTGCAGTTCGTCGGCCAGCGTCTCGAAGGCGCCTGCGTCGCACCACACCAGCGTCGGGTCGAGCGCCACGGTGCCATCGGCCACCAACACCGCCTCCGGCAGGTCCAGCAGCTTGCGCAGCCGCGACACCGCCATCTCGAGCGACGCTTTCGGCGCATCGGCCTCGAGCGAAGGCCAGAGCGTGTCGATGATGAAGCCGGCATCGACCGGCCCGCCGCCGTGCGCCGCCAGCAGGGCCAGCAGCTCCAGCGGCTTGCGCTGGGCCTTGCCGGGTGAGCGAAGCGGGAGCTCGTCGCGCCAGATTGCGAGTTCGCCCAGCACCTGCACGCGCAGCCGCCAGGGCCAATCGGGCCGCGTCGAGTCTGGCGCGTTCAGATGGCGGTCGCGGATGGTGGCACGTACGAACTCGGTTTCGATATTCGCATCCAGCGCAGCCTGGCACAGCCGTGCGGCGAGCCCGGGCACGGTGAAGAGAAAGCGGTTGAACTGCAAGCGAACAGCACCGGCCAACGCCTGCCGCAGGTAGCCAAGCGCTGCGTCGGGTTGGTGGTCCAGGTGCGCTGCGGCTTCGGCGAACAGGATGAGCACCTCCAGCGTCTCGCCTTGCACGCCGAACTGGAAGGGTCGCTGGCTGTGCAGCTCGATCAGCGCTTCGTCGAAGCGGCCAAGCGCCGCCAGCACATTGGCCCGCAGCGCGCGGTAGGCGCCCTGGTCGCGTATGGGTACCTCCACATCGGCGCACACCGCCAGCAAGCGGTCGATGCGCGCCAGCGCTGCGCCATGCTCGCCGCGCTGCGACAAGTATTGCGCCTGGGCCCGCAGAGCCTGGGGCAGGTAGGCGGCAGCCATGTCCGGCATCAGCGCTTCGATTTCACGGTAGATGCGTTCGGCGCGGCTCAGTTGGCCGGCCTTCAGCGCCACTGGAATGTCCAGTGTCAGCAGCGCAAAGCGCACCTCGGGCAACTCGTTTGTCTCCAGCAAGACCTGCAGCCGGTGGCGGGCTTGCAGCGCGGCCTCGGCGTCGCCGTAGTACTCGTGATGGCACATCGTGGTGAACCACCAATTCGCCTGCAGCATCGGGCTCATCGCGCCGTGGCGGAGCTTTTCCTGCTGCAACGCGATCACGCGGGAGGCGGCCAAGGTGTCCATCTGCTGGCCGCAGTGGTCGAGCAGGCACTTGGCGAGCAGATAGTGCTCGGTGGCGGTGAGCGTGGTCTCGGCGCGCAAGCCTTCAGCCAGTGCGTCGGCGGCCTCGGCCACGATGGCGCGGCCTTCGGCGTCGTCGATGGCGGCATGGTCCTGCATCGGGCGGGCCAGCACGCCGGCACAGCCGCGCAGCGCCGCCGGCTCGCCGCCGCGTGCCCTGGCGGTGAGTCCGTCGGCCCATGCTGCGGACAGCCCGGCGGCCAGGCGTGCGCACCAGCGCGCACTGCCGCGGAAGTCGAAGAATTCGAAGTTGATCACCACCAAGGCGACCGCTGCCACCTGCCAGGCGGCCGTCGCATCGCCACGGCGATCGGCCTCGTCCCACAGCGCTTGCAAGGCGGCGCGGGCACGGGGCTCGTCGTCAGGTATGAGCGCGAGGGCGGTGTCGAGGTCCACGGGGGCGGTGAGAGGGCCGACGCATGCTAGCCGGGGTTACAACTTGCCACCAGCCGGCGTCAACGGGGCGGTCTGTGGGTTCGTTGTCTGCTCACAGGGTGACCGCCACGGCCGCCCCGCTCGAAAGGAGCCCTCATGTTCACCCGCTTGATTCGCATTGCCCCCTTTGCTGCCGCACTGGCTGTCGCCGCCATCAGCGTGCCGGCCCAGGCCGGTGTCAGCTGGTCCGTCGGCATCAACGCGCCGATCGCCCCGGGGGTGCAGGTCGGTACCGTGATCAATGGCGGGCATGGGCCGCGGCGCTACTACCCGGCACCGGTGGTGTATGGGCCTCCGCCGGTTTATGTGGAGCCGGCGGTGGTCTACACACCGCCGCCGCCGGTCTACGTGGCGCCGATGGTCTATGCGCCGCGCCCGGTCTACTACGCAGCGCCGCGCCCGCACTACTACCGGTCGTACTACCGTCCGCCGGCCTACCACCCGTATCCGCCGGTGCAGAACTGGCACTCGGTGCGGCCGGGATCCGGCAATCCGGGCGGGCATGGCGGTGGGTATGGCAACCCCGGCCATGGCGGCTACGGCCCGATGGCCTCATCCCGCTGAACCCCACCTGACACCCTCTCAGACGACGGCCGGTGCTTTTGCACCGGCCGTTGTTTTTTGGCCGCGTTCCGGCCGGTGGTGAGCGTGCCGCAAGCGGCAGAAGACGCAGCTTCGCCTTGCATTTCCGCACTCAAGAAAACGTTGCCGCGGCCGAAAATGACGGTGAAAAGGTTGGCTTCTGCGCGTGGCAGAGGCCGGCGGCTGGCTGTTTTGGCCTAGGTACACCCCGGAAATCGCATGCTCAACATCACCCGATTGAAGATCGGCCAGCGGCTGGCACTTGGCTTTGGCGTCGTGATTGCCGTCTTTGGCGTCATGGCGGGCATGGCCTACATGCGCATTGGCGCAATGAGCGACGAAATCGGGATGCTGGTGGGCGATCGCTATCAAAAGACGGTGGTGGCCGGGCAGATCAAGTCCGAGGTGAGCGAGGTGTCGCGCAACATGGGCAACATCCTGATCATGACCGAGCCCGGTCAGATCAAGAAAGAGCTCGAAAACATCGACAAGGTGATGAAGGCCAACGACGCGACCTTCGACAACCTGAAGACGCTGATCACCGACGAAACCGGCCGGGAGCACTTGAAGGAAATCGCCGCGCTGCGCGACAAGTTCAAGCCGGTGGCCGCCGCGTTCTCTCAGCTCGTGGCCGAGGACAACAAGGACGACGCGATGGTGAAGTTCGTCTTCGCCATCCGCCCGGTGCAGCTGAAGTACTTTGCCGCGCTGGACAAGTTCATCAGCTACCAGCATGGCCAGATGGAAGAGGCGCGTGTCGCCTCGGCGGCGCAGGCGCGCCGCACCGGCCTGTTGATCCTGGGCATGGCGTTGGGCGCTGCGGCCTTGAGCCTGGGCGTCGCCTACCTGTGCACCCGCAGCATCACGGTGCCCCTGACGCACGCAGTGACGATCGCCCAGCGTGTGGCCGCCGGTGACCTGACCAGCCGCGTGGAAGTCACGACGCAAGACGAGACCGGCCAGCTGATGGCCGCGCTCGTCGACATGAACGAATGCCTGCAGCAGATCGTCGGCAATGTGCGCCAAGGCACCGAGTCGATCGCTGCGGCGTCGGCCGAGATCGCCAGTGGCAACATGGACCTGTCGACCCGCACGGAGCAGCAGGCTGCCTCGCTGCAACAGACCGCACACTCGATCAAGGACTTGACGAACAACGTGCGCCAGAACGCCGACAACGCCCGCCAGGCCGACGCGCTGGTGCGCTCGGCCTCCGAAGTGGCCAAGCAAGGCGGCGACGTGGTGTCGCAGGTCGTGCAGACCATGGGCTCGATCGACGCCTCGTCGAAGAAGATCGGCGACATCATTGGCGTGATCGACGGCATCGCCTTCCAGACCAACATCCTGGCACTGAACGCGGCGGTTGAAGCCGCGCGTGCCGGTGAACAGGGCCGCGGCTTCGCGGTGGTGGCGGGCGAAGTGCGCTCGCTGGCGCAGCGCTCGGCCGGCGCGGCCAAAGAGATCCGCACGCTGATCACCGACTCGGTCGAGAAGGTGGCGGTGGGCAGCAAGCTGGTGGCCCAGGCCGGCTCGACGATGGGTGAGGTGGTGGCCAGCGTGCGCCGCGTGACCGACATCATGAGCGAGATCAGCGCCGCCAGCCAGGAGCAAAGCGTGGGCATCGAGCAGGTCAGCCGCACCATCGACCAGATGGACAGCTCGACCCAGCAGAACGCCGCGCTGGTGGAGCAGGCGGCGGCGGCCGCCGAATCGCTGCGCAGCC
>Ga0307515_10009642_pt1 | contig 18631 bp, 15 predicted proteins | sample 17_EM_MG_FD_194513 | JGI IMG/M metagenome (GOLD analysis project Ga0307515, IMG submission 194513) | Populus trichocarpa ectomycorrhiza microbial communities from riparian zone in the Pacific Northwest, United States - 17_EM | ecosystem: Host-associated > Plants > Roots > Unclassified | place...
CTCTCCGGCCAGGACGTGATCCTGCCTGCCTACCAGGTGCACTAGGGGTCAGAGCCCAGCTAAGGGGTGAGGTCCCTAGAGCCAGCAGTGGCTACTACGCACTACGCCCCGCGGGAGGCTAGTAGTAGCATAGGGGCGCAACACCCTATACTACTGCCAAGTCCCCGTTTCGCGTTGCCTGTAAGAGTCTCCTCATAACAGGCCGACCGTGTCTTGCAGGAGGGGGCCATAGAGCAGGTCCCGTGCCAGGCGACCTACTCCCCCCTCTCCTACTAACCAAGCTTGTGTCCCCCCTTCCTATAAGCTGTGCCTGTGTCTCTAACTGTCGAGTCCTCGTCCGACTGGCCTGTGTTTCCTTAGAGCCTCCCCCATATATATGCATACTAGGTTGCGTGCACCACGCCTATTAAGACTCTCCTGTAAGTCGCCTTGTATGCATGCGTCAGGTTGCGTGCACCACGCCTATTAAGACCCTCCTGTGAGTCACCTGCACGACCGTAGGTCGAACGCCATGGAGCCGTCTAAGCTGGCCTGTGTTTCCGCTGCCTAGAGCTTTGCCCGTGTTTCCACCTCGTCGAGCCGTCTGGTCGCCGTCGCGTCGCTGTCGCGTCGCTATCGCGTCTGTCGACCAGGTCGCGCGCACCACGCCTATTAAGACCCTCTTCTGAGTCACCTGGGTGTCGGATACCAGATAGGCCCTCGTGGAGGGGCCTTAACGAGTTCTCTAGGCAGGGCCTTAACAAGTTCTTCGCGGTGGCCTTAGGGAAGTTGCCTATATAATATACGCGTTCTAGTTTAATTTAGCGTTTATTTAGACCCTAAGACCTTAAGGGTGGCTTTTAGTTTTGCTTTACAGCCCTGGGTACTTACTATTAATACTAAGTTATTATTTACCTTCCTTTTTCTTATAAAGTAGATAAGCCAGTATTTATTTAGTGCAAATTTAACACTATACTGTTTTATCTATATGATATATCTATTATATGCCTAGTTTAGCCTAGTATAGTTTTCTACTGCTATATCTCTCTATATAATTAGGTTTATAGTATCTATAAACCCTAGAGATACTATTTCCTAGTTACTATTAAATATCTCTAGTAGCTTAGATATAAAGAATAGGAATAGGATTAGTAAAAGGGGTAATCCTTATAGGTACCTATAGATATTAGTATTATTTTACTTTTATAGCCCCTAAATACTATTTTAGTAATACTCCCTATTAGAGGGGCTTAGGCAAACTTAATTATCTAGTTTAATAAGCCCTTCTTTCTTAGGATTTATAGAAGTCTCTTATATAATACGTGGTTAAAGGCTTAGTATATATACTATATAGCCTAGGCGGGCTCACTATACCGCCTAAACGCTAAAGGTAATTAGGGCTAAGAGGGTCAATCGCTGCTTTCTTGACCCTATTTACGTCTATAGTAGTAGCCCTTATGCCTCTACGGCCTCTTATATATATTCTATAACTACCTTTTTTAAAAGCTTACCTAATATATTTTTTAAGGTAACTAGTTAGTAGCTTCCTAGAAGAAAGTAGTTCTTTTTACTTACCCTTTATAGAATAACCATAATTATCTCTTTATAGCATTTTAGTAGCTTACCTTTATAGAGGTAGATAGTTTTAGTATTAGCTGGTCGTATTATTATGGCTCTTACTATAGCTTTAATTGTCTTATTTAGGATTCTATCTAATCTAGCCACTTTACTAGTAGGGAGTTTTTATATAGTATCTCCTATTTCCTTTACTAAGACTATTTATCTTATCTCTAAAGGTGGGGGGTAGTCTTAACTACTAATATCCTATAAGTCCACTTAGTACGTACCTAGAAAGAATCTCTCTACTAATATTTCTATTTTTTTCCCTATTATTATTTATATACTAGTTTTATTCTATTTAATAGAATATAGGAGGCAGGGGTCTTATAGTATTTCCCCTATAGCTCTTTTATACCACTTTAATATATACTAAAGGCCCTAATTATATAGTTTAGTAGGGTCTAAGGTAATTTCCTCCAGGAATTAGCTCTAGCTATTTTTATTCTTCTTTTATATTATCTTCTTAAGCCTACTCTTTAGGGCCTTATAGCTTTAGTAGTAGTAGGCCTCATCTATTACGCTGTACTATCGGCTTACCCTTTTTATAACTATAAGTAGCTATACCGCCTTTAGCGACTATTTACGCTAGGTATATTTATAGGGCTAGGCTTTTAGGTAGTACTTTTTTAAGTAGTTGTTTATAATCCTCTAGATATCCTCTAGTATTACCTCTAGTATTATTACTAGTCTACTAGTAATTTCCTAGGAGTATTTTTCCTAATTAAATTTTTATATAGCGTATCTCTAGCGAGTTTATTATATTAGGGCGTTAACGTTAAGTGTTATCTATATAGGTATATAGTCTATAGTTAATGCCTATATATTTTCTAGCCCGTAGAACGCTAGTCGGTCTATAAATACTTCTTATATAAATATTAAGTTAATTATACTCTCTTAGATCCCTTTTTTCTAGGTAGGTTTACTAATTAAAGTAGTTAGAATAAGGCCTTATATTTTAAGTTTATTAAGTAAGTGCATCGCCTATACTTCTACTATAGCCTACTATCCTCCCTATACTATATAATATGCATTAAAGTCCCCTAAACTATTATCTCGCCTTCCACTATATTAATAGTATATTATAGTAGTCCCCATATAGTTATCTGGGGTCTATTATCTCTTAAGTTATATATATTAATTATACTAATTTAGCCCTTATTTATAGCTATTTGCAATTTAGCTATATTAGAGCTAATGGTATAGTAGCTCTATACCTATATATTAATATATTAGCTAATTAGGAAGTATACGCGGGTAACTAGGTCTAGTTTATATAGAAGGTAGTATTCTTTTAGTCAGTATATTTTGCGGGTTTACTTATTATATACTAGTTTCTATAGGGGTATTATTTAGTATTCTTTTAGGTCTAGGCTATTAAATAAAGGGTATATTGCTCTATAGTTTAAATATCCGCAGTTATATTATACTATTATTAACCCTTTTATAGCTTATCTAGTAACGTATAAGCGTTTTTCTTTTATATTTAGGGCGTTTTATTTAGGGCCGCTATAATTAAAATTCTCTACTAGGGCGGGTCTTTAGTAGTGTTTATACTACCTTATAGCCATCCTACACTCCATTTTACTACTAGTTAGGTAAATATTACCCCTACTAGAGTAGGTACCCTAGATCTCTTTTATTATATAATTATTTACCTACTATTATTTACTTTACTTATCTCCTTCTCCTTATATATATTTCCCTATAGTGTAGCTGCAATCTAATATAGCTAGGCTTATTTTATTTTAGTAGCCTCTAGGTATACCTAATAGGTTTTATACTCTAACTTCTACTATGCTCTATATTCTTTACTACAATTTATATATCTAACTCTCTTATTTTTAGGGTAGGCCTTAATATTATAGGTATTAGTATACTCTCTATATCTTGCCTACCTCCTATATACGCTCTAGGTATATCCCTACTATTAGTGTTACGGCACTAATGTGCGTAACCTGGATAGGGCCTAGTTAGGGGGTTCGATTACGCCTTGGCGCATGTATATAGACGTGTCCTTTCTACGACCTTCTTCTGCTCCTTATCTTGATATCCGGGTCCATAGACATTCCAATTGTACAGGCGTGCGCTCGTTGCTTTATACGGTGCTAGTTCCTTAATTAACTGAGTCGCCGTAACAATTAGCATCTAAAGTATTATTAGACTTAGACTCTATAGTAGTATAACCGTACTTTATATTAAAGGCTATTTATAACTACTTCTGTCGGTATCACCCGGGGGGGTACTGCAATTGCAATATATGGTAACTAGTTCTTAATTCATTCGTGTTCTTTCGCAGAGGATCGTAAGGATCGCGGTGCCTAAATAGGGGGCTAATGAGTCACCGTAAGGATGACTAATCAGAGACATAACTACGTAACCTCTACTCGTACAGACAACTTCTTTATAGGCTAGTACTGCCTATATATTTTAGGTGAGTAGGCTAATTATTAAAATACCGCGCGTTTTAAGACCTTGAAACCTAGGTAATTCTTTTATATATATTATACGTTCTCTATTAAGCTATATAATTTTAGCTATTATAATTCCTAGGAGTAGCTTTTTAGTAGCCTCTATAATCTTTTAGATAAGTTATATATTTATAGCGCCTTGTCTACTTTCTGCTTATATATAAAGGGGTGCCCTAATTACTTTAACTAGGTAGTTTAATAGATAATCTTATACTTAGGGGTATCTTCTTAGGTAATAGTCCTGTTCCCTACCTACTAGTTACGGAGTATAACCTCTATATCGCCGCTTTATAGAACCCTTACCGCCACTGCTCTTAGTATATATTTTTTAATTAATATAAGGATCTATTTTGGTTCCGTTCCTCCTACCTTTAGTATTTTAATCCTAACTATAGCTCTAACCGGAGATATGCTAGGTAGGCACTAAAGAGTTATTAATTAGGCGCTTATAGTAATATTAGCTTATAATAGCCTTACTACCTATACTATTAGTATTCCCTACAACTCTATAGCGTTCTTAATATGTCTAAGTCTATTCTCTACCGCGTTTTAGTTTTTATTATACTTTATTTAAAGTTTCTAGGCGATTTAGCCTACCTATTATACTACTCACGTTACCTCTACGTGTAACTATTTATTCTCTTTCTTCCTTAAATCTTCCTTAATGTCCTTTAAAAGGTCTATAAGTTTCTACTATTTTTAGTTACTGCTCTATAGTTGTTGTAATTAGGTCGCCCCCTATTAGGTTTATTATAGTATTATAATTATCTATACGGCGTCCACCCTTTAAGTCTACTGTGACCCTCCTATATCGCGTAGGCTTTCCGGCTATACTATATAGGTTAGTTTTAGGGCATAACGTGCCGTAGATTTAATTAGAGATGGTTATTTCTTTATTAGATAATTAGTGGGCATGTTCTGCTACTATAACGGCCTTTTTTTTAAACTAGTAGAACTATATAATTAATAATAATAAGTAAGGTTATATAATATTATATATAGTATACATAGTGTGTAGGTTATATGCCCTATATATAATACTTATAATACTTATAAGAAGGATTTTTTAGGGGTATAGTTAAGTACTTAAAGGACTATAGTCCCTACCTAGATAGCTTTCCTCTTTATAGTAAATCTATTAAGCATATACTTTATAGTTAATCTTATTATTTGTTTTACCTATATACCTAGCCTATTAGTAACGCCATTATAGCTCCTGCTATAAGCGCTCGTTACAGTAGGCGTGATCTCTAAAAGTATAGTTATAATATTATTAAAGTAATTTCTATGGCTTAAAATAAGTAAAAATAATATAGTATTATTATAATATTAATAAAAGAAAGGAGTTAATAATAGAGGTAGCTTAGAATTATCTTCTATATATAGCTTTAACTCTAATCTGGTTAGATTAATAGAATTAATATTATATGTACTAAGCCTCCCCTACTAAAAACTTTATAATATGCCTTTTAAACTGCCTCCCCTTATCTTCCTCCGTCTTAATTACTACTTAAGGCGGTAATATAGATTCTATTATATTTAAAATATATAACAGCGTGTATAAAACGCGTTTTAAGTATCTTTTAGCTAATTCTAAGCCTAAATTTACGCCTTCCCCACGCCCGTTACTATATTAACCCCGTGATAGATACCCCGTATAAGGCTAACCTATCTATAATAGCTTTGCTAGAAGGGTTTCTACCTACGTCTCTCTTACTATAGCTTCTAACAGCGTGTATTATTATTAAAATAAGTTAATTTAGAGCTTATAAAACTACCTCTAGGTTTATCCCAAAGCTTATTTTAATATTGAACTATACTATCATTAGCTACTTCCAAACCCGCTACCAATATATACCTCTACTCCTCTTATCCGACTTCAATCCAATCCAATCCGGATTGAGACGGATAACCTCACAGACGGATTGGATTGATAGGTTAATTTTTGGATCAGCAATCCGTCAATTAATTGATTACGGAGTGGACGCTTAATTAGCCACGCTGGGTCAAACCCAGTTTGACCCCAAAACCTATTGTAAGATCTACGTAAGCGTATATAAAAGCTAATAGGAGAGCGCGGAAGCTCGGTATTATTGCAATAGGCCATATGGCCGTGGGATGGGCATAGGGAAAGACTTGTATTGAAAGTAGATTAAATTGGCTTCGTTAATACCCAAAACTAGGGTAAGGACTGCTTGGCAGCAGAGGCAGTCATGGACGGTAGTCGAGGCAGCAATGACAAATAGGAAATAGCGGCAGGCAGCTATATAACGCTCTAACCCATACAATGGACTGGAAAAAAAAAAAAAAACCGCTCTGACTCTAAGCGAAAGCTTAAAAGCGATTTACACAAGCTAAGTAATATATACTAGGGAGGAAAGAAATTCTATAGCCTTTCACTATTATCTTCAGTTACCCTAACTGGCTTACTCTGGTCCTTCTATCATTGTATCACATTTCTCCCCTAATTTAACATTATGGAGGCTAGTATCACCCGCGGTCAGGAGTTAGATGCCCAATTTATTCGCCGGCTCGAGGACGATTTTACGCGAATGACTGTTAAAGCAAATCTGATGTCAAGGTATCATATTGCCGGCAACGACACCAGAGGACAAGAGCTACAGAAAGAACGGCTGGACGCTGAGAAGCAAGCTATCCGCGACATATTGAAGTGCATCGCACTGCTTAAGGAGGATTTTAATGCCGGTCGCTTGAAGAGAGAAGACGCAGCAGCGCGTGGTATATAATTGGTTCCGTTTAACTTTTAATTAAGCTTGCAAGGAGTGCTGATCTTATTTTATGGTAATAGAAAGAGCGAATAAAATCCTTAATAGCTTTTATAAGCTTCCTGGAGAGTATATTCAGACTGTAGACAAGGTCTTCTTAAGTTTTGCTGAGATGGCAGGATCATCTACTGATGTGGTAAGAGACACCGTTATCTGCTCCTAAGAACTCTTAGTAACGCCGTAATTTAGTTAATTGCGAACTCACTTATTCTTGACAAATTTATGCGATCGCTGCAAATTGGATTTAGTAAAACTAGTTATACACCTGAGAACTTTATTGTTATTGGCGGAGCAGCGATTAAATTTACGGTGAACAGAGATAGGAGTACAGGTGTAGGTTCTATAAGTGTTTAGACCGCATGGTAGCATACGCAAACGCAGCTAACATCTTATAATAGGATGTGGATATCGAATACTTATCCGAGGATGCTTTCGCCCAACTCCTCAAAACTCTCCAAGAAGTTGAATTAGTCGCCGTAATTGACAAGCAAGCTGAGAAAACGACAAAGAAGGAGGCCATTAACATGGTGGTACACGCCTCTTTAAGCAAAGCCCGCGTGCGGCGTGAAGCGGTTGAGGTTGATGGACGCATTACAGAAGAGGCGGTATTTCTCCTTCTTAAAAGGTATAGCGTTAAAAGACTTGGGGTTCTATTTGCTGGGCCCGAATGCTTGGCCATAATGAAGCTCCGTGCTGCTGTCGGCAGGAAGCAAAATCAGGTTACAAAAATACTGGCTGATATTAGAGACGTAAATGCCTGCCTTAGACTTCTCGTCAGTAAGGGCATATTCTTAGACGACCCGCAGCTACGCTGGTTGTGTACGCAGGAAGGCGTGCACAACTTTATTACGCTTATCCAGGACAAAATGCCATCTAGCTCGGAGGGCATCATAAGAGACATGACTATGGCTAGGTTTCCATATATGGAGACAAGCGAGCCGGCGAAATTGGATGTACCCCCCGAAAAGACACCCAATTTCACGGTGGCAGCTTTGGTTCTGCTTGGGGTTGGACTTGGTGGGCTGCAGATTGTTCGTCAGTGGGCTGCGACGTAGAAGTAAGGAAACGCCTCTAAGCTGGGTGAGGGTGTTTACCTCAGCAAGCCTATTAGCTTGAATAATAATCGTCTAGTGTACGGTTTAGAAAATTATTAGTCTCGCACGTTAACTTTGGTATACGGTCGTTTAAGAAATATTATAGTTTTCTTTTCGACTTCCAGATAAGAGCCTTTTATACCCAACTTTCTGTATTTACTTACGCATGGCAATACCTAAAAGGATACACGATTGTGAACAAGGCAAAAGTCATGGATTTTCAGCATTGGTATCTGTGGAATATCCATAACTAACTGTGATTACATGTAGATACGATGGTATAAAGGCGTAACGCACTTATCTTATCAAGCCTCTTCTTCACCACTTCAACCCATCTTTTTTTCTCAAGGCATATTAAAATAACCAAAACCAGCAGTTCCTCTGCTCCCTCATTCTGCCGAACCAGTAGGCTTTGGCGTTGGCGCAAATTTGCTCTTCTCCCTGATTTTTGCGCCTCTCAAATAGAACCAAATGGGCACAGGCACCAGCAGGGCAGCAACGCAGCCAAGCAACGTGCCGGCCCATTGGACGCCCATGCCGTCAATCATGTAGACCGCAAAGAGGGGGAAGATGGCACCGAACAGGGAGCGAAGGAGGGTATTTGCTGCGATAGCCGAGGCAGCGAACTAGTTAATGTGTTAGCGCAAGTTGATCAAAATAAACGTAAATGGATATGAATGGGGTACATACCATCAAATATGCGTCGACAAGATAGTTTAGCGACTGCAAGAAGATGCTTAGGAGGCCGAAACCCGTGAGCAACCCGCTGAGCGTCGGCACGATCCAGTGAATGTCGGCTCTATACCCAGACCAGCCAAACCAAAACAACCCGAGCGAAAAGGCCACACCCCCAATGATGACCTCAGGCAACCGCCACTCTGGAATTGGCTTATCGTTGTTCGCTGCTAGTTTTTTCTGATAGCTAGGTTGTCGCAAGACGATAAAGAGACCTGCGGAGAGCTGTCCTATTATCATGCCGAAGAATGGGAGACCACCGACGCCGGGACTGAACCCGTGGATTCGTTGGAAGACGATTGGATATGCCGTTAGGAAGAGGTAGAGGAGACCATAGATGAAAGACATATATATAGAGAGTAGCAAGACAATCGGTTCAAAAACTAACATCCTAAGTGGACGCGAGAAATTCTTCTCTATGAGCTCCCTGAAGTCAACTTCGATTTCCTCTTGCTTTGCGTGAATACCCCAGTTCTTTGTTCGACGCCGAAGCTCTTCAGCTTTGCTAACCAGGACGACTGGGGGGTAAGTTTCGCGCAGGAAGATGAGATTGAGGCCAAAGGCAACAAAGCCCATAATGGCGACAATGTATTCGGTCCAGCGCCAGCCAAGGTGTGACGTTACAATAAAGCCGCCTATGAAGGGCGCAAGGAGAGGACCTGTAAAGACAGTCATGGAGAAGACAGTGATGGCGATACCACGCGTACGGTTGTTAAACATATCAGAGAAGACGGCTGCAACACACTATCACAGAAGTCAGCACCATTCTCAGAAAAACCGCAATCCCGGAGGTTGGATGAGACATACCGCTAATGGACAAGCACCAAAGAATCCACTCCAGAATCGACAAATTAAGACAGTCTGGAGATCTTTGCCTACAGCCACAGCAATAGAGAATATTGAAAATCCAAATGATCCCAGAACGAGTGGTAACCGGCGCCCTTTCAATTCCGAGAATGGTGCCCATAAGATAGGTCCCGTAGCAAATCCAAGCACATATAATGACACACCAAGGACGCCGACTTCTGTGGATACACCAAATATGACTGCGACTTCTCGTGTGGCCGCACTGAAAATCGAACTGCCGAATGCTGCCGTCTTTTGTCAATTAGCTTGTGTCAGCCCAGGTATAGTATCGAAATTGCTCACCAAGGTTGTGTAACCAAGAATTACGCCAATAAACAGTTTTCTCTTCAATGGCCAGTTCTGTGCATGTAGTGGATCATCCACACCGTCGAATTCCACCACATATTCTTCTCTTGCTGGCAATGGTGGTGGATACGGCTTTCCACCTCCAAATTCAGGAAGTGGCTTCTTCGATTGCCTCGATTTCAAGCTTGCACCGACTGTAGCATTATGCTGACTCCGCTGTGTTTGTATGCGACTCAAGGCAGTCGGATGGCGTTCTAAGTCTACAACGTCGTCTCGCTGTGTTTGTAACCTCGACATGCCAATCTCCTGTCGGGTGACCGAGGGTGCGGAGGAGCCGGAGGAGCTGGAGCTTGAGACGGTTACTGTGCGCGCGAGAGCTTCTCTCTGATCTGGAGACGGGAATCTGTTCGGGCTGGCATCGCGCTCAGCTTTCTCAATGTCTTTATCAACAATGTCCATGATCGCGGTTGCTCAGCGAAAATAAATGAAGATGTAGGAAAATAACGAAAGGTTGCGTGTGACAATTGCTGGGACTGAGAGCCTTGATTTTTGGAAGGATTATTGACAGGTTTTCTTAACTCCGTCTCAGGGTCCACCGCGGCTGGCAACGGCTGTAACGACCTGGAGGCTACCAGGCGAAAATTTATTCTGAGACGGTGAAGTAGCAATGGTCTTTCCTGTTTATATACAATATTGTTTTGGGGAGCACGAGGAGAGAAGTGGTGGTGAGCGGATATGTTTTGCTCAGAAGGTGGGGACCAGTCGCAATGCGTCAAGAGCTTGAACTATCGCGAGAGGGGATTGAATGTGACGTCGGCGGTGCTGAGCGGAGCGATCGCGTCTCGATGGAATCTCACCCAGGGCCAAGAGAATTTAGCAGCGCGCGCCGTCCTCAATCACTTGATGTCAAGCCTCGCAGACCAAGCTTTAAACAACATGGTAAGGCAGACCGTCGGGTCCGCCGATCTTATAATTTCGAGCACCTAAGCTTCGATACTCTAGTGCCCACACGGTTAGATTGATTGTCTCAATCCTTCCAATCCTTCTGATTGTTCTGTTGTCCGATAAGCTACAATTGGGCTGGCTTCGTAAGCTCGGTGCTTGCTTACACCCGACAAGGATACGAACGCCGTGCGCGAACACCATAATAAAAGGTTCGCGTATGATAACAGAGTCTTGATCCTACTGATTTTATTGGTTGGCCCTTATCGATAACCGTAGGACCCATTTTACTGGGGGAAGGGATATGATATTCTGGCAAAACTCCTGACCGCCTATAAAGTCAGGGGTTTTATTGGTGCGCACGGGCCACAACTTTGAACACCTAAATCATCAGTGTAAGGGATAGAATACAGCATTATTAAAGAAATTTTGATCAGCAACTTAATACGTTAGCCCATCTCGAACAGAGTAAATTAATCTCATTAATTACAGCGGTATAGCCTCTCCATCAGAGCCGCTAGAAGCTCTCTCTGGAGCTAATGCTAGCAGCGTCATAATCCCCAGCAGTGTGTTCTTTCGCAACCCACGCAAGGAAGACCGTCTCATGAACCTGCACCGGCGGGCCATCTGGTTGCGGATCCCGCTCGAACTCTGGGACCTTCTTTACTTGAAATTCAACACCATCCTTCCGTGCCCTTCTTGCCGCATAGAGGCAGAATCCGAGATACCAGATACCTCCAAATCCCAGAATACTCCAAGCAACAGCTGGGGTGGTAAACCATGCCACTGCGGACGTGCTTTGTTGGGAGGAGGCGCCGCGAGGTGGAACCCAAGACGCGATAATTGGGTAAGCACTTCCAATCGCAAAGATAGTAGCGCTCACAATACTAAAGAAGGGCATGAAAGAAGACTTCTTACGCCACCTCTGGCGGCTGCTGAATCGGAGCTTGAGCATACCAAACCCATTCAGGAAACCAAAGATGGCGACGATAGTGTAGGAGTAAAGGTTTACGAGAACTCCATACGCATCGGAAGGTCTGAGCCCGATAGTTGCAAGAATCATGATAAGAGTGAACACCCAGTGGAGAAACAAGGCACCAAAGGGGGTCTCCTGTGAGTGGTGTTTTGTGTCAAGCCATGGTTGTGTCCATAGTCTGTGGAACGTCCTATTTAGAGACGTGTGGGACGGCTTTTGTAGCCAGAGCAAAATGCGACCTAGAGAGTAGTTGCGGGTCTGGCCAAAGAATTTAGCGAAGGGTAATATTCCTTCTTTTGCGATCTCCTGTTTCACTATAGGAGTGTTAATATTCGGTGGTTGCTAGATCTGCAGCTAGGATGGGACGAGCTTGCTTACCTCTTGCAGCAGTAAAGGTCATAACGACAATATTACCAAAGCTGGAGATTGCCAAAAAAGCTGCCAGGATACGATTGGGCAAGACAGGGTTATCCGAGACAGCTCCGAATGTCAGCTGGAAGAATAGAAGGGCGACGTTATTGTTCGGGTTTAGTTGGGCTTCCTTGGGAACGACTACCATCTACAATGAACAGAGTCAATCTTGGTGACTATGGCTTGAAGTAGCAAAACATACATATGCTACATTCACCAAGAGATAAAGAAAGCAAACAATAGCTACTCCAATGGCCGTGCCAATAGGGAACTTTCTTCGAGGCCGTCCAATTTCCCCAAGAACCTAGTTCATATCAGCGCTTGTCTAGACACCCAGCGGGTTCAGCTTACATAATTAGGCTGGTCAAAACCACTCCAGGCAAAAACAACTGCAAGAAACGCTTCCACGTATCCATATGAGTCCGTCGATGGAGATGAAAATGCATAGTTGGCAGTCATATTCTCGATCGCGTATGTTTTGGTGTGGAATGCTCCGGACCACGCACAGATACCGGCGATAATTATTATGAGCAGCATCAGTGCCTTGACAATTGCAAAGACGTTGCCCAAGTAAATACCACCACGTCGGGAAAATGCATGAATTCCACATGCGAATGTTGCAGCGCCAACGGCAATCCCTCGGACAGCGCTGTTTGTGCCTGGGACATTTGCTGCCTCTAGAATGCGGATTCCGAAGATAAGGCAATTCCCAGCCATATTGCCCAAGACTATGTAGGCCATAGCGAAGACGCAAGTTATGAGGAGGACAGTCCTGGATCTGGGACGATACGCAGGCCACGCATAAACATATTGAAGCTGGAGCTCGGTTAGCGAATTCCAAATTAGAACCGGGAACCGGGTGCGAACATACGTAGTTTAAAGTGCCTCCACTGCGAGGAATGCCTTGTTCGACTCCTTCAAAATCATATCGCGGCGTGTTTAGGCCGAATTCTATGCTAAGATGAGTCCCTGCAACAGTGTAAAGAGCACCGGCGAGCCAAAACAAAAGAGTGATGCCAACACTGCGAGTGCCGAGCATAATCGTCGAAGGTGAGTTGAAGATTCCAGTTCCTGTATTCATATCAGCACTTGTTATCGCAACTCCAAGGTGAAGAACCTATACCAATCATGCGATTTACAACAAGCCCGATGACTGACCAGTACCCAAGCCGAAATCGCTCTTCCGGGGCCTTTGTGATGAACGTATTTTCGATGTTCTCTGGAAATATCTCCGCCAGAGCGGAGTTGATGCTGCTCGCATCATCTTGGAACTGAGTTTCAGTTCGCAGCTCGGTGGTTGTTTGATCTGATGTCGATGCCATCCCCTGCGCGCGTGCAATCTCGGGTCAGCCTTAAAGGGAACAGTAGACGTCCAGAATGTATGGAACACGAAGACAGCTTGAGCCACCGGGAAGAACGGTCGGGTCCAAGAGACATATATATTGAATAAATAGAGTCACAACACCAAGATATTGGTTTTACAACCTGTACGAGCTCTTATGTCCCCCTAATTTCGCTTTCCTGCACACTAGAGAACTTCAAGTTTAACTCTTACAATTAAGCTTAAAAAACTAGAGACTTTACCCCTCTTGCAAGTGCACACCTTGCTTGCAAGTGCACAGCCCTTTGTACACCACCCGGTTGAAAGCTGAAAGCGCGTGTTGATCACGCCAATCAAAATGCGTAGATTAATACCTAAAAATGGCAAAATACGATAAAATGGCCGTGCGTATTACTTCAAAAGGTATATACTCCGCCGTTTGATCGCGCTTTCAACCGGATGTGCCAGGATAGTGTACAGTGTCTCCCTGTGCAACACACAGCAATTTCGGTAATCGCTAGTCAAGTGCACCATCCGGCGTAGATACTGTGCGCTTGTCAAAAGAGCTGTGCACCCGCAGAAAGGCAAGCCTCTAATTTTTTAAGCTTAATGAAAAGATTAAGCTTGAAATTCTCTAGTGCGTACAAAGCGAAATTGCTGTGTGTTGCGCGCGTACATAGGGGGACCACTAGAGCCTGACTTAAGGCTGACTCGAAAATCTATACACCCTCCTGTCATCTCCGGTGGTTAGCGCAGCCACGTCTACACGGCCTTACTTTCCCTTAAACAGCAAAAATACCAAAACTTCCCCTACAAAAAGGCCGTGCAGGCGTGCAGCGCTAACCACCGGATTTGACAGGAGAGTGTATATGCCGTGAGGCTGAGCTAAAGCCACTTTCCTTGAGGGCACTCGTAAAAAATGTGGATCCGACGCGCGCGCCAATGTGTAGCCTCCGAGATTGCACGACCATCCAGGAGTGCTGATTCACCGGTTGGTGAATACAATAGGGGGGTACATGATATCCTGCAGCGTCGTATTCAAGGCTCCATATTGGCGCTCTGCCGTCATTCAAGCCTGCATACATCTGATTTTCCTGCTTGCGGCCGAGGACGACCAAGTGATAACTTCGCTCGAAGACGAAAGACATAGCCCAAGCACAATTTCATACAGATAGCACGCCAGAAGATGAAACACATGATGATGGCTTGATAGAAGCTGTCGGCTTTCCGGTTCCTTCTCCTAACCAGACGACACGGACGGCGAACGGTCATATGCATTAGCCTTGCGACCATACGATGATGTCTGCTTCCGCATCAGACATCGTTCGTGCCGCTGAAGTTGCGTGGGATATTTATCGCATGGGCTGGGGAGAAGACTTGAATGCAAGTAAGTGGAGTTCGTTTTGTCCCTTTCCAAGAGATTAGCATAGATATGATGTTGATCGTGCATGCACCGCTTCACCTAAACCGGCCCAGAACTTAGGATGTTCGCTCGGCTGGCCTAGCGGATACTGACATCCATTTGCACTCTAGATACACAATACAATGAATTCGGAAATGACATCAGAAATCTCGCAGAGAACCTTCGAAACATCACAACGGTCATCGAGAACGCAGCATCGTCATGGCAACAGCAGTCGATGAGAGGGCTCGGCGGAGGCAACTTTCGCGGACTGCCACCGCGAAGCCCACGTCGGGAATGGGACTTGTCATCTCTCAGAGAGATCATCGGTGACTACTACAGAACGATCCAAGACTGTAAAAAGCTCATAGAGGAGAATTCGAACTTTCGGATGGATCGAAACTTTGCATACAATATCGAGTGGAATCTAGTTATCCAGCCTAAGGTCAATCAATTAAGGCAAAGACTCGAATCGCACAACTCGAAGATATTGATCCTTCTGAAGCCGCTCGAGTTGACACTCCTGACGGACATTCACAACGATCTGGCAGAGCGCATCGATGCCGTTCACCGAAGTGTGCTGCATCTCCATGGCCTGCTTATCCCCGATGTTGAGCAAGCTTTATACGAACAAGGCCAAGTTCCTCCTATATCTCTGAGAGTTCCAGAAGATATACAAAAAAAATTCCTTGCCGCTGCGGAAAAGGCATGTCCAGAAGTGGGGTTCCCGGGCCACTTTCCTCTCCAAGCGGGTGCGGATGCTTTCGTGTCACACTTTGAGAATAGCACCAAGTCGTTCTTAGGGGGCAATTTCCTCAGAGACAGATCGCCACCTCCGGCAAAGTATCTTAGCCTACTGAAGTGCGTATGGATTATAGACCGGCTCTTAGAGAGCGATGACCTAGCGCGGACTCGCAATGATAAGTACTCGCAATGGCCTGGATATATTACCCAGCTTCACGAGGACCTTTGCATGGAGTGCCAGAGGTTTACGGCGCCCTCTCTGCAGAGGCTGATCGCTCCGGACATATCGATTCCGCGACATGACGATGAATACAAAATCTGGCAGGAAGAAGATATTGCCGAGTATATATCGCCGCATCACGAAACGTATATGGAGGAGATCTTGACAATGCTGATGCCCAGCCCTTCTCCATCCGTGAAAAAGGACTTGAAAGTGCTGTGCATCGACGCATCCAAGTATCGCCTCGTTGAATCCGTGGAAGACGCAAACAACCAGTCCAGCCACCGCAAAGAGTTCAAAATGGACATCGACCTCAAATCCGTAAACTTGACACCGATCTATGCCACGCCAACATCGAGACCGAAAGCACTCGAAGTGCTAATCAACAACTCAAGCATGCAAAGCAATCCCACGTTTCTAGAGCTTAAGCACCTTCTGCGACTGCAGCACGTGCTTACCGGGTACAAGGTGTATAAAAGATACGATCAGGCCATGGTCAAAATCTCCTCCTTTGTCTCTAGCCAATCCATGGCAATTGAAGAGCACGGTAGGCTGCAGCTGTGGCTCCCGGAACCGGTTCGCGGTTCAGCAAACACAGGCTCCCCTACTCTTCGCGAAGCCCAGATGGCCAATCAATTGGGTGTGCCGGCCATGCCAGTCCACTCGCAGCAAAGTATTGCGTCGATAGCATCAGCAATGCAGACCATAAGACTCCGCGACGGCGCAGGCAGCCGACAGGGAGGCCGATCTTTCGTAACGACCAACGGAGGCAATAATGGCCGAAGCACGCCACAGTCGTCTCTCAGCCCGTCCATGAGGAAGACTCAATCGAGCTATCAAAGCACGGCCTCCACGACGTCACTGCATTCCACGCAGTCAAAAGGGCGCACGCCGAGCATGATGACAACGTCGAGTTCGATGAGCCGCAGCACGGTCACGTCGGTTACGACCATCAGCACGGGCTCTGGGAAAGCTCATCTGCATGAGAAGCCGGCGAAACCGCTTCTAGTAATGTTCTTGAAGAGCCGTGATAAGGGGAAGTTGGCTATTGCAGCTGTTGAGATGGACGATAAGACGATTATCAAGCGAGAACGATGCGAGTGTTTGACTTCGAATAGTAATTGTCGCATTAGCTGCGTGGAACGCGCGGATGGATATCTATTGGCGCAAAGGTGGGATACGGACGAGAGCCTGGCGAGCTGGAACCTGGCAAGAGTGGGGATGCACCAAAGAAAAGAGTTGCCAGCAGATTCATGGAATGACTTGAAGAGGATTTCGGTCAAGTTCGAGAGCATGGAAGGTAAGGCTATCTCCACCCTATCTACCTAGCCTACGCTGATTAGCCGATGTCATCAGAACGATACAGGTTCGCAGGAAGCCCATGTTCATGCGCGCCAAAGTTGCAGCACGACCTCTCGCGATGTATATTAGACGGGCATCAGGGCGTATTTGGCGTTGTGAAGAGGATTGGAAGTGTGAGGCTACACAATTACAACCAGGAACGAGATAAGGCGACCAAGAGAAACATGGTGCTCGGCGTTTTGCCTGAAGACGAGCTGGATCTATGATAGGATGGGTAAATACACGACTCCGGCGCTTTTGGTCATAGAAAAAGGTGCAGTGCGTACGCTAATGTCCTTTACAAAATATTTATGGTTTGTAAAAGTGCTGCGAAAATTAGATTAAGCATACACAACATCGATTTTTGGCAGTTCACCACATAAATTATATGCCTGCCACGCCTACACATATTATTTTTACTTCCAAAATAGTAAGGTTGTATATTTATATTATATTATCTAGGTTAATTTTTAAAGTATTATAGGCGCTACAATAGCCCGCGAGAGCCTCTAGAAACGAGCCGCCAGTTAATCTATATAAAGTTCTTAACTAATTAAGCGGAATACTATTACTTAATCTAAGATTTGTCACGGCGACTCAGTCAATTAAGGTACTAGCACGGTAATATGACGCGCGCACGCCTGTACAATTGGTAGTCCATAGACTCGAATATCAAGATGAGAAGCAAAAGGGGGTGGAAGAAAGGACACGTCTATATACACAGAGCCAAGCCCTTAGCCTAACCCCTGACTAGGGCCCCTATCTAGGCCATACCGTAATTCCGTAACGGTGCCGTTACAAGATTACTATTTATATAGGCCTCCGTATAGTTCTAACGCGCTACCTACCTCTATAATTTAGTTCTAATAAAGACGTTAGGGAGGAGGAAAAGGAGGAGGAAAAGTATTAGACACTAAATAGGGCCTAGTTTAGGGGTACTATAGGGAAGGTCCCTCCCCCCTATATAAGTAGCTAGATTCTGTCAGGTGACGAAGTCACCTCGCCTATATGTATTGTTCCGTGCCTGACATCTTGCCAGTCACTCGCTTTCCTTTTGGTATTTGTGCCGTGGCTGGGTGGTGCGGAGCCTGTCACCTCACAGATTCTCTTTAATTTAATCCTTATACAAGTTCTAACAAAAAGGAAAAGAAAAAGAAAAGGTAAAGTTATCCCTTAACCCGTTAAAATTGGTCCTTACGGTATCGATAAGAGCCCACCAATCAAACCGGTTGAATCAAGCAGCCGTTCTCAGAAATACGAAGCCTTTGACTTCGTTGAGAACAATGTTCCGCACGGACCACTTACGCTAAGGGCCTTGACGGGTTAAGGGATAATTATAGAAGTTAGATAAGAATTTAGATAAAGAAGATAAAAAAAATAAGGATATAGAGTTACAGAGGTACAGCGGTAAAGTAATCGCATAGCGCTAGCAAAGGGCCC
>Ga0307515_10009643_pt1 | contig 18630 bp, 18 predicted proteins | sample 17_EM_MG_FD_194513 | JGI IMG/M metagenome (GOLD analysis project Ga0307515, IMG submission 194513) | Populus trichocarpa ectomycorrhiza microbial communities from riparian zone in the Pacific Northwest, United States - 17_EM | ecosystem: Host-associated > Plants > Roots > Unclassified | place...
CCCGATGGGGTCTGCGCTGGACTCCCCAGGCCGTTTGGTGGCCATAGGTGTGGACTTCTGCTGGGGGGGTTGAGGAGGGTTATCAACAACCTGTACAGCAGACATCAGCAGGCGTCATGCAGCAACTAAGAGGTTTCTCACCAAATTTTTAGGGTGAAAGTAAGGACAGCGTGTACCATTGCACTCGCCTCTCTGATACCTCGCACATATTGGCTTCTTTGTGGGGGCGGGGAAAGACATCATGTCGCGATAGTGACTGTACTTGTCCAGGTGCGATGCCCCCGACGAGACCTTCATGGCGGACGTGGCCATAACGCTGCTGAGGAGTGAGGGTGGTGGTAGGTGGGTGAGTTGGGCAAAGGAATACCGAAGATCGCCCGCCGTGCTCTGAGTTTGATCCCGGTATCCAAAAAAGGGAAACACCAAATAGTCACAAACACCGGTCCCGTTGTGACTGTTCCGGAGGCTTGACCGTCGCATCCGAGTCCATGCTTATGGTGCCTAAATATTGATTGTGATAGGATATTGGTGTACAGTGCGTTCAGCCGCAGTTGAGACCATCTACAAGCTATTCATAAGCTCTATCAACGCATCGACATCTTTCTTCATCCCGTTCGAGCTTCCCCCACCGCCTGCAGCAGAGGTCCGACTCTCGATGCCAGCTCCGTCGTCAGCGATTTGACGTCCGTCGTCGATTTGTAACCATTGGTTCAGCTGTTTCGCGAGTGAACGAGCTTTGAGCCGGAAATGGGTGCGAATCACATCCTCCCACGGTTCCGGTGGGTTGCGTAGGTTTCCCAGCATCTATCACACATTCAGCTGTGTGGTCGCAAATTTTCTTCAGAGTGGACTTACCGCTGTCCTAACAACCATTCGTCGGACGTTGGCAGAATCTACCTCAAAGTGAGGAACGAATCGGCCGTCATAGAGTCAAGACTTACAGGCTTTCGAAGGTGGAGTACCCCCGGATTGCGACCAGGCCGGTTCATTGAGGTAAGGTTCTTCACAAAGGATCATCGACTGAATGGAGATCAAGACCTAGAACAATTGAATGCGTTATCACGTGTCTTAAGCTTGCATGATGTTCGGTCCTCACTTGAAGCAGTGTGGATTTGCCGGAAACCCAACCTAAGCAGTCGAGTGGTTGATCATTCAACACTCGCCGCGGAATGGCGACAGCACGCACCAGGGCCAGACCAAGTACCAAGTAAAGACAAGCAAACTTTTCCTTCCTATGAGATAGCCTCAGTGGGTGAACGTGCTCAGCGCAAACGAGAATCTTACAGCGTAAAGGTTGGGGTTGAAGCGATATTTTCCTCCATTTGTCTACAGGGGCTGTTGTCAAGTCGCGTTTAAAGGAAGCAACCGGAGAAACGTACCGTCATGTACTTGACATGCGGAGGGGAGTGATTATATCCAGCAGGCAAGAAGATATCAAATAGAAAGCTGCGTGACACCTGAGTCGATTTCACCCCACCTTGAAGGAACAACTTACCATCCATTCTCGTATGGCGTCCCCTCGGGGCCTATAATCAGCGCCTTGATAACATCGACCCGCGTTTCGTCAACCCTCAGGAAGATCGATGAGTTCCAGGCGATGGGCAAGTTAGTCGTCAAGACAGCTAGTTCCTTCGCAATTGCCAACGACCGCTTCGGGATGTCCTGAGTTGCCATGATCCTAGCTTCCGCGTCGTAGTGGAACTTGTAATGCACTTGCGCATCCTTCCCTTCCTGCTCCGACGGGGGTATGGTCAAATCGCAATACTCAAACCGGACTTTTGCTGCCCAATCAAGGTATGCTTGCTGTGTCTCTGCTTCTGTCTCCGGCGTGGCGATGTACTCGTGACCGGTTGAGGAATTAGGGATACTGGGAAGTGAAGCGCGCAGTCTGTCCATGAATGGCTTGCCCTTGGCTTCCTCTAGGGCCCTGTCAATTGCCTGGACTGTTCCTTGAATGCCCCTACAGAATGATAGGAGCTGGGCATTCTCGGGTGACATGGCAGCGGGGTCGGCTGCCTTGGCCTTTCCCTTGTCCCCACTCGTCATCCGTTTCTCCTCCTCTGTCATCTCTGCAACAGCAGTCTCAGTTGGGGCGCTCGCCTCTAGGCCTTTCAGTGCTGCCTGTGCTTGTATGAAGATCGACTCGAGAAGTTCTCTGGGTCCAGAGCTACCCTCGTAGGCCAAAGTACGCTCCTTGACCTTCGAGGTCCCCTTGGACCCTCCGGACTTCTTCGCAACAGGCTTTGACGACACTAGTACCATGATCGGCATGCCCATCATGCTGGCCAAAGCTTCGTGACGTGATATTGTCTGTAGAAATGTGAATTGGTAGCCAGGGAAACTACAATAATGTCGTCTCACTTGAAGCCACTCAAAGAGCTCAAAATACAACACCGATCGATCAGACATATCGGAGAGCGAGTCATTCCTGAGGAGCGAGCTGCAGACATAATTGAACCGTCGACGAAGGTGTGCGAGCGTCGTCGGGTGCACGAGATAGTCTGACGTCCGGCCACGACTAATCGATGGAAGGTAGACCCTGATAGCCTTCATCAGGTTTGAAATCCGCTCGTCTGCTGCTTTCTGAGCTTTGGCGGCTTGCTCCTGCCCGGTTGTCTATGAGGCAAGGGTTAATAGAGGCTAATGAAGAGTCAGAAAAACCATACGTCTTCTTTCTGTGTACCCGCATAACCGGTTCCGCCTTTCGCCTTTTTCCCAACAGGACCGGGAATCCCATAATCATAGTCGTCGACTTCCGAAGCGGGAGAGGAACCTCCTGTTCCCGTCTTCCGTCGCTTGGGGTTTCGACTCTTGGGCTGCGATGGATCGTGAAGTGCGACCGGCGAATACTTTTCGGCGTATTTGTTCTCAAGCGTAAAAAGTCCGACACCAAGAAGAACCCCCTGAAGGTTGGGACAATGGAACAGAACGTCTTCGTCCTTTGATTGAGCCTCGGTAATGGGTTCTCCGCAAGCAAGACAGAACAATTTGTTGCACGTTGGACACAGCTTACGGACCAGACCATTTAATCGCTGTACGTAGACAGAGAAATCGTTCTGGGGTAGAGTTGAGAAAACAAACCGTCAGGAGCCAAGGGGTTGGCTTACGAGGACCGGGAAGAAATCGCCTTTATTCCGAGCGACAGAATGACCGCACTTGTTGGGACATTGGCATGGGTCATGGGAGAGTTCATTGTACAGCGAGAAGAGGAAGCCTTGTTCGCCGCCCTCGGGACACCCCTTCATCCATTGGGATTGGGTCATTAATTTCACGGGTCCATCTTGACCAGGTATGACGACAGTTTCGGGGTCTTCCTCCACTTCGATGACCTCCTCGCGTCTGTCCTTTGAAAAGAATATACCTGGACAGCTGATCAGTGCGTGCGCCTCCCGAGCGAGGTTTCTGAGAGGAAGCGGTGAGGCATACCAGCATAAGGATCTGCAGCGCCCATATGTCCATCCACCTGGATATCCATATCTGGACCAGAGTCGTAGTCATAATCTGCGTACGGTCACACTTGTTCAACCGCGGAGATATGGCCAGAATCTGATGGAACCTACCATCGAAGTCCTCATCGTCCCCGTCACCCTCTGCGCCCTCATCGTCGCTATCATCAGGGGTCTTCATTTCGTCCACCATGAGAAATGTAAGCAACACGGAAATGAATGCCGGAACTTACGATGTCAGTCGCCTTCCGCTTCGAGCCGCTACCTGTACTAGATCCAGCTGTGGCATCATCCATGCTGGCATCTTCGTCGTCATCTACGACATGGGCGAACTTTCCCTCGAATATCTGAGAAGCGGCCTCCATCACATCAGGGTACTTCTTCAACGCAGCGCGGGCCTGGGCGACGGTGGCACCCTATTATATACGGTAGCTCCGTCAATTCGACCGTCCAGTAATTTTGCTTGTAATGCAGACAAACAAACCATTTCCACGAGCTGAGCGATATCGTTATCCATCGTTCGTGCCGGGAGTTAGGGGGCAATGAAGGAGAAGAGGATTGTAAGGTTGAATGATGGTCGAGCCTTATTATTGTGGCAGGTCACATGAATCCAGGAGTCCCTAAGCGCAACACCCATGACAGCCGCGGCTGAGGTTATCGACCTCACAGGGCTTCCCTCCTCTCCTCCTGTCCACCTCTACAGTGGTGACCAAACGCCTGGCGTGGGCCGGACGACGCAACAACTGAAAAATTCCGCGATTGACAATGACGCGGATGTTCCACTTGAAGATGGAGAACTTATGCGGGCCGTGAAACCGACGAACCACAACCCGCGAAAACAACGGAAACGCAAAAAATCTCAGCAGGATCCCACGACCACCAAGGGGGAGAACGCGGATAGTGGCGACAAACGGCGGAGGCGGGACGATGAACCGGACCTACCGTCTCGAGGGAATTCTCGTTCTCCTCCGAATCGCGCTGCCCGGAGACGTGCTCTACGTGAAAAGCCATCGGACCAGGACCCTTTGTTCTTTGTGGACGACAAACCTGCGGACATCAGAGTCCCTTATTTCTCTGCAGCTGGACCGTCCGGAACACAGCAGAAGGGTGGACTTGTGCTCCCTCCTCACGTCAACGTCACCGATGGATCCTCCGAAGCGCAGGAACCTTCTCTCGTTCACTTGTCGGACGCAGAGGAAGGCGAAGAGGACTTCATTGAATATCTAGACATCGATGGTGATCGTAGTGTGTGTATACCTTTCGCCGAGCCTTTGCTACTATGTAAACTAATCCAGAAAACGAAAGATCGGAGTTGCTCGCTATTTCCACGATACCCGCGAAATTGATACCAAGACCCGATTTGTTTGTAAAAACTGTGGCGAGGAGGGTGACCACAGGGCCAAGGACTGCCCCCACCAAATAGTTCGTACCTCTTTATCCTCCCTGCGGAGCCGAGTCCTGACCAAGTACAGTGCCTTACTTGTGGTGCGAGAAATGAACATTCCACTCGTAGTTGCCCGATCAGCAAAACGTGCTTCACTTGTGGTATGAAAGGTCACATAAACAAAACTTGTCCGAACCGATATGCGTCCCGCGATGACCCCTCGCGTATGTTTTATGACTGCGACCGTTGTGGCTCGCGGTCACACTATGCGAAAGTTCGGGCACAATACTCTCTGCGAGAGAACTTCCTAACCACCTCCGCAGGAGTGTCCAACCCTTTGGCGAATATACGACTATCTATCTGACAAGGGACGGGATGTGACGCTCAAGGACAGAGGAACGAAGAGAGGTCTTCCCTTGGGTGTGGGAGGTGAAGGTTACATTGGTATTGAGGATTGGTGCTTCAACTGCGGAGACGCAGGTCACTTGGGAGATGTAAGCCAAACGGCCTTGGCCCGGTTGAGTCAATACTGACCCCGGGAACCCTAGGACTGTACCGAGGCCCCCCACCAACATGACATCCCAAGAGAACCCTCGGCGTTCAGCGAGTACAACATCCGCTCTGGACCCTTCTTTGATTCCTGCGCCTCGCCTTCCAGGAAGCTGGGTAAGAAACCACAACGCGAGCGGAACGACGAGGACCGTTGGGGAGATGGGCATGGGTCTTCGCTTCCCGTCAACGTCGGAAAGCAAGGGAGGAAGAAGGAACGACAGAGGATGGAGCTTCTGGACGCAAGGACGAGAGAAGAGGAGGAGGAGGACTTCTTCTTCAGGAACGTCAAGGACAGGTCGATGCCGAAGAACGAACGGAGCGATCGCAAAGTTCAACGCACTGGGATCGTAATCAAGGGCGCTGCTGAAAGGTTCTCAAGGGATCCTCCGAGACACAAACCTCCTTCCCTGCAAGAGCGGTTGGGACCCTCTCAAGAGCGAAGTTATATTGGCTTCCCTCGTGGCAGAGACAACGGGTCAAAAGACAGAGGCCGAAATAAGGACAGAGACAGGGGAAGGAATTGGGATCGAGACAGAGGTAGAGGCGGGGAAAGATCCCGAGACGGCGGTCGCGATAGAGGGCCCGGATACCATGGCGGGTCTGGGAGAGCATGACGATCTGAACGTATATTCTGTACTGTACACTCTAATCCACCTCGTACTTCTCCACCCGCTCTACCGTCAGGCCGGGGGGATGACTTTCTTCAACCAACTGGCCCAATCGTTTATCTCCTGCATGTCGGCCGAATGGCCCAAGCCGGGGTATGTTTTGAAGAAAATTCCTGGCTCGCCGGACTCCTTGGCTTCATTCACTCCAGCTGTCTTGAGTTCTTCCTTGGATAGTTGTCCGAGTGACAGCGGGACCAATGGGTCATCTTCACCGTGTCCCCAGAAGATTGGAACAACGGTTGCAGGCGAATGTAGAAGCTGCGGAAGTAGCGTCAAACCTCTAGATCACCAGAATGAGAAGCCCACGCATACCCCTTTGATCTTTTCCCTGATGGGGAACCACCCACTCAGAACAGTCAGGCCAGCGAGCCCGAGCTCGGTGGTGAGTCCGGTAGCCAAAGTCATGGCCGCTCCTTGACTGAATCCGCCGACAACAATCCTATTCGGGGGGAGACCCTCGTTGACCTCTTGCGCAATAAGCTTATTCACCTCATCCCTTGACTGGAGGATCCCGGTTTCGTCTTCTGGACCTTTGAACCCAAAACTGAAGATATCAAACCTGCAAACGCGAGTTGAGTCCAAAGGATATAACCCAGATCGGAGCAACGGACCATCCTGGCATCATAGCACCTCCATTGGCTGTGCACGGCACGGTTGGCCTATTGCGAGTTCATTGAACGCTCGAATGACTTCACGGGATTGGATTACTTACGCATGAGGGAGAACCCATTTGATGTGCTGGAAACTCGAGTCGCGCGAGAGCTGATCAGCAACTGGCTTCCAACCGTAGCCAGAATCACCGAGTCCCTACGTGAAAGTTGGTGTCAGAAGAGGAAGCGAATAGAACACGATGGTGACGAACATGCATGAAGATCACGGTCGCGGTATGCTTCCCGTTGGGAGGAACGATGATAGTTTTCAGTGAGCTTGCCATAGTTTTTCCTCGAGTCTGTTGGTATCTTGCACCAGAAGGGTAACGTCCAGAGATTATAAGGATTGAGAGAAGGACCAGCGCGGCGGAGATGATGGCTCGAGGCAAAGATACGCCGGGCATTTCATCTTCATTCTGAACGCGCCTGGTATCTGGGCCTTTGATTTCTGCTTCACGAAAAACGAGGATGTGCCTCCGAGCTCATGAATGCGTTTCGCAAGTCCACCCCACTCCGGGCGACCAACCTAACCTTACAAATTCGGGCCACCGAACAAACAATTGCCAGTCGATCATAGGCTCCGCAGTGACCGAGTCGATGGCTTCACCTCTGCCCTCCTACCACCATGAACCGTATCTTCGGCTCATCTTCAAGCCGGAAACCCAAGCCAAACCTACAAGATGCTATAGCCTCTGTGAGCGATCCGTAGGATCTTGGCTCGCGATTTGAGGCTGATCAAGAGGCTTAGACGGATACAAGGATCGGGTCCATTGAAGTCAAGATTAAGAAGCTCGATGGTGAGCTCGCCCGCTACAAGGAACAGATGGCTAAGCTTCGAAATGGACCCGGGAAGGTTGCTTTTGCCTTAGTTTTGTCCACTTCGCTACTTGGCTCACCCGTCGAATGGCACAGGATGCCGTACAACAGCGCGCACTGCGGACGTTGAAGCAGAAACGCATGTACGAGTCCCAGCTTGCGCAGCTGGTCCAACAGACGTTCAATATGGAGTCTGCTGCCCTTGCAACCGAGAACCTTCGTAACACAATGGCTACGGTAGATGCTATGCAACTCGCAAACAAGGAGATGAAGAAACAATACGGCAAGATTGACATTGACAAGATTGATGTGCGTATATGTAATATCTTCGAATTGAACCCCTACGCTAACTGAAGAGTTCCGTAGAACATTCACTTTGAGATGGAGGATCTATTGGAACAGGCAAACGAGATTCAGGAGTCTCTTGGTCGATCTTATGCTGTCCCCGACGAGTTAGATGAAGCGGACCTCGAAGCCGGTAATTCTAAGACTCATTGTAATCGCTTGCCCGCTAAGTTAGTTCAGAACTCGATGCTCTCGCCCTCGAAGAGGAAGAAGAGGGACCTTCGTATCTCGCAGATCTCAACAAGGCACCAGATTTCATCGACGAGCCCCCAGTTGAAGTTGCCGAAGTATGTTCCTCGTATCTCTCAACCCGAGACATCCTGATATTCATGTCCCGTCCCCCAGCCGGCACAGCCAGAGGCAATCAAGTCCACCTGAAGGAGGATTTGGATCATGACTACACTCCAGCTATTCCGCTTACGACTTTATTGATTTGATGTGTATCCAATGCATGTATGCGTTTGTGTCTGCAATCCCCACGACTGAGAGGAAGGAGATCTTGTTTTTTGTTCGATAAAGTTTCGTGTGAACGACCCTAATCTACATATAAATGAGGCGGACGAGGGTGGGCCGCTGCCCATGGTGGTCCAGATTCCTGCTCATCATATCCACGAGGTCGGCCGTCTCCATTAGCCAGAGCCTGGAGGGGTGGACTGACGGCAGCACCTCGCCCCTGAGTAACGACGGTTTGAGGGTCCCAGACACAACGCCAGTTATGATCGCTCGTTAGGCTCAGATTGAACGTTGCCTGGCAAGTTCGCGAGAGGCCAGCCAATTGGCATGAGAGCCGAAGTGGAGGGTCGGCGGAGGTTTTATGGTCGGGAAAAGGAGCATACGCGACGAATGGGTGTTCCGAAGGTGCGCCTCCGAGATGGCGGCCAGTAAGGTCAGGTCGAGATTAAGACGAGATCACAGACACACCGTTGCACCAGCGACCAGTAGGCTGTGCATTCCTTCAGGTCGTCTCAAACGAGAGGTGGGGAAGGCTGATCGCGCGCACCGCCAAAATCTACCTAATGGCCTATGATGTTTGCATGGGGCGTGCGTTGCTCAGAGGAGGGGGAGACGTCGGTAGGCTGTTCCGTTTCCCTGTCGGTCGTGGGCAATGCTACCCAGTTCGCGATCGGCGCGGAACCGGACAATTGATCACGATCACTCTGCCTTCCCGTTCCCGTTCGCCACCATGCTCTCACGACCAAGTCTCCAACGGGCATCCACCCTCGCCCGAGGAAATCGACAGGGGCAACATCCGTGCCTTTGGGCAGCTCTCAAGTCGTTCTTTCCTCATGGGATGACCGCCGCGTACTCGACCTCCACACGCAAAGGCGGTTCCTCGTGAGTGACCAAAACCTCCTCCCGGTTCTTACACTCATTCCTGAATTATTTCCAAAGATCTGTCCCGAGAGATTCCCTCTTTTCGCCACACAACTCACCTTGGGATAAGGTCTTTGAGGGCATCGAGAAATCTACACCAATGCACACCGGAAACCGAAAGGACCGAACCCCACTGTTCTACTCACCGGGCGCGCGGCGAACACCAGTGCGAAACCAGTCCATGACAGCACGAGAAAAGAACGCTTTCCAAGACATGTTCGATATGGTCTTCGACGCCGTTGGAGAGGTCAAGAGCGGCAAAATCTCATCCGAGGCTCCGATGTTTACTCCCGTTGATGGCTTCGGGACGGCTACACGGCACAGAGACTTGACGGATCTCTTTGGTCGCCTCCGGAAAGATGCCAAGAGGATGCGTTGGACGTCGGACATCGACGAAGAACTTGACAGGAAGAAAGAGGAGATCGAGCTGTGCGACACGGATGTGCAACTGTTGGAATGGGCGATGAACGAGGTGTTCAAACCCCAACAATCCACGACTGCCCCTGTTCAAGGACAACCCGCGTCCGTAAAAAATAATCAAATGTACCCGCACATCATCGCCGCACTCGTGAGGACTTTTCGAGACAAGTTCCACGATCCTCACCTCGCACTCGCCATCTTTAATCACGCCAAGAACCTATCCATTCCTTCCTACGTATTCGGTTGCACGGTTCCGGTGTATAACGAACTCATCGAGACACGGTGGTTTTGTTTCCACGACCTCAAGGGTATCCTAGACGCATTAGAGGAGATGAAAGCGAACGGAGTGGAGCCTGACAATCGGACGAGGAAGAACATCGAAACCGTTCGCAGGGACGCACCGACGATGGGGCTGCTGGAGGAGGAGGACTACTTTGGGAAGGGCCAAGATCGTGTGATGCATATTTTAACCCAGATCGAAGTTTTGGTTAGGAACCCTTCCGTTCCGGCTCGTTCTACGGCGGTCAAGAGGAAGGTACGGCCTGAGAAGTCGTGGTCGGAAGGTTGGAAAGATGGGGTGGGCGAGAAGTTGAATAAAACGAAGGGCGGCGAGGACTGGTCATGGGGTAGTTGGGGATCACCCAAGCTTCCTTGACAACTATCTACGTCGTGTGTGTGTGTGTGGGGGCGGGGGCGCTCACCAGCAAGAGGTTACCTTAACTTTTCGATATCAAATTCCCTAACGCACTTCACATAATTCTACCCATACTACAAGAAACGAAACCATTACGCAAGGACGGAAAGTCATTAGATCGGAGGACAGATAAACGAGCGGCAGTCCAGGACGTCCGAGGGAGGACAGAAACTATAGAACCTAAAAGGTCAAAGGGAATGCTGGGGGGGGGTGTATTTTACATCTACACGCATTACAAAGCCACAGAAAGGAAAGAATTACGGTCAGGGGTTGAAGTGCTATGTGGAGGAAGTGGGAATAACGTGTGGGGGCAGAGATGGCACAATGGGAGAGGTGGAAACGAGGGTGTTGGGTGGATCGACCCTCAGCCATTAACGGCGGTTGCGGGATTTAGAGACCCTAGGTTGCGGTTGATTCGAAGCAGCGATAGCCCCATGACCGTGAACTGGCACGTAATCAGGGTCTACCTCATTGCACCTGAGATGAAGCAGCAGGTGGTATACGAACTCTTGCTCGTATCTGTAGCAAAGGAAAAACATGAGCTGTTCGAACGTCGCCCGATCTGATCAATGCTTACTGTGCGTTATTGAAGACAACAGCCATAGAGTCCGAATTGCACCTCAACAGGTTCGGCGCCATCACCAACGCCAAATTCGCCGGAGTCATTTTCGTCGTAGCCTGCACTTTATCGTCCAAGAATAGCTGTATGAAGCTGACCACGAACAGCACGACTCTCCTATTGATAGTCGGCAGCTGCTTTACCAGCTCGACGCAAGCCTCGGGGAGCTTCGAGCTCGACACACACACGTTGTACATCTCCTCGGGAACCAACGGATCGCAAAGCTCCCGAAGCCAAAGCTTCATCAAAGATGCAAGGACGTTCGGGTCATCGACACCCTCGAGGTTATAATAGCCTTTGTCGATCTTGAGCTTAAGGTCGGAAACACCATCACCGTCTCCAGGGACACGGAAGATGCCTTCGGATTTGGTCCCACCGAGAGCGAGGATACCGTCCGCGAGGAAGGGCAAGATGATAGGGACTTTCTGTTGAGGGTACCTCCGTTGTTGTAGCCGATAGATGATATCCAGAGTCTCCCCGAAAATTGATGGGTTGAAAGCGGCGTCCTATGAGCAAAGTGTCAGCCCCAAGTAAACCCAGTATTGGGAGGCCTTACCGATGCGGTTTCAATCTCCGGTGCTGTGAGGGCCTTCCCCCTCGGCCCTTTCTTCGAGATAAACGCCAGTCTTCGAAGACAATATTTGGCCATGACGTCCACGCGTCCCTCGGAGTGTGACGTCCGTTGAGTCATAAAGGATCGCAGATACGCCTCGAAGTTCTTGGATGGCGGGAAGGTGACGAGGAAAACGCAGAGGAGCTGCCATCCCTTGAATACACTCTCGCTAGATCACCGGAAAGCTTCAGTGTTGGTACATCCCAAGAGTTCAACCCGCAGACGGTTACTCACGTGCTCGGATTTCCTATGAGCTGCTTCACTACCTGGCAATAGACCTCGTCCCTAATCTCACCATGGGTTAGGGCTTCACTCAACAGCCACCGTTCTTCTTCAAGAACTCCCAGGGAGCTGACCAAGGAAGACGTCGACCCGTTCAAGTTCACATTGCCAGATGCACCGAGTGAATCAGCTCTAGTCGCCGTTCGTTCGCGTTCACGGTCACCCATAATTCGTTGGATGACTTTGAACGCCCGGACTGCGTTCTTGTGAAGATCCTTGTTCAGGGAAAGTAACGGAGTACTCATGGGCGTCTGCAGACACGGGGTCAGAAAGAGAATCAGTAATATAGTGCTGTCATTGCCTTTTGCCATGACATCATTTCGGCAACGGGCACCGTACGCCGGAAAATGAAACCTGTGCGGTGCGTTGAGAAGTACCGTTTCGCGAAATCAGACTCGACGAATTGTTGGATATCTGACTGGAGGTCTTGGGGGAGGATGGGCACTGCGGTGCTTCTCGTGAGTTAGCACTGAATCAAGGTTTGTGTCGAGGGCCACTAACCCATTGGTACGTTCTGTGGGTATCTTTGGTTTCGCTTCTCGCTCGACGAGGATAGGATGTGCATTCGCACGTTCCCTCGCAGGCCCCATATTCATTGCCGCATCTGAACCACGGGTCAGCGGCAGGACTTCACCAAACCGTTTCTCGCCTACCCTGGTTTAGTACTGGTGCACTGATTTCTTTGCCATGGAGGATGACAGGCGATGACGCGCCCCGAGCTGGTTGAGTAGGTGTGGTGGGGGTGGACTGTGAAGGACGGAGGTGGGCAGGTTTTGGCGGGATAGCTCGGCGAATAGGAGATTGTCTCTCCCCTGCAGAAGCTTAGTAGGAAGACTCAATCTCTAAAGGTCATCAAACAACGTACCACGTAATTCTGATTTGATCTCGACGTTCCCTCGCACTGACGTTGAGGTTGGCGGCCTCGGGGGCGAAGAAAGAAGCTCCATAGCAGCGTTCAGGCTCTGAGGCTGAGGTGAGCGGTAGGTTGCGTATGCCTTATTTTTGGATCGCGTGCTGCCAGTTCCGTTTTTGGGTGGACTGTCATTTTCGTACGACACACTCCTGAGAGTCGACGTCGATTTTCTTCTGGCTGATGTGGGTGCGGATAGGACGGACGATGCGTCCGAAGCGGGTATCGTAGGTAGATGGTTGACGTGCTGGCTAAAACCCCCATACTGATCGCTGGAGAATGACCGACGAACGACGTGTATAGTCTTCTTGGGGACGGGAGAGCCATTTGAAGGGGTGATCCTGCCTCCTGAACTCCGCGTGGACGATTTTGAGCGCCTTTTGGGATCGCGTGGCTCAGGTGAACCATCGCCTACGGGAAGACGCGGAGAACGCGTCTTCTGACTAAGAGACCGTTCGCTTGAGGTTGACTGTCGGTTGAGTTTGCGGTCTTCCCGGCCCTGTGGAGGATGGCCATCATTTTGGGCGCTTATACTGAAGCGCGCAGATAGCCGACGAGCAAGCGAGGTGTTCTGTGGGTGATACCCGTTGGCCTTGGTGTCGACTCAAATACGGGAGATCATAATTCCTCACCTGCAGGATTCCAAGGGGAATTACAAAGGCATCTGGACGTTCCCAAACCGTTTCTCCCGTCTTGGTTTGATAATAGTAAGCAATGCCCCCGCGAGAGTCATCCGCCAACTCCCACCATTCGCCGTCCTCGCTTGGCGGTAGACTGCCACGCGCGGTGTGAGCGCACTTCTGGTTGACACGTCACAGAGACACTCACAGGAAGCTACCGACGGGAGGGTCCCAGCTGACTTGACCAGTCGCAGGACACGCATAGAATTGGGTTTGAGTCTAGGCAGGTGATATTCGATCTGATTGAGGATCTCCCATTCAACGTTAGCCACAAATGAGTACTAACCTGTGGATCGACGAGAGTCACCCAGAAGTTGGACCCCCACTCATCGTTCGTGCCTGTGGTATGGTTGCTGGAAGATGATTTAGGGCGTCGCTGAGGGAGAGTGGCGGAACCAGTTGGTTTCTTTCCGTTGACCACTACGTCTGGGATTTCGATCGACGTTTTAGAGGCGGGTGTAAGGGTTGGTTGTGAGGTGTCGGCAGGACGTTCGGAAAGGACAGACATAATTTGTGGGTGGCAAGACGGAAGAAGTAGAAGGAGAAGCGGGGATATATGAATGGCGGTGGCTTTTGAACGCAGTCGCACTGTATGTGTTAGCTTAACTCTGAGCACCGGCCGCGAGGCTGCAGCATACGTTGTGGAGACGGCCGCTCTCTTGTACGTACTGTACTCACGGCGAGCACGTCTGCTGACAAGCGTCGGTGCAGGCGGTGGTGATAACGGGAGGGTCGTGGTCGGTTAGACAACCCCGGTGACATTTCGGCTTCGTCGCGAGCCTCCCCTGACCCTGACAACGACGACGACCAGCACCCATGTTGACGATCCCCTTGATCTGACAGTCTTCCCTCGAATTGACGAATCGCAGTCGCATAACACCTTGCCACTGCTCTCAAAGTTCGGTCCGGATCGAACCGCTACCAGCCAAATCTGAACGCTTAGTGTGGCAGGACCATTATCAGTTGCCTCTCCTCGGGCGGCAGTCATGTGGCGTCCATGGTTTGGCAGGCTGCGTTCCTAGTAACACCTTGGTGATGAACTACCATGAGCGTTTCCTCCGTACCTAGGCACGACAAGGACAATGAACCCTGTACAGAACCCAGCTGCCGTGAGTCCCCCCGACAAACCCGCAATCACGAATCCAGCCTTGTTAACCGGTACACCTTAGCTCACTCAGTTCGGTACGATGCCATTGCCGGTCAGCGGCCATCAATATGGTCGACCTATGTCCGGCTTGCAGATAGGCACGATGACAATATGTTCGGACGCTGGAATTCTAGTATGGAAACCCTACTCGTCTTCGTTCGTGTTATATTTCTGCAGTCGTTGATTTTTCATCAACTGATGGGACACCTCGATGCAGGCGGCCCTGTTCACAGCAATTGTCACATCGTTTGCGCTCGATTCCATGGCTGACCTCGAGGAAGACGCAACTACCCAGATCTTGCGCCTTGTTGTCGCGGCGTACAATATTACGAGCGAAGATCTGCCGCCCTCGGATCCTCCATCCTCAATCATTTATGTGAATGCCTTATGGTTCCTGAGCATTACCCTCAGCTTGGGCGCAAGCACGTGGGCCATGCTTTGCCAAGAGTGGTGTGCAGTTCATCTGCGAGGGAGACATCCTGAGGACTATACAGAGATGGCAACAAAGCGGCAGCGCGCATTCGAGGCTATCAAGAAGTGGAAGATGAAGACACTCGTGATATCCATCCCCGTTATTCTCCATCTATCTGTATTCCTCTTCTTGGCCGGGCTGTGGTTGCGATTGGCCGACAAGAATCGAGTTCTGGGCCTTGTCATTGGCGTGCCCGCTGCAATCATCGTTGCAACTTACATTATACTCACTCTACTTCCCGTGTTCACGGACGCTCCGTTCAACACCTCTGCCTCAGAGTTGATCGATTCGGTGATCAGGCACTCCAAGCACCCTCCGCGGCTCCCACGAATCCTCTGGCCCCCCATCTTGACCTTGCTCACGGATGTATTCAACTCGGCGTTCCCCTCCAAGGATCAGTTCAATTCACACCTTATCATCCCACGTGTCTCATCCTTTTTTCGGAGGAAATATCATAACGCAAAATGGACATTCAGGCGCCTGACCTTCCTCGCCATCTCGGCGTTAAAAAGCATATACAAGTCCTCCGCTCCCTCGGTTCTCCCCCTTTGGTGGGGGTTTCTCGGTTTTCTCCCCCGGTTCGAGTTTGAGGAAGATGGTCCATTGGAAGAGCTCAATTGGCTGAATATTGGCCGTCCGGAACAACACCTGGAGTGGCGTGCGAGGGCGCTATTCTGGCTTCTACAAATGCCGTTGAACCAGCGAGAAGTCAGGGAGGTCGTTCAAGAACTCGACGAAATTACCAGCGGCAGCGATAGTTACACCCTTGACCCTCAGTTCGTCAAGCCCCTCGCACTCTGTTTATCCTCCGTTTTGTCGGACGGTTTTATCAGCCCCGATGAGCGCCTCGTAACAATCCACTGTATGCGGGTTCTAGCCAGGGCGTTGGACGATGCGTTTTACGCCTCCGAGAGCAGGGAGCTCATCATCCTCAAGAATGATGCCGTCTCCGCTGCGCTGAGTCCGTTATTCACCGACCAGGCACCATCGTCCGTTGACGACAAGCTCGAATGGGAGGATATGGTTACTTCGTTGTGGTTCTGCCCGACGCAAGCGAGAATCGAGATAGTTGTTGGGAGGTTGGACAGAGGGATTTGTGGTATCGACGAAGACCTTCTGATGTCGACGGTCCACGGCCTACATGCGGCAACGCTCAACTGGTTCAGATCTCAAAAATCCATTGAAGAACTTCCCATTCCAGATATCTTGTCTTGGGATCGCGAGACCAGATCGAAGGACCTTGATGGTGAAATATTGGCATATCTTCGCGATTTGTTCGGCGCATTGTGCGAATCATTCCATTCTCCGAAAAAGACAGCACCTCTGCCGACCCTCATAATAGAATCAATTCGACTTTTGGACGACAATGAGTATCTCTCCCCAGCCCTGTTGAACGCCCTTTGTTCGTTCATCATCGTCGGGTGGAGGGTTACTCCTGGTTCCTTGGACACCGACCCTTCGGTTGCCGATGCGTTATTGGAGTCGGTCGAGATGCAATCACAGTCGGTCCCAATCACGGAAGGCACACTAGTACGGTTGGCGTACAAGCTTGACGCCATCGCTTACGGACCCGCGGTCATGGTTGAGAGGGATTACCTCCCGTTGACCAAACTCGAATCAGTCTTCTACCAGGTCACCCATCAGTTGGACGGAGATGCGGAAGGATCAACCGTGTTCGTTCAACGGTTTTTGGACGCCTACACCTCCACGATGGAGAACATGTTCTCCCTGGACGGATACGCACGGAACGTGACCCGGTACTCGGACACGGACGTGATGTCTTCGATGAACGTCCTCCTTGATCCGAATATCTTTCGACTTGCCCAAGCCAACATCAAGTACCGCCTCCCGTTCCTGTATTCCCTAGCAATCGCGTTTACTTATGCATCGGAAGTACGACCAGTCGTTGAGACACTTTCCCGGGTCGGAGAACTCTTCATTACGACAGAAGGCGATCGTGATCACGTCGAACTAGCGATGGACACCAATTTTTTTGCCGCTTTAGTTCTCGGACGGGTCATGGGCCACAGGCACTTAGATGATTCAGAGGCAGGGGTGTTGTTGGGCTGGCTACAAAGGAACCTATTGGTGGGGGGCGATCGAATTCGGTGGAAAGGGATTTACCTCCTGACGGAGCTGGCCAACATTATTGACGACATTCAGTCAAGGCCGGAATGCACTGCGATCAAGCAGTCGCTGGAGAATATCAGAAATCAACGGAAGGCGGCTGGGAAGCCTTTTGCCGATTCGGACTGGAATCAGAGGAGGGAAGGGTTCAGATTGTGCGGGCTTGAGCCCGTGATGAAATCTAGTCTAGGGTCACTCGACCGCGGGGTGTACGATTGGAAGGACGGGATACCCTTGCTGTTGTTATACCCCCAATACTCGTCGCTGGATCCTGAGGATCAAGCGGTGTACAGGTTCCTCTCGAACTTACAAAGGTTGGCTTTCTTCCATCAAGGATCTAGCAGGCTTTTCGTTGTTGACGCGCCCTGTTCCTCAGAGTCGTTGTTGACAGGTCCTCCGAAACAAACGAGACACCTTCAGGAAGTGTGTCGTAATCGGGGACGAAATGTCCATCCCCTCCTCCGACCAGCGAAGGTCAATTCCTTGCCTCGACTGTTATGCTCCAGGCCTGGGGAGTGCTCATTATTACATTTATTTTCGAAAATTCTCGAGGCAACTTGTAGAAAAACGTCCAAATTCTTGGTGATCATCTTGATCGTTGTAGCTCGTCGTACCGTATGCATAGATTTTGAAGATTTGAAATATGTTCAGCGGAACCCGGAGTTCTGAGGCCGAGGTCTCGCCAATCGCAAGGCGGACAGTCAACTGCCAACATGTTGATCAAATGTCGATCATGCTTCTGTTCGGCGTAGGCTGCAAGCGACCATCGGTTCCACTATGTAAGCCGAGTTCGCGCATTCGCGCGGAACTTGTCATGAGAATAAGTACGTGCTGGGTGTTCTCATCGAATTATTCTCCTTTAAAAAGGCGAGAGAACAAGCGGCGATGCCTCCGTTTTCGTTCTCAACCTCCCACCGCAATGGGTACGCGGTTCGGAATTACTATGAAGGGGTATGCGCCGCTCCTGCCTACAAGCGTATCTGGGTCTGAAATCCACCCTCTCCGTAGTCCAGGTTACCCACTCGGTCTTTTTTCCGACTATTCCAACCATGGAACCGAGTTCTCCGTTAAAATTAGGGAGAGGGAGCAGAATTGGCTGGAGATTCTCACCTCCGATGCATCAGGAAAAAGCTCAGTAATTTTTATGCGCTTCTAGGATTTCCAGTCTGTGCACGTGCTCCCATGAACAAGGCCGGTATCTCCACGTGCCTCTACCAAGCCAACAATGCATCCATGGACATCTACGGGGGTATTCAACGCTTCCATGCGTTTGCACGAAGAAGCAACAAACCTGGAATCGCGTTGATATTGTCTATCTAACAATGGAATCATCTTGATGTTCCCCGATAAACCCGGTCCAGAGATACGTAGAATTGAGAGTATAGCATCTAAATACATCTGTAAGACCGCATCCCAATGCCTCGTATTCAA
>Ga0307515_10009644_pt1 | contig 18630 bp, 12 predicted proteins | sample 17_EM_MG_FD_194513 | JGI IMG/M metagenome (GOLD analysis project Ga0307515, IMG submission 194513) | Populus trichocarpa ectomycorrhiza microbial communities from riparian zone in the Pacific Northwest, United States - 17_EM | ecosystem: Host-associated > Plants > Roots > Unclassified | place...
TGAATATACCACAACCAGTTGTTACAAATATCAGTTGTTCAAAGAATGAAAGCAAATCACAACAAAGCGGATTGAACATCTTCTAATCTCTGAGTTGTTACAAATATCAGTTGTTCAAAGAATGAAAGCAAATCACAACGCTGAAGGTGATAAGGTAAGTATTGATTTGTTGTTACAAATATCAGTTGTTCAAAGAATGAAAGCAAATCACAACAAATCATTACCTGTTTCGTCTGCCAGGATAGTTGTTACAAATATCAGTTGTTCAAAGAATGAAAGCAAATCACAACTGCCATTTCATAAGATCCATCGTCATTAAAGTTGTTACAAATATCAGTTGTTCAAAGAATGAAAGCAAATCACAACTTCTTTCGGGTACTAAGGTACTGGGTAAACGTTGTTACAAATATCAGTTGTTCAAAGAATGAAAGCAAATCACAACTGTCTACCGTTTGTTCCACTACTTCGTTATGTTGTTACAAATATCAGTTGTTCAAAGAATGAAAGCAAATCACAACAGGAGGTAGTAATTTCAAAAGTATTGACCCGTTGTTACAAATATCAGTTGTTCAAAGAATGAAAGCAAATCACAACACGATTCACTGTAGCCAACTAAGTTGACATGTTGTTACAAATATCAGTTGTTCAAAGAATGAAAGCAAATCACAACATATCGGCTATGCTTACGCTCAGGCACAAGGTTGTTACAAATATCAGTTGTTCAAAGAATGAAAGCAAATCACAACCAGGAGTAAAGAATTGCTTACCGATATATGGTTGTTACAAATATCAGTTGTTCAAAGAATGAAAGCAAATCACAACGCAGTGCGTAAAAGGCGTTAGATTCGTTTAGTTGTTACAAATATCAGTTGTTCAAAGAATGAAAGCAAATCACAACGCAGTTCAAATGGTTTATTATACCACATTTGTTGTTACAAATATCAGTTGTTCAAAGAATGAAAGCAAATCACAACGGATGTTCAAAGATTATTGTTTCAATTGCAGTTGTTACAAATATCAGTTGTTCAAAGAATGAAAGCAAATCACAACACCACGCACGCCGGTTGGTGCCTGTTGGGGTTGTTACAAATATCAGTTGTTCAAAGAATGAAAGCAAATCACAACCAAATGCCTATGATTGCATATCTGCAGATGGTTGTTACAAATATCAGTTGTTCAAAGAATGAAAGCAAATCACAACGAGCATTTTACCGTCGATATCTTCAACCACGTTGTTACAAATATCAGTTGTTCAAAGAATGAAAGCAAATCAGATGCTCTTTAAAAATGAGAATGAGGTTGTGCCGTCCCAGTTAATCAAATGCGAAAACAATTCATATCAATTACCTGCTAAATCACCTATCTTTGGAACGATCTGTATCAAAATACGCTGGTTTTTTTTTTCATCCTGCATATCTCTCCCGACGCCCTCGGTTCCGGAGCCAGAAATCTGCAGCTCACAGATCGCCGAGTCAAAATGAATATGCCGGGTGATCCATAAAACGCGGATGGACTGCGCCCGGTCGTAGCTCAACTGGAAGTTTTTGATAAACTGGTCGCGAGAGGCCATCCCTTCGATAATAACGATATAGCTGATGTCTTGGCCTTTGTATTTTTCCTTCAGAGTATTAATCAGCGAACTGATAGAATGACCAACCTGGCGCAGGTAGGCGGTGTCAGCCGGGTCGATGACCGCGCTTTCGGAAGCATAGTGGATCGCTTTGGTCAGCGAGTAACGCTTGAATTGGGCGTCGTAATGGAAATAATTCGTGTCAAGGGCCTTTACGGCTGAAGTGATCTGTTTGATCTTGTCCAGTTGTTCCTGTGTAGCTTTTTGCTGGTATTTCATCTTGACATAAGTCAGCACATAGAGCACCAGCATGATAAAGAACAGGCTCGTCATCAGGTCCGTAAAACTAGGCCAGAAAAAGCTATTACTCTTACTCTTCATTTTACTTCTCCCGGTTGAACCATTTCCTTATAGTGTGCGAAATGCCGCTGTGAGCCTCGTTCTGAATTTGTTCCATAAGCGTTATCGCCGCTCCCATATTCGCGTTAAGCTCCATTAGCAATGCCGATGTGGTGGCTTGGAATGCTGCATTTTCGTTAAAGGTGCTTACACCGTTACTGATCTCCTGCAAGGTGCCCAGTTTCGAAAGTTCACTTAACTTATTCAGGCTGCCAAGCTGGCTTAACCCTTCTAATTGTTTCAGCGAACTCAGCTGGCCTAGCTCGTCAAGCCTTTGCAGAAACTCGAGATTTGACAAACTTGTGCGGCTGTCTGACAACGCCTTTTTTAAGGCGGCTATTTCGTCAATTGTATACGTTTTCAAGCTCTCACTGGAGGCTTTGAAATGGGCCTGCAGTTCTTTGAACAACCCCGAAATGTAATTTGCTGCTTCAACCACAGAAATGTTGACCAGGTCCTTATGCGCTTCCAGATCCGCGAAATGATTGCCAAGGAACTCCAGTAATTTACTGCTGCTTTCCAATTTATCTTCCAGGTGGTTGGCGATCTTTTCAAAATTATCAGAGCGTTGCATCAGTTCGGTCACTTTGACCACCAGTAACTGGGAGTTCTCGACAAAGCCGTTAAGATTTGCCATGCCTTTATTAAATTTTTCAAACTCCTTGGCGGCGGCTTCCACTTCCCTGAACATATCTAAGTTAAACCGCGAAAGTTTGACCATATCCAGGTTATTTATCTCTTTAAGGACTTTCTCTTGCAGTTGCAGCGCTTCAAAATTATTTTCAAAAAGTCCGGAAAGTCTTTCCAGGTTATTTGAAAACTCATGATTGAATTTCAGCAGGTTCAACTGCAGCGAGGTCAGTGTGGCGCCGATGCTTTGGTTCATGATGGGCAGCAATGCCGTTTGCAAAAAAGTATAGTAAGCGTTTTTTCGCTGCTCTACGATAGAACGAGAACCTTTAAAAATAAAGCCCGAGCTGCCAATGGTCAATGCCAGGCCAATAAAACTGGCGATCATAGCGATCTTCACTCCGCCGATCAGCAATGTAATACCATCATTGAGCAGCAGGTCCTTACCGGCAGCATCTAGTTTTAGATTCAGGTCCGGCATGTTGAAGAGCCCTATCACAATACCCAACATCGTCGCCATGAGGCCAAGATAAAGTGGTATAGAGATGGTCAGGTTGATATCTTCTTCCAGCGCGTCGATGTTACGTTCGGCAATATCTTTCATCAGGTGGAAGTCCGCCGCTGCCATATTGTTTTTAAGCAGGTAGGTATTTGTGGAATATAGAATGTCATCCAGGACATCGTTCGTCGTGCTGCAAACGATTAAATTCACATGTGTTTGATCAGTGCTCACCGCGAAAAGGCTCATTTGCTGCGGCCGCTGCAGATTTTCCGATGAAAAAGCCGACTTGTCGGTCAGGTTCTGCAGGTCTTCTGTTATCGGTACCCTTATGATACTAAAACAGGAAATATTTGGAATGACCTTTTCATACCTGCCGGTTTTTAACACATTCAATAAAAAAATGATGATCTGAATGGCACCAATAAAAACGACCAGGCAAATTTCTGCGGATTCAACTTTCATAAAATATCTTTGCTTTTTTGGACACCGTCCACTTATCCCCGCTGAGATCTGCCTGCCCCTCTTTCCCGGGTTTACATATAATTCGCTTGGCATTCATATTGAATTCATTTTCAGCATCACATACCGGATCGATGTTCAAAGCGGCGTAACGCAAGGCAAGCTTTACCGAACTCTCGCGGAGGTCTATAGAGAAAGTAGCTTTGTTGCTGTTAGGCAACTTTCGAAACTCGTAGATTGAGGCACCGAGCCGATAAATCTGCTGGGCTGAACTGACATTAAAGGACCCGTCAGAATTTGGTGTAGAGAGATAAAACACTTCTTCTGTTGTGGATTCTTTGACAGCGTGAGCGGCGATTGGTTTAGGCGCTGCTGCCAGTTCCTTTACTGCGATTGCCTTTTCGTCTGTTTTAACAGGTTGCGTGCGGAGGATGTCTTCCAGCTTGAACAGCCGCTTTTGAAGCGCGTCAATTTGTTCTTGTAATTCCTCGTCCGGTAATGAAGGAAGCGGCATTTTGCCGTCATTCAGACGGCGGTTAAGCTCTATGCTATACTCCCGTGTCACTTTATTATAAACAGCATTATATACATCTTTCAGCAACCTGCCATTCTTGGCTGCCTGCACAAAATGTATAATAAACAGGATCAATATCAGTAACAGGCAGCCATATATAAGCAGGCTGTCTATGGTGAACAGCGAACTATCCCGATCGGGATAGTGGCTGGCTCCCTGTGCGAAAATGTTTGCCGCATCTGTTAGTCCGAGCATGATTATCATTAGGATTTTGCCTTTCATGGATTTGCTGGGTTAAGGACGGCCAGGCTTGCGTTCATATTGTAAATTACTCCCGTCAGTGGTAAGAAGAACAAGCTTTCTTCCAGGTTTTTTTCCTGGCCCTCATCCATATCCAAACTGAGATTAAAGTCGATGCCATCAGCGAGAAAATCATTAAGGTCTTCGTTAATATGTGCTTTGAAATAATTGAAGGCGGCAGGCGATACTGTAAAATCATCAAAGAACAATCCATGATCATTCAGGCCGATAAACAGATCGTTGAACTTTTTTATATCCTTGATCACACTTTCCTTTACCGGGGTTGATAGTTCGCTGTATTTAATCCGGCTGATAGTCGGCCCTTGATCATCGTAGTTCAGCACCCGTTTGATATTAGGGATATCCACATCCACAGCTTGGTTTCGGCTAAGCAGTCCTCCCTTGCAGGTGGCCTCTTTAGGTATTTTTAGGTCAGTGATCAGCTTCAGGGGCATTGCGATCTTTGTTTCATACACTTTTTCGAAGAGCCTGGTAGTCAGTTGCTCGATCCTGCTTAGATTAAACGACATGATCTTTAAAACTTTAGAACCCGTGCCGCTTAAGAAAATATGGTTTGGTAATTCCACCCCACAAGCCTTCATCCATGAAGCAACATGATAGATGATTGCAGAATAAAAATAAAGAAAGACTATCTTCAGGTCTTCGTCGTTGTTGAGCAGCAGGTCATAAGAAAACAGATCTTTGTCTTTGATGTCGGGGTTGTCTTCCAGTGAAAATAAAAAGGCGTTGATATCTGTTGACTTATCGTTGGAGATTACTTGTTTAAGCGCCTGGTTCAACGGTGTGTATCGTCCGGCATCCAGTTCGCGCCTGAAATGCGGCAAATGTTTGCCGAGTATACCCCTGCCTTCTTTCCGGATTGAATGAAAAGCGTCCCCGAAAAGCGTATTGGCGGCGAATTTGAAAGATGTTAGGTAAAGTGGATTATTGCTTTTAAAGATCACAACGTCGGAGGTACCACCGCCGATATCGATTGATACAGCCGGTGTAAAGTTACCGCCGGGGATGATATTGGAAAACTTGTAATAGTAGAACGGTGCCAGGGATTCTGGCATAGAAGTAACGACCACCCCTTCCGGCATATATTTATCGATCGTTTGCTGCCAAAGCTGGCTCAGGTTGTCTATCCTGCTCGTCTGCATACTGGTGGGGTAAAACCAGATGATACTGGTTTGTTGCAGCCTGCCTCCGTTAAGCAGTACCTTATTCCGGATCAAGAAAATTAGCTCTTCGAAATAGGCCCTGATCTTATTGAAATTTTCCGGGTTGTATCTTGACCATTTCAAATCCGTTTCAAACTTGCTGTTATAGGCGAATGAGTTTTTTTCGAACATGAATGGTATATTGTAATCGGCCAGCGTTTCGGTTTGATTGCCCACGATCGTATCATTTTTGGCGAGTACCGTACGCTGGGGGAATTTGAAGACGGAATTCGGTTTGCCTATCTTGAACGGCACGAACTCTTCATTGATACATTCCCTGATAGCTATAGCGCCGCTGCCGCCGAAATCCTGGCTAGTCTTATAAGGGTCGAACAGCGTGGCGATCTGCACTTCCTGGTCGGTTGCTATATCGAACGGCACCGGATTTGGATTTTGGGAGGTACGGTACTCGATATGAGTATTAGTGGTTCCAAAGTCGATCGCGAAATCATAGCTTGTATTTCCCTGGTGAAAAGGTTGCCAATTGGGAATGATAATGGCTGTTGAAACAGCTGATTTCAACTGAATAAAATCGAATTCCTTATTCAGTATATAGTATTTTGTTGCGACCTGGTTCATGCTTTTGACGCTTCTCTTCTTTTGATCACCAGGCACGATGATGTGCCTTCCATTGGTATCCGTAAAAAAGGTCAGGTCGTAGTCTGAAGCAGCTAATTCCCCTTCCATATCCCTGTCCACCAGCTGGACCCGGTAAAAGGCTTGCAGGTCCGGGTTTTTGGTGCGGATAAACGGGAAAATAGTGAGACCGGCCTGATGCTCTACTACGAGGCCACGATTGCTTTTTTCTATTTCTAATGTGTTCGGAGCGTTTTTAAGGTCATAGTAGTAAACCCGGCTATAAGTAATATATTCATTCCCTGTAATTGGGATAGACAGCGTAACGGCGACCGATCCTGCAATATTTTGTTCAATGCTGATCTTTGGCTTTCCATTTCCGCCCGATAATAGGTCCTCAGCGGTAAAATAATCAAAAAAAGCCAGTTTTAAGGGCAGCAGGTAACCGTTGATTTCCGGGCCGAATTCGATCCGGAAATTACCATTGAAAAAACGGTCACTGATCGGGTACACCACCCTTATCAACGTCGGCTCAAGGAAATCGCTGATCACCAGGTGGGGGTAAGTCAGTTCGTAACCCGGCAGCTGGCGGTTATCAACCGGTTCCGCGTAAGCGTTTGGTACTTTGTTATCGTTGTTCCATGGGGATCCCATATACCTGATCGGCCGGTCCAGGTCGTTGGTAAGCACAAGGGGGCGGTCTTCGCCGCTGAAACGGGCTGAATCAATAGTAAAACCACTTTTCCTCGCCAACTGACGAAGCTCCTGTGCCTGTCTGCGACGATTGGCCTCGACCTGTTGACCCTCGATCTCCATGTTGAGCATCATAAGTGGCACGATATTATTCGGTGCATTGAAAATATTTATCGGTGCATTGGCAAGCGTGGTGACGCGTATGGTGGTAAACTCAAGATCGGCCAGATGATAATTGTCCTCTATCTGATTGATCCGATTAAAGAGGGCCTTAGCTTTATGATCATCAAGACTGCCAAGCTTCCTTTTACTTTCAGCAATATAAGTGTCGAAGGCCCTCATCCGGCTGCCCAATAATGGGTAGCGTTTAAAAATATAATATACAAATTGCTGAAACTTTGCGTCCCTCAAGTACAGTGGTTGCAGCGTTTTGAATAAAAGTCGCTGACCGACCGTAATATTTACTGCCGAAAGATTGTTCGCAGTCGGGCAAAAGAAAGTAACCGCCGAAGTGCAACCGATCACCTGGAAGTTATATTTGATGATGTAAAGGTCAGTTGCAAGGTCGAAATTATAAGCGGCCTGATCCTGATCAATGTATAATTTCAGCGCATCGCCGTAATCCGACTGTTCAGCATTACCTTTTAGGTTAGCCAATTCAACGTTGAGGTTCCAGGGAATAATTTTTAGCTGCCCGGCAAACAGGCCATAGTTGTAAAATATTTCCAGCAGATCAAGTGTATGCGACACCAGTCGTTCATCTTCAGCTCCGGCGATCACATCGCCGTTTACCTCGAACATACGGAGATCCGCCGTCCGGTTGATATTTTGAAAAGCGATCCTGACCAGGTCCATCCTAGCGAAGGGGCTCGGTATTGCTGTGGGAAGCGATATTGCGCTCCCGCCTTCAGGGTCAGCGATCCTTTCAATTATTGTATCATTATAAAGCTCGGAGCCGAACCAGTCCCTGCCGTCGCGCTCAGAATAGCCAAATACTTTTTTACTCATAATCAGGAATTAATTTTATAAAACTTACGTAAAGTGTCCTTGGTGGCATGATAAAACAGGTGGACCAATTTTTGCCGCTCTGAGGAATAATTTCCCTTTTTGCTATGTGCGTTCAGCAAACTATTGATATGCGCGTACTTAAATTTCGAAAACCAGTACCAAGGGGTTTTTGCCGGATTTTCCGGGATGATTGCATTCAGTTCCGCTTCCGGCAGGAATGGCGAAAAAGCTTTTTTATTGTCACTCATCTCGCGGAGCCAGCGCATAAATCCCTCCAGGAATTCCGTTAAATGAGTATTATAAAAAGGCTGATCGGTCAAAGCGGCATTGATTTTTGGCGCGTCAATACTAAAGGGTTGTTTATCCATGGTATTGCGCAATTCTTTTTGAAGGTATTTATTAAATAAAACCAACTGGGCGAGGCTCGTCCTGATCTTGTCCCTGGTTTGATCCTCTAGGTGTACAAAACGCATATCGGCCGTCTTTTCCTTCACCCCAAACTCTTTATAGACGGGGCGCAATACTTGTCCGTTTTCGCTCGAAAACTGGTCGTCGCGGATCCCCATATAATCAAAAATTGACAGGGCTGCAGCAAGTTCGACAAAATGCGCGTCATTTTTCTGGCCGCCGTTGCCCGGATCATTTTTATAGGCTTTGCCATTAAGCTCATCGGAGATATAATACATTATATCGACTGAGCCATGCATATTGGTTTCATAATAGGATAACGCCGCTTTGGTTTTTGCTATAAAGACCGATTTTTGGATCGGAGATTTAGGATCGGGCGCGATATTGAAATATGGTAAAACTGTTAATGCACCTATCTTCGCGCGACGGAGATAACCCCGGCCGTCAATATCGCTATTCATCATCGCGTTGCGGATGTTCTTCACTATAATCGGGAAGCCCGCCGCTCCCGTTCCGCCGAAGATCGAACTAATAACAAACACACGGTCCTGGTCGGTAAAGCTTGAAGCGAACTCCTTGAATTCCTGTGAATCCTTGAATTGATTTAACACGACGCTGCCTATGTTCGGGTTGCCTATAAAACCGATATCCATTTCAATATCCAGTAGGTTTATCGGCTTATTCCTTTTGTCAACTGTATCACCGGAAAACAATACTTCTGCCAGGCCCTGATTGGCTTCGTTCATCCCCCGGTAACCGATATACTCTTTAAACTGCGCCCCCAATACTTTCTTTAGACCATAAGTAAAGGTGCTGGGCAGCCTGGAAGCCGCTGGGTTGAGGTCTCTGAGCGTCGATATTGCGGTGCCGAAGAAACCATTGTCCACACCTATATCTGTAGCTATGGCCATGTAATTTTCCAGCAGGCGATTTGTTTGCTGAAAATCTAAATTGCCACTATGCGGATCAATAATGATGGGCACAACCTGGAACGTCTGCCCATTTTCAGCCTTGATACCAGCTGCTATTAGCATAGTAAAGGCCTTCAACACGCGGGAACCTGTCCCGCCAACAGCGAAAATATATAGTTTTTTCATGCTTAGTTGAGGGGAATAAATGTGGTATAAGTATTATTAGTGCTCAAGCGCCGCAGCGGTGGTATCCAAGTCAGAACTATCGAAACTATAAGCCCCGTCAGTACATTAAAAAGCGCAACGCCTATTGCACCGGAATTGGTGATATGCAGGTCTTTGCAGTAACCGCCCGGATGTATGGAAGCATGTAGGATACCGTAGGCTACCGCAAAATTAAGAATGGCCATAATTAATGCCATCAGCCACCAGTGGTAATACCTGTTAAAACTTGGACTGTCCAAAACATAATAATGCAAAGCGAGCACGCCCAAGGTAATCGCTCCAAGGCCGATCGCAAGGTAGGTAGCATAAGGGGTGCCGATAAAGGCGCTACAGGTGACATCCATGCCGCAAAGATGCTTAAACATGTCCCTGCTGTACATTTGCATTCCTTCACCGATCTGATAAAGCCAGTTAAACATAATTGTTAGGTTTATTTGATGTTAATTTTCAGTTGAGAGACTATGTTATTATGAGGAGCCACGTAAAAAGCGTCATAAACGCCCTGCAGTAAAAATTGAAGCCCAAAAGTTTTTTTCATCTGTGCGCTGTCACCTTTAATTTGGCGATCATCATCGGAGGTGCAAGCTAACACCCACCCAGGCATTGTCATTCTCGTCAATACTGTCAGGTTTTGTTTGCGCAACGATTTTGTGGAAAAATGAATGCGGTGCGTATAACCTTTGGTAATGACATCACTGGTATCGCCTATCCTGGACACAGCGATTTGGTAATTACCGTCATGGGTGTAATTGTTCATATCGTCATAAAAATCTAACCCACGGATATCGCCCGAATTATTGGTCGCCACCTCGAAAGCAAAATCGCCGCTTGTGCCATCCGCGGGTACCGGCTCACTGATGTCTCCGGTAGTACCGCCCGCTAGTTGAAAATCACCGTTTTTTCCTGAATAAAGGATCTTAAATGGCTCATTAAGAGGAGCCGGTTGTGCACAAAAAATCAGGTTGTGTTCGACACCGGTTTTGATATTATCGATAATGCCACTGTTACGAATAGCTACCAGTTGAGCTTGGTTGCCAATGAACCAAACATAGTATGGCCTGTCACCATTAATCGGTATCGGTGTGTTGTTCAGGTCAAAATACTTGCCGTTGAACTGCGAATTCATTTGTATCACTTCGATGGCAAGACTGTACGTTTTTAACTTTTCAGCCAGTTCTATCTTAATGCCAATGCTCTGATTGACTAGGTAATTGTGAGCGTTCACCTTCTTGCCGGGAGAAAAGACAAAGTCAGAGATCAATATGGAAACATTCCCGTTGTCGGTCTTATCAATCACTTGATGCAGCAGGTCGCGAATGTCCGAAGATTCACGAACACCGCCTTTAGCTTTGAAGGTCGCTGGGGTTAGGTTCTGGATAAATTCACGGATACCGTTCGCGTCGGCGTTAGGCTGGCTAAAAGTGATCTTGCTATTGATATAGTTAAGGTTCAATTTGCCATTGAAGGTGTTGCTGATGTTACCCAACAGGGAATAAACGGCGTCCTTAAACCGAGTGCTTCCGGCGACATAGCCATCCATACTTCCTGAATTCTCCAGGAAAATATTAAAGTTAAAAGGTGCCAAATTTGATTTTGCTGTAGTCGGGGCCGGCCAGATATCGGTCCTGTGAACTTTCAGTTCCTGGGTTTTGAAAAGGCCGACCAGGTAATCGGCAACCTTAGCTGTATCGATCTTTCCATTCGTATAAAAGAGCTGCTGCTGCGCAGGGTCATTTTCTCCCTGGATACTGGTAACTAGCTCCGCCATTTCCGCCTTAGTAATCTTGCCGTCACTTGCAGCTTCAAGGGCATCGTCTTGGAAACTATGTCCACATGAAAAAAGAAAAAGTATAATAAATGTTAGACCAGCGTTATATTTATTCATTTTGCAATCAAATAATGAAAGAATCCAAATAGAATTAATAGTTTATGAGCGATAAGCCGGGCTTCAAATGGCCGGAGCTGCGCTATTAAATTTGATATGATCAACTGCTGACTGCGGAAGCTGGCACTATTTCATTCATGTGTAATAAGGTTTTTCTAACAGTTAAATATTTAGGTTGTATGTCTGTCGTAAATTATAATTTAATATTTACATTATCAATAGCTGTTTTTAGTTAACTACCAAAGCCTTACATAAAGTACGAGCAGTGTTCCCACTGGCTATACAATAAGCACGGGCATCGATTGGACTTCCATATTAAATTTAATTTGTTGAACCAAAGATTTTCTCAACTATCACGGCGACAACTTTAAATTCCATCTGCGCGAATTATTTTATCAATTAAGGCTTTACCAGGAAACTGCGTTATAATTGCACGGAATGGAGTTAACCATTAAGCCTTGCGGGCTGCTAAAGGAGCACTCAGGGAAATAGTAAACTAATCCTTTTCTCAACGAAACGGAACTATTGACCATGCTGGAGAGAGGGGACCGAGGCGAATGACCCAGTGATTTCCATTCTTAAACTTGCCACTTCGGTTGGCTCCTTACTTGATGTTTGTTTTACCTTTTAGCAGCTATATAAGACAAATGACCAAAAGCTTGATGCCCATCGTTACCTATAACGCCATCCAATGCAATTGGCTCTGGACATGTTTTATAAAATAGAAAGTATGCTTTGTTTACAACGTAAATATCAGCCGGGGCAAACGCAAAAAGCAAAGTAAAAGAGCCGCCACTGAACCGGTCATCGGACATTTAAAAGCAGATTACCGTTTATGCCGTAATTTCCTCAAAGGGATATTAGGTGACCTGATGAATGTGATCCCGGCTGCTTCGGCCATGAACTTTAAACGAGTCATGAACCTCTGGCGTACAGGGTGAATATTCCGGAGCCAATGATCAATGCGTTCCGGAAAAGCGTTCAGGGCGTTCCGCTACACTTTGACCATGCTAGCTTGCTGATTTAAATATTTGAAATTAATATTTATCAACACAACTCGTTGGTCTAATGCGCATGGAACAGCATGGTCAAGCATGCCGGAATGTCCATCCGGATCGCATTATTTTTTTGGAGGCGGCGGAGGCATAGGTCTTGGTAATTTATTACTTCGTTGAAACTGGTGAATCTTTATATTTTCCCACATGTATAATTTTCCATCTATACCCTTGATTGCCCTGATTTCGCCATCTTGCGAAACGACAAAGCCGACACTATCAGGATGCTTTAAGCAATAAGCAAACATTGAACGATGACGAGTACCATAATGTCCCGGTGAAATTGAGGCACAATTTGCTGGATTTAAGCGTGAAGTTTTGCTGACTAAAACTTCTTCCGGCATTCCTTTTTGAGTGATCACTGTGCCAAAACCATGGACACGTAATTGCGGCGAAAGAACGACCAAGCCATCCACACAACTCAGTGATGAAACAAACCTTATCGCACCAATCATTTCATTGTATCCATCTTCGATGTCCAACTCATTATCGTCACAATCTTCATGCAATTGAATAGGCATATCATTACTTCTACGCTTTAGCCGTTTAATTTTATTTTCCAACTCTTCGCTTTCATCGAGAGCATAAACAAGGTGATCAACAGCTAAGGCAATCCTGTTATACCTTAGATTATATTTAATGTCAAGGTCAGTCGAGAAATCTTTTGTAACCAGAATGGCCCCGCCATGATGATAGTTCCTTATTTTGAGTAAAATCCTGCTTATTGCTTGGATTTGGTATTCAGCAATTACCTTATTATAGGCATCCACGTAATCTTCTCCCGGCGTTTCTCCAATGATTACGGCTAATTTGCTTTGGGTATAATTGCCATGAGTTCTTAAAAACTCCGCAATCGGCCCAAATTCAAAAACATTCAAATAATTCTTTACCAAGGAGTTTTGATTTAATGTTGCTAATTTTTGGTAGTCTAACATTACCTCCAGTATTCCGATGCCCGCAATCATTACCTGAATAATACCTGGATGATCAGGCTTTTCCTCTCGTTCATAATTCAGGAAACTCTGATAGTGAAGGGACTGATCAATCATACCATATATAAACAACTCTTCATCGGTGTCGTAAAATACCGCGAGACTAGAACTCCAAGGGTCTGCAGCTTTTGACAACTTAACTAAATTTTTGATACTATAATTCATCTTTGGTTTAAAAGGGAAAAATTTCCAAGCATCAAATTTTTCTTCATCCTCGTCTGATTCAGGAATTGCAAGATGATCTATAAGTGTAACTGTTACTTTAATAAACTGACCCTCTTCGGTTTGCAGGCTGGTAAAGTAAAGCATATTAAACAATTCTTTAAGTATGCTTAGCGGTGGTATTTTGCTTTTGATTTTGGATCCGCTCAGTTGTTGATGAACGTACACTGCAAGGTCTTGTGGAGTATCATTTTTTGTCATTGTAATAGATTTGGCAAACTGTAAGTTTATTTATAAAATTAGTATGAGACTATTAACTATCTTGATTTCTAACTACAGGTAAAACGCTGATCATTTCTTCTGCATGGTCATTGACAGTATTTTCATCCCAGGCATCATAGCTGAAAATCAGCGCTTGCTTTAAGCTTTCCATTCGGCCTTTGCGTTCGGCGGATTGGAAATATTCCAGTTTGCCTTTGAAACCGAGATTACTTAGGCGGGAATTTGTATTGCGACTGATTAGGCAAAGATTGCCAAAATTGTCAACGTTCGGTATGGATTCGGAACCATCTATTGGGTGTTGAGGGGCGACGTGTTCTACTGAATTATTTGGGGTGAAGCGGAAATTGAAGAATTGTGTCCGGCAGCGGGCGATCCGTTTGAGTAAAGGATCTTGGAAGGGGTTATTTTCAGTAGGTTTGACCTTCTGCCAGTATAGGTCCCATAATAGGTAATCCACATAATTGAATACATAATTTCCGATGTTGGTTGCCTGTTGGAAATTAAAGGGCTGCAATTCTTTAAAATAGGTTTTGCTGTAATTGATCAAAAGTTGGTGATAGGTATCTTCTTCAAAACCGGGATTTTCTTTAAAGAAGGCCATAGATAGCTTTAACCAGTTCTTATAGTTGTTGGCAGGAAAGGATACATGTAACATGCTTTGTAACATGCTAATTTCATAATTTTTCTGGAAGGTGTTTTTGTAGGCAGGATTATCTCCGGCGCTTTCCAGGCTGAGGATTTTCCAGCGTTGGTATTCATCGCCATCGGAGGGCCTTTTGATGATATAACGGTCAAAACAGGTTCTGTAATAAAGTAATTGGTCTATAAACTCAATAGCATTGGGGAGTTTGCCGTTGTTCTTATCTCCAAATGCGTCTAATAGTTTTTTATCATCCAATGGTACGTCGCGCTGTAGGTTGAAGACTTGCAGCAAGAAGTTGGGGAAATCGATCACGGAGCGGAAGCTTCCCTCCTGGCCTCCGGTACCGCTGGGCTCTTTGGCGATCCGTTCGTCTAATAGCAGGTCTCTTAAGAACGGGCTTTTAGAGCCTGTTATGTCTGTTTCGTTTGTTTTGTCTCCGGCTGTTTCAGGTAGCTGCACGCTGTATTTTTCCAGGAAGTTAAGCGGTAAGCCCCGGAGATCTTTACCGAAGATATCCGCTCGCAGTGTGGTGTCGGTGATGTTAAGTTGTATGGGCTTGTTCATTTGCGAACAGGCCTCCCAAATGATGGCGAAAAGATCGCGCTTTTTCTCCTGCCCCATGAGCTGGGCCATTAACCGGGCCTTTAAGACTTCATGCTTTTCGAGTTGTTCGCCCCGGTTATTCATGATCTCGAAATAATGATTGATATCTGTTTGGGGAGGAACGTTCGCGCGGACGATGATGACCTGGTCGAAAAAATATTTTAGGAGCCCTTCAATACTGTAGGTAGCGCTTCGCTCCTCTTTCCATTTCTGGTCGATTTTTGTCAGATATGTTGCAATATCCCTAACCGCGCGGGAGATGCTTCTTTGTTCGAAGCTGTCCCTCATGGTTTTAACCGTTCCCTGGTAGTCGTTGAAATATTTGGCAATAAGTTCGCTTGCTTGTTCACGGGCTTCAAAACGAAGATTGGATTGAACAGGGGCATTTGCTTCCGGAAAAACTCCGGCGATGACCGCGTTGATCAGGGTAAGTGTGGTATGCCTTTGCTGGCCGTCGATAATTTCAAAACCTCCGTCTTTTCTTAGATCTGTTACCAGTGTGCCGATGTAGTAATTGCTTTCTATTCCATCTTTATATTTATCCCGGATATCACTGAGTAATTGGGTGATTTCAAGGTTGCCCCAGGCGTAGTTCCTTTGATAAAGCGGTATAAAGTATTGATTAGTTGATAATAATTCGCGAACGGATAAGGGTTGAAAATCCTTATCTTTTGTTGTTATGTCTGACATTGTTCGGTTATGTGGGGAGTTTGATGCCTTTTTTTGTGAATACGTTTTCGACAGTTTCAATCTTCCTGTCCTTTTTATCGGGGTTTACGTGTTGGCGAATGGCCAGCGAATCTTCTGCATAAAAATAATTGGTCATTTTTTTAAAAGCATTTCCCCTGTTTAGGCAATAGTTGTCAATCGACTGGTAACGGACGCTTTTGTTTTCTAACCGGAGGCGATAGGCCCACATATACAAATATTCATAGATGGCCTCAAAACCGGTAGCGCCGAATCTGTCTACATAGGTCAACGTGATGGCCTGAAATAATTCTAATACATATTGGTCCCCTGCCCTGCCGCTTCCGGTGTACCGGGTGTTGTCTTTATAGAAAGTCGTAAATACACCATTGTTTTTCTTGAAAAGTTGCTCATGCATTTGAGTATAATGATGGACCATTTCAAAAAACCTTTTGCCGTTTAGTATGACCTGGGTTAACTGGTAAGGGAAATCTATGACTTGTCCTAAAGCTTTTTGAACGGGGTCATTTTGATACTGTTCAACGAGCGCGTCATTCAGGCGATATGGTTTGAGGTAGGGGTAGTTTTGGTTCCGGAGGGTAATGCCCTTAAATTCTTTGATGTCGTCTTTGCTGAAAATTCCGGCCGGTACGCCTTTTGACCATTTTCGGATGCGGTACATCATGCTGCCTATAATGAGTTCTAAGGTTTCATTTTCAACGGCCTGCTCCCAGTTTTTGGCACAAAGTTTTTTTACAGCCTCTTCTTTAATATCAATTTCCCGCAGGTGAAAGGCTTTGAGCAGGTCATACGGTGTGAGGGATCTGCCCCTGGCGTTTTGAGAGTCAAAGAATTGAAATGCTTCGCTGATGTCGTTTAAGGTGATGGTAACGAATTCGCATTGATCTTTCAGATAGTTCCTGAATTTTGTTTTTTCTTCCTGCCCGATATCGTTGAACCAGTTTTTGATGATCTGGTAATTATAACGGATATTTTCTTTGGAAACAGCGTGTATGAATTCAGTGTCAAGCAGGCCTGTGCTTTGTTCTCCTAATGCAAAGAGTATGAGGGTGATGGTTATCAGGCGTTGTTGTCCGTCTACAATGTTCAGTTCAGTTTTGTCGTTGCTTTCATCTTTGTGTAGGACTACTGTTCCGATCCGGTAGGCTGGTTGCTTTTGATCAAGGCTGTGCTGGATGTCTTTTATTAATGCTAATACATTTTTCTTTTGCCATTTATAGGGTCTTTGGTATCCGGGGATACAAAGTCTTTCTTTAGCTAAGAGGTTATGAACGTTATATTTTTCGACTTCAATGGTGGTCAGGGACATAAATTTGTGAAAGATTTGGAACTAAATATAGAAATAATATGCTAGTCTGTTGGTACTTTGATTTCTATACCATAATATGTTATCTGGTTATCAAGCTGGTAAAATTATCGCAGCGAATTTTGAATTTTCATTGGGAATTTTCCATAATTTGCTGTTCTTACATCAGGCCGGTATTCTGCCGGTCTATTTGTGATAAGGTTTAGGTTTAAAGTCTCCGGCGGCAAGCGCTTAGGGGACTTTTATTATTTTGCTGTGAAAAAACAGTGCTTTACGATCATTTGTTGCCTTATTAGATTCCGGTATCGTTGGATTCTTATAATTTCCTTGTAAAAGATTAAGTTTGCTCAGCAAAATAAACCATTATCTAATTTCAATGCCTCCTCCAAATTTTAAAGAAATTGACAATTGAGATGCCTGGAGCGGAAAAACCAATTTCGTTGACCCCTGTTCGCCAATTCACTTTATTTCACTAAAAGCCACAGGATAAGCACTAAAGGTGGTCAGTATAAAATCGTTCAACTGGGGTCAATTATCTGTGGTTTATCCAGGTTAAGCAAACTTGCTGATTAATTTACTAAACAAAAAATCCCCCATGTTAACTTTTGAACAAGCTACTAAAGAATTTTTCAACCACTGCCAGTATGAAAAAAACCTTTCCCCCAAAACCATTAAGTTTTACAAAATCGACCTTCGACAATTCCGGAAATTTATGGAATCCAGCCAATTCCCTTCCCTTGTTGGCGAGATCGATAAAACACACCTTAAAGAATACCTCAAAGAGCTTTCCCTGTGGAAGCCTAAGACCATCAAGCGAAAGATCGCTACGCTGAAGGCACTTTTCAATCACCTCGAATTCGAAGATCATATACTCGCTAATCCGCTCCGGAAAATCAAAATCAAGATCAAGGAACCTAAACTGTTACCCAAGGCCCTTACCGCACCGGAAGCCGGCGAATTGCTAAAAAAAGCCTACGGCAGCATTCTTCTTACCGACAAGGACAAGTACAGTTACCTGGAGTCTGTCCGGAACACTGTCGTCATCGAATTACTGTTCGCAACCGGGGCAAGGGTTTCAGAAATTGCCAACCTGCGGCTTGACGCGCTCGACTTGCAGGCGGGCACTGTTACGATTTATGGCAAGGGTGGAAAACAACGAATGATCCAGATCTGCAATCCTGACAGCCTTGCTACAATTAGGACCTATTGCCGCTTATTTAAAGAAAAGATTCTGACTACCGGGGGCTACCTGCTGGTCAACCGCCTGGATAGTAAACTCTCCGACCAGTCTATCCGAATTCTCGTCTCCGACCTTGCCGGGAAAGCGAATATCATAAAAAAAGTCACCCCGCATGTGCTACGACATACTTTTGCTACCCTCCTTCTTGAAAACGACGTAGACATCAAGTATATCCAGAGCCTTTTAGGCCATAGTTCCATCATGACGACCCAAATCTATACCCAGGTCAATATTGAGAAACAGAAACAGATCCTTGCCGAAAAGCACCCTAGGATGGCGCTTAATATGGCCATGTAATAGCATCAATAAAGGATAACTGAATATTATAGATGACTG
>Ga0307515_10009645_pt1 | contig 18627 bp, 14 predicted proteins | sample 17_EM_MG_FD_194513 | JGI IMG/M metagenome (GOLD analysis project Ga0307515, IMG submission 194513) | Populus trichocarpa ectomycorrhiza microbial communities from riparian zone in the Pacific Northwest, United States - 17_EM | ecosystem: Host-associated > Plants > Roots > Unclassified | place...
AAGTATAGCATCTATATTTGTATCTCTCTCTTATATAACTATCTAACGTTTAATAGGCGAGTCCCTAGCCCTTTTACTTTAACGCTATATATAGGCAGGCCTTTAATAAGCTTAAAAAACGGCTAGTATCGGCTCCCCTACTTGCCCATTTTAACCTAAAATGGCCCTTAATACTAGAAACTAATACCTTAGATAGTATAATAGCTAGTATTTTTTCTTAAAAGCAACCGGACGGAGAATAGTACCCTATTATATACTATTTAAAGACTATAATAGATGCTAAGCTAAACTACTATATCTATAATAAAGAAATACTGGCTATTATCTCTAGCTTTTAGCATTAGTGTATATAGCTAAAGGTGACCCCTAAGCTAATTAAGGTAGTTTTAGATTATAAGGCCTTAGAATACTTTATAATAACTAAAGCCTATATAGCCTAGCAGGCACGCTAGGCGGATACCCTATATTAGTTTAACTTCTTAATTATATATAGACTAGGCGATATAAACTATATAGACGCTCTTATAAGGCGTAAATAAGACCTAAATAACTAGACGACTATAAAGATCTTATTATAAACCTAGACGCTACTATAACTAGAATACCTTAACCCCTAAATATAGGCAGAACTAAATACGGACTCCTTAGGCGCCAAGATATATCCTATTAACTTCTCTAAACTTAACCTTATTAATAAACTACTATAGATTAACTAAACAACCCCCTCTTTACAGGAGTACCGTAAAAAGGTAAAGAACGTTATTAGCCTATAGTCCCTTAAAAGCGGACTACTTAAGTACTAGAAACGGCTAGTAGTAGCTAAGAAATAGAACTTACGGACCCGGCTTATTACTAAAGCCTATACCTAGGTCTTTACGGCCTACCCTAAAAAAAAACCTATAAGATTATTAGCGACCGCTACTACTAGCCCGGAATAGTTATAGATATTAACTATTATATATAAAACTGCGACAGCTGCCGTAGATCTATAATCCTATAAGATAAGACCCTAGGACTATTAAAACCACTTCTAATACTAGAACGCCCCTAGCAATATATCTCTATAAACTTTTATAAGCTACCTATAGACTATAACGGATATAATATAGTTATAATTCTAGTTAACTGCTTTGGCAAACGCCTGTTCCTAATCCTATATTATAAGAATATTAATACTAAAGAAGCGGCCTAATTATATATCTACTACGTCTACTAAATCTACGGACTACTAAATACTATTATATCTAATTACGGGCCGTAATTTATATTAGCTTTTTAAAATAAGTTTACCTAGATCTTAGGTATTAAGCTAAAGCTTTCTATAGTATACTACCCCTAAATAGATAGTTAGACGGAAGTTGTAAATTAATACTTAGATTAGAGACTTTGGTCCTTTATTAACTACTTCTAAGATAATTAGGCTAAACTGCTACCCCTAATAGACTATACCCAGGCAACCCTACCCTATAACTCTATAAGATTTGCCCCTATTTAACTAGAAATAGGTTACTTACCCTATATAAGCTTTAATTAGAAAAGACTAGAAGGACCCTAAACCGTATATAAAAAACTATCTTATAAGAAAGTACGGCAGTACACTAAGCGCTTAGAAGAAGCCTAGACGGTAGGCCGTATAAATCTAGAAAAGGCCTAAAAATTAATATAATAGTAGGTGAATAAGTATCCCATACGCCGTTGAGGTGCTACGTAAATGTGGCCCGTGCGCGAATATTAAAATATTAACACGCGTCTCTACCAAAGTATCTCTCTGTAAAATACCGCTCCGCATGCAAGGACCTTGCTAGAAAAACATCTGGATTGTATTAGGCGACGATAGAGTCAATATATATTAATTTGGAGCTTTATTATCATAATATCGACGTGCCATTACTTGATTAAATCTACAGCTTCATTTTGCTAAGGCAAGCCTTAAGCCAGACGATCTGGTTGGTTCACTTACCGTAGCACCTTTATTAACGGCGCATGGGATAGGTAAGAGCCTGACTTTACCGTAGAAAATATAGTCTAGGTTATAATAAAGAACTAAAAGATAGAATGACCTAGCTATAAGCTAGACTATTAAATAGCAGGACTATATAAGGTTCTTAAGAAGATAGGCAACTTATATAAAGTAAAGCTCCCAAATTCAATTAAAGTTTACCCTATTTTCTCTTTAGATAAACTATAGAAAGCCGCAAACGACCTATTACCTAGATAAAAGAATAAACCTCCCCTACCGATTTAAGTTAATAGCGACGATAAATAGGAAATTAAAGAAATACTAGCCTATAAGCTTATAAGGGGAACGTTAAAATATTGTGTTAATTGGAAAGGGTATAACCTAGATCCTACTTAGTACCCTATATAAAACTTTATAGGTAGTCCCTATAAGCTTTAGGAGTTTTATAGTCGTTACCCTAATAAACCTAAACCCCTAAAGTACCTTAATAAGTAAATAGAGTGCTAGAATAGTGAAGACAATAAGCTGCCTATTAAGCATAAAGATAAGAATACCCTATAGACATAATACGGATGGATAAAACTTAAGGGTAGGCTTTTTTAGAGGGGGGGGTAATGTTACGGCGCTGGTGGAAACTAGTAGATTATGGCTAATGGATATTAGTAGAAACTAGTGGATTATGGCTAATAGATATTAATAGATTATAGTAGATAGTCGTAGATAGTCGCAGATAGTCGTAGATAGTCGCAGATAGTCGTAGATAGTCGCAGATAGTCGTAGATAGTCGCAGACAGTTTTATATGGTTTTAGATAATTACTGTTATATAATTAGAGGATTATATATAACGTTAAGCGGCGCTACCTTCCGCCTCCTTTTCTTTCTTTAGCTTTAGATCCTTATTTATAGACTACTAATTATATAGGCTTGCGCGACCCTCTTGCCGTACTTATACCTTAATTAACTAAGTCGCTCACACTACCTAAGTTTTATTCTACCTTATATATAGTATAATACCTATTAACCTAGTAATTAAGTAAATAATATATACCCTCTCTCCTATTTTCTACCTTCTTTCCTTATATAATGTTTTAACTTTATTATATAATATATAGCTTAATAATATCTACCTCGTTATATATTATCGTCACTTATATTTATTCTATAAAATAATATAATTAATATATATATTAGAATAAATAAGAATATACTCTATTACGGCGTTTTAATCCTATATATCCCTTATATAGATAGGGCCGTATAAAATATAGACCGTATAAAATGTGGACTGTGCACGCTAGCTATAAGATATTGTAGTTACGTAGGCGTAGCTAAGATACTGTCTATAAAGTTTTATATATGCGTACGGGCCGTATTTTATAGAGCGTGTTTATCCGTATAAGGGATAAGAAGATAATAAGGTAAATCTAGCTAGATTGGCCTAGAATAGAATAGAAAAGGCTATAGTTAAAAAAAATTATAAAGGAGTAAACATTAGTAAAGACCCATAGTATTAAAAATTGCTTAATTAATTGCGGAATTAACTAGATTATTTAGAGAAGGTATATTTTATATTAAACAACTCCGCTTTCTACGCGTAAAACCTAGGTCGTGTACTAGACTTTCGGGCGAAGGTAAAACCTAAAATAGCTTAGTATGCGGGTGAATCTCGGTAGAAGGTCTAGGATCGAGAAAACATAATATGCGCTAAGACTTGTATTAATTAACACTAATGAGTTTAGCCATTGATTAGTCACTCTAAAACACCTACGCAGCGATTCGGCTTGCAACACAACTGAATCCCTACTCCTTCAACCTCATTCAAAGCTATAAGTCAGCTATATTGTAAAGCTCGACCTATAAGCTTCGTCAACTTGTAAGCCTCTCTTTCTTTAGTCCTGTACTATTCTTCTTACTTTCTTTCGTGTTGCCGACGACTACCTAGCGGTGGCACTTGCTCGGATGCTGGTTCGAGAGCCCCCAGCCGCGCTTTGGGTGACATTCCTTCTTTATCCACACCGCCTCAACCACTTGGCACAGTCATTTTCTCTGACAAGTTTCGTGTTCTAGCCGTTAACTACACTTCTTCCTAAAACTTGCTTTATCTTCAAGATAACGTTGACTAAACTTTGCTCAATTAGCATTAAACGGCTGGCTTGCCTCAAGTCGCAAAGCGAATAAGCAATATCCGGAATATGCATTTCCTCTGATTTGGTAAGCTTTGGATTCTGATTTGCATTTTATAGTCTTAAATTTGACAAAGTTTGAGTTTCCTTCTGTGGGTCCTATTTTCTGTGAAATTCCTTCGCTGTTTTTATCTAAGCACCTGACTACTTTGACTTGCTCTGGCAATGATAAGCCAAGACTTGATTTCCATCAGTAATCCAAGAGGCCTGAATCCATCTTTCACGAGGCAACTGAGGCGACCCTTCTCGTATAATCTCGAAAAATCTGATTATTCTAATTTCTCTATCTCGCAAGCATATACCGCCTTTAACCTTTCTTTATAGAGCATACAAGCTAATATTCGGCAGCCCTCTAACAAGGATACATTGCCCTCAAAGGCAACGGCCCGGCCACGCATACATGAAGTTCCATGCATGCCAGAGCCCACCATGGACGGAGATGCAGACTTCCTCATGGGTGAAGGGACGATTTTGGGATCGACGGAGGTGAATGGGCATCAAACTGTTGATCCTTCAGTATTTGTGCTTGACGGAGCTGTTCATTCTACGCCGCCAAGAAAAGAACAGCTCCCAATACTATCTTACCACGAGACACCGCCGTCTTCCCCAAGACCAGTATCATATTCTATGCCTCCAGCATCCTTAGAACACAGTGCTCCTGCAGAAGCCAGCTCATCCTCATCCTCTTCCGACCTTAGCTCAGATCCCATGGATGTCATCACTCCACCTCAGCTTTACGTTCAGGTGGTTATTCCTCCACCGCCTAAATTTTCTCATTTACCATATTCGTCAACCAAGTCAGGGCTAGTCTATGACGTACGAATGAGATTTCATACTGAGCCAGTTTCCTCTATGGACAACGAGGATGACATCCATCCGGAAGACCCGCGCCGTATTTTCGAGATATATGAAGAACTGTGCCTCGCTGGGCTAGTTCAAGATGCTGAGCGCATGCCCAATCTTGATCCGGACTTTCAGCTTTTCAGAATTGATGCGCGTCATGCAAATTCCTCCGAAATATGCCTCATTCATAGTCGGGAACATTATGAATGGGTGAGGAGTCTGCAAGGTAGGCTACAGATGAGAATCTTTAGGATACAGTACGCTGACACTTTTACAGAAAAAACAGAAGAAGAGCTAAACTACATGTCTATCAAATTAGATTCTGTCTATCTGCACCACAACACCTTCGAATGTGCTACCCTGTCAGTAGGAGGTGCCATCGAGGCTTGCAGAGCTGTTGTAATGGGACATGTCAAGAATGCTATTGCAGTCATCCGTCCCCCCGGCCATCATGCCGAGCACGACGAGCCAGCAGGCTTTTGCTTTTTCAACAACGTTCCCATTGCAGCCAGGGTTTGCCAGGATAATTTCCCCGAAAAATGTCGAAAAATACTTATACTAGATTGGGATGTCCATCATGGCAATGGTGTCCAGCACGCATTTTATGACGACCCTAACATTCTTTACATTTCCCTCCATGTCCACAAGAATGGCCAATTCTATCCTGGCAAGCCAGATGGTGATCACCTACACTGTGGCGAGGGATTGGGCATCGGTAAAAACGTCAATATTCCCTGGGCTGACCATGGTATGGGCGATGGCGACTACATGTTTGCATTTCAGCAAGTAGTTATGCCCATTGCAGCAGAGTTTGACCCTGACTTTGTCATTGTTTCGGCTGGTTTTGATGCCGCTGAAGGCGACAAACTTGGAGGTTGCCACGTCACGCCTCCGTGCTATGCGCATATGACGCATATGCTGATGTCTTTGGCGAAAGGAAAAATAGCGGTTTGCCTTGAGGGTGGATACAATCTCAGGTCAATAGCGAAGTCTGCCCTGGCTGTGACAAGAACTCTCATGGGAGAGCCTCCGGATCGGCTGGACCCCATCGAACCATCTCCACTGGGCGTCAGTACGGTCCAATTGGTCATGAGACAACAGTCGAAGTTTTGGAAGTGCATGTATCCAAAAGAAATGGGAAAGGGTTCGAATGGCCGGGTCGGAGGCGAGCGCTTGCATGATATCATTCGTGCCTGGCAGAGTAAAGTCATGTTTGATGAATTTACTATGACATCGCTCTTCATCCTGCGGGAAAAAATATCAAAATCGTTCGAAAATCAAGTTCTCGCAACGTAAGTCCTTTCCAGACTCTACCAAGAACGTTGCCTTTTAAATCTACGCTAAAATTTCACAGGCCTAATTATTTCGACGCTCGTCCTCTTCTAGTCATTTTCCATGACCCTCCAGATGTCACGCACGTTCCTGATCCGCAAACTAATAAAATTGAACTTCACAATACATGGCTGGTGAGTGATGGTACAGAGATGTGCTGAAAATCCGCTGACTCCGGATTCACAAGACTGATGTTGCTAAGACGTACGTCGACTGGGCTGTCAAGCATGACTTTGCTGTGATTGACGTAAACATACCGAAGCATATTACAGATCCAGAAGTGGGATGGCTCTAATTCCTCTATTAGGATGTAGATTGACTTGTTTTAGGATGATGGAGGCTATGTGGAAGGAGATGACTCTGAGGCACGCGCCAGCGCTACGAGCGAGTTGGCGACGTACCTATGGGAGAACTACATTGAGTATTTATTCTTCCGCATCTTGACGTAATGACTAGCGCTGACGATATTTTAGAATTAGCGATTCTACCGATGTTTTCCTCATAGGCATCGGAGCTGCCTATTCAGGATTGATCGATCTCCTAGGCCGCCATGGTAAGGAATCTCTGACTGTTATCCCGAATGTATGGTTTGTTTCTAATAAGAGATTTTTTACAGAGAGTTGTACGGATGACTCGAGTCCGATTCGATGCGTGATTTCTTTTGTCGCGGAGAATGCTCTCCAATCTGTGAAACGACCAGCGGATGATTACATCGGTAATTGGTACCACCAGGTGAGCCACGATAAAAGAAAGTGTCCCTCTTTAGAACTAATGTTGCTAACGTAACGGATGCCAGCACTCCCTTGTATTTGTTGCCAATAACCATGCTGCATGGGACCCCTCCCGAACTCGCAAGTTAAGGAAAAAGTACGGAAGACTAGTTCGATCGCCGCACACGAACCTCAACGAGATGCTTGTGGAGCACAAAGATGAGGTGACCAGGCTTTTGATGGAGGAAACCCAAGATTGGCGCAAGTTGCAAGCTCAGCAGAACAACGCCAAGACAAGCGCGTCGAACAGCGTCGCTCTGAGACTTGAAGAGAGAGACATGCGGGAAGCAAGCGTCCCGAACCCTTTGAGGAGCCCGGGAATGCCACCAGTGGGAATGTTCACTGTTTCTTCAAGTCCGCGTAGCCCGGTCAAGCGGTAGTCCACGGTGAGGCGAAGGACCAACTTGAAGGCAGTTCTGTTATGCGATGAAGTAAATGTTCCTTGCATTGGTGGCGTTTTGATTGATGCTTTCAAGCTTCAAAGTGGACAGTGGAATGCCACAACTTTTGGCCCAGGAATGCGTTCAGCGAGTACGATTCGATCTTTCTTTCCTATTTCTCCTTCTCTACTGTGCATAGATGATCGTGAGGAATGGATAAATACTTCACACTAATTCATTCATTGCCTACCACAAACAATATCAGAGTACTCTCTTTTGCTCTTAGTAAGCTTAGGAGAGCATATTGAAATTGACTGCACCCTTACTCTGTACGGTATGTGGCTGTAAATAGGTAATACAGTCCACTGGAATATTTCTGATGACAAAAACGAAAAATTAAAAAATAAAAAATTTGTACTAACATATAAGACGATATAATGGATACCCATCTTCACGTCACGGGATGGAAATTATGAGGCTAGTTTCATCCCTTCAAAGCGTAGCCAATCGGTCACTCTATCCTCGGACAACGGGGCTGAGTGGTGTGGTTATATTACTTCCACCACAATACCGCAAGGCTAAATAGTCCTATTTATTCCTCAAATTAATTAAGTGGTAGGCCTAAAGTACGCAACGCGTGCATCTTCTTGATGGGTGGAATTTGGAATTGTAGTTTTTGCACTTGAGGCTGGCTTAGGAGTACGCCATGGAAGACACAAAATAATATATGTTTCTTATCTTTCCTTTCTAGGGGAAGCGTGGAAATACGAATTAGGACGCGGGGGTTCCTGGGAAATGACTCTCAATCCCGGCTCCTGGCTCCTGCTTTCTCTCGCCTTTATAATATCTCTATCACACATCTTAATGTAATCGGGCTTGTCGGGCTATGGATGCGTTTCGCTACGGAAAAGGCAGATCAATCGAGTTACGATCTTGAGTGAGCGCCCTCTCAAACTTACGAGCGAATGCGAAGAATACGAACAGCCTCGAGTCCTTGGGAATACATGTACAAGTACAAACCCGTCAGCCGAGAGCCGTCTTTTCTTGACGGATAAACTCGCCAAATAACGACTTTAATCTAGGAAAAACGTTTCGCAGATGTCCACTTCTCGGCGCTATGCGGCCCCAGCCAACCCCCAGCAACCCTAGCACCACACTGTGCGTCTCGTTAAACCAACTCTCGAGTGCCTGTCAGCAATGCGGAGGCGCAAAGGGTGCGCAGATCTGCTGAGGAAGGCGCTTGCTTTGCGTCCTTACACCTATTAAAGTTTACTAACATATGGCTGAGACCGGCGGGTGCATAGGGGCAAAGCCCCTCCCCTGGTGGCATATTGTCCCCACCTGCGACGCGCAGCGGGCGGGATGAAAGTTACGAGGCGATCCATTGAACGTTTACCTCTTCAGCCTTTTTGGCCAGCATCCGTTGGTGGTGCTCGAGGGCGCCTGCGATGTTAGCGGATTATATTATGCTAAGCCCGTTTCTGTCCAACATTCCTGTGAGAGGTGCTGTGAACGTTTTAGCCCTAGCCCTGGGCCTTCACGTAGTTGGTTTGGGGCTGGCAACAGACAGTAGAGGTATGGATTACATTAACGACCCAATAGATGAATTTGATCACCGTTTTCTGTCTTTCTCTCGACGTCTTGCTATGATCCCTTACTTTCCACATTAAGTTCATGCGAAAGCGGGTTAAACGTTGTCCTTGAGTTTCAAGTCCACCTTAGTCTTCAATCGTTTAATCAGCATCCCGCCATGGTTCTTATTACCAGGTTGGTGGCCGCAACCTTCCTTGCCCTTGCGCAGATTGTCGTGGTAGTTTTAGCGCAGAGCTCTCCGGAGATTTACACTCCATCACCTTCCAGCTCACTTTCATCCACATCGAGTTCGGCGAGCTCCTCTGCCACTGCTACAAATGGTACACAAGTCCATATCGTCACGGTTGGGTATCTATCTTGGCAATTCAACCCAGACACTATAATAGCAAAAGTGGGAGATGTTGTTCAATTCCAGTTCTTCCCGCCGAACCACACTGTGGTTCGTGCCGAGTATGAATGTGAGTGTAAACCGCGTTGGCTCTGTATACGTTGCTGACCAGTGCAAGACCCTTGTATTCCTTATGAGATGACGGGACCGCATAAAACTGGCTTTTTCTCTGGCTTCCATTATGTACCTATTGTAACCGAGGAGGCAAGTATATTCTATATTGATATTTGGTGGTGTTTGGTTGCTAAATATTATCAACAGCCTCCATTATGGAACCTGACCATTAATGACACTTCGCCCATATTCTTCTACTGCTCAGCGGTTGGATCATGCATTAGGCAGCAGATGGTAGGAGTGATTAATCCGGTAAGACTGTCAGGAGCTGCGAGCATCGTCTCTCGCGTCCGCTAATGCAGGTACAGAACGAGATAGAAACGCTAGATATGCAGAAAGCGTATGCTAAAAACTCGACGTATATGTTGAATCCCGGCGAACCATTCCCCCCCGAAGCCTCGGACATGGCTAGCCTGACTCAAGTGCCTACATCAACGACTTCTCCCGCTACAGTATCTTCAGCAACTACAATGACTAGCAGCGCAGCATCAGCACCAGCTTCGCCCTCATCACACCACAGTCTTCCCAGTGAAGCAATTACAGGAATTGCGATTGGAGCTGTAGTGCTTGTGCTCTGCGGTGCCCTGTTCTTCTACATCGGCAGGTTGAAAACACTAAAGGAAGTGATTGACCGAAAAGATGGGACTGTTGTCACTGCCAACCAAGTGCCTCCCGACCAATACATGGGCGGTGGGTACGGGCATAGGTATGTGCCTGTGCAGCCGCATGACTTTAGGAACAGCAATACGGGCAGCCAGTCGCCAGCATACCAAAATTACCCGCCGGCATACCAAAATTATCCACCGCCATCAGAGGCGAATCAGTCGGAGTTTGGGGGTCCGGTGAACGAGTAGGTTGCCGTATATGAAGTGGCTGCGAATGGAAAGACGGATGCTAATGATTTCACAGAATGGCCGAGAAGACCGAGTTGGCCAGCCCCACGCGAACACCGGGCCCTCACGAGCTTGACGGTACAGCCGCGGTGCATCAACCTCGCAACGATACCGGAATGTGACTGATATTTTGTTTGGATTTCTAGCGTCTGGCGTTTGAGCGGATTGGATCAAAAGATGTTAGCATAGACGGTGGGAAGGCTGTTTGAAGGGTAGTGTGGTTCTCCAGGGTTTATGGACGATCAGACTGTGCACTCCATCGTTCCTTTCATCATCGATTGGTAATATCATTTTAGTTCGGTGGTGTAGCTGAGTAGTCTCTGCTGCACTACCATTGATGCCTGTACGGCCTAACTGTATTATATAGAGAGCGAGATCAGTGGCAGGGGAATGCCATGTCAAGGAATCAAATACGAGTTGCTCTGCCACAATTGCAATTGCCAGTACTAAGACTTTCTGTCGCGTTACGCTGGTAATGAGCTTCTTCAAGTTCATATCTTTGTTGCTTTGCTTGGAAATAGACACAAAATCCGAAAGTCATTCCCCTACAAATAAAGATACCGATCCATATGCGATGCCTACCTAGATGATAATTAGACGAATACCTCAATGGCATGCGCTGTCTAGTCAGGTGAACAATTCGAAAACAATTCAGATATTTCATAAATGGGAATTGCATGCTCAGGCGGAATAAAAGAACGGCACAAACTGCTGGCGCTGTCGCATTGTTGTTGTTGTCAAGAGGTCGCGTTGATGTCGCGTTGTCGGGCTGTTGTATCACGATGAAGGTCCAAAGACAACCTTTCACCTTGGCTCACAGGACAGTCAGTCAAGGCTTGGGTCCCGTGAGGGATTAAACTCAGTCGAAAACAGCGCAGAGCAGCTTAGCGGAAGAAGCTCCGACAGGGGCACCCAAAGCGGCAGGCGCGTTAGGGCCCTCTTTCGCGTGGCCCCCAACACCCGATTCCCTTACATACAATGCTGTCACGTAAACTATGGGAGTGGAGCACCAGTCCTGCTAACTACACAATGTGACGTTCCAATTCTCACCTCCGGCTGCTGCTTCAGGCCTCGCCCACCCGCCACCAAAGCTTCAAACTCAAATCTGCGCCCTGATTCCCTCTCTCGGCTGATATTCCCGTCGTCAGCCAATACGGGAGCTGCTTCAATACCACGTTTTGTATCGACTGGCGATTTCGAGAGTCGCAACGGCGAGGCCCCTCTAGCTTTGTACAGAGGCTAGACCTAGCCCTAATCAGTCCCGCCATCGCAATAGCACCCTAAGCACCCCAAGCACCTCAAGCATTCTAACCTTTTGGCATTTCGCAATGGCTTTCCCACCTCTTTTCCTTCCCTCCAGCCCTAACAACACACCTTAATAATAATATGCCCACCGAGATTCTACCCCGGCGCGTCTTTGACATTAGCGGGTGCGAGAACCAAAAAGAACTCGGAGAGTCCGCTGAGAAGCCGATCAAATCGACATGTTAACCTCATCCCCCTCTCCCACCCTCTCCGCTTCGCCTTCTCCCTCTGCACCATTCCACCCTCACACCCGTTCATACCATGCCTCCCACCGGCCCTCCTCATCCTCAGCGACCCACTCTCCACGATTCCACCCTCAGGCGGCCGGTACCAGCTCGTCTCGCCGCCCAGACACTCCTACAGCGGTCGTATCCGCTCATTCACCAGTTTTGAGTGTCGCCAGGTCACCCCATTTGCGGAAGAGAGAAACCGTCGATGCAGGTACCCAGTATACCCCTCCAGACTACCCTCCGACTTTTCAGCCCTCCTCGTCTGCACCTCCGAACTCCAAAACGAGTGCATGTGAGCCAACGCGATCCCCACAATCTACACGAACACGCGCAAAGCGGAGGGAAACCTCCGACCCCGTAGTCACGGAGCCTCCAGAGCCCCAACTGCGGGCGGGCCCGCAGAAGCCTCCAATTATCCAGGATGTTGCCCAACCATCACAAGGCTCTATTGGGGGAGACACGCAACAGGCGGGGCAACAACAGACCGGGCAGGCAGAGAGTGGGGATACTACACTTAATAGACAGCCTTCTCCTTCTTCATCTAAGCGAGCAAGACCCCAGGACCCTAGCGTCAAGGTCATGCCGCTTAAATACGAGACGTGCGACGTCAAGGACTTGGGCGTCCTGGTATCCGATATGTTAATGGAACTGGTGCGGCTGAATGATGGCATTCCGCTGCAGGATGGACAGCTCACGAGATTCCATTCAAGGTAATTTTCGCTTTCCTGCCTTCGAAATATTTACCCTGACTTATAGAATCAACAGAGCTCCTCCCGGCATCTCGGTCCGCGACTACCTCTCCCGTTTGATCGTCCACGCTACGATTTCTCCTCCTATTCTTCTATCTATGGTGTACTATGTCGATAGGTTATGTGCGTTGTACCCTGCTTTTACCATCAGCAGTCTTACGGTGCACCGGTTTCTTATTACGGCCGTCACGGTGGCAGCGAAGGGACTCAGTGATAGCTTTTGGACCAACAATACATATGCAAGAGTTGGTGGAGTTAGCGTGAGGGAATTGGCGTTACTGGAACTGGAGTTTTTACGACGATTAGAATGGCGCATAGTCCCGAAGCCGGAAGTGCTGGTGGACTACTACAGGGGCTTAGTAGAAAGAGGGGAAGGATATACGATGGAAAAGGAAACGGAGCCGGCGCCACAGCACACGGCTACCGACGATCAGAGCATCACAGCGTCGGGAGACAGCCGGCGGACGTCACTCACTACTAGCGCTATGGAGACTAACAGCCCGGTACCGGACAGGTCAGCGCAGCAAGGATGGACAGCATAGAGCGGAGCGGCATTTTCGAGCAAAGGGACAAAGGAACGGTGGCGACTAGGTCAAGTAGCATCATCGCGCAGCAACTGGCATCAGCGCTTCCCTCAGATATTTTTTTACATCTTGCCTTGTTCTTTTCAATGTACTTCGAGCTCTCCCCCCTTACCGGATTCCCTCATCCCTCACGCCGCTTTCGTAAGGGCCACACCCCGTCGCTTCCTCCACTCCAGTTGCGCACTGCTCCGTGGTTCCAGCGGATGAGAACCAGATTGGAGAGGAATGAGCTGGTCGTTCACGCTTTGTTTCTGACTCAACAACTGTGGCGGTCCGCGGCCGGAACGAGAGTGTTCTCGCCTCTGCGCTTAGGAGGAGGATGAGAGGTGCGCAGGTACTGAGAGGGAAGGGGAACCTCGTGCTCCCACGCGACGCCGTGATAGGCATTCGGCGGCCGACGAACCAGCAGTTCTGGGTTTTCCCGGACCTACTTTTTGCGGCCCGTTCCTCCAGACGGCACCTCTTCCGGTAGGGCCAGTTTTCAGTTGGTGAAGAAGCGACTGATAACAGCTTCGGCGATCGGTCGTTTGAGTGCTCCCCTAGCGTTTCGTGTATGTGTATATGTGTATGTACTTGACATGCGGTTGCCGACGGTTTCTCCGGGAAGTGGAGTATAGAGACAACATGGATCAAGGGTGCTCAGTGCCAGAATTGCTCTTAGGGCTAGGTTATGAGTCTTAACTCGCATGTGAAAAAAAGATGCCCTTGCTGCATCAACCTCTCAAGGCCTGTTGTCGGTGGTCAAAATGCTAAGAAAAGCTAAATCGTAATGTATGCGTTGGTGCCAATGAAGTCCACGGCTTACGCTTTAGCCCGGTCTGCCCTTGTTCGCCTGCTACGGCACGACATGAATGGTTGGTTACGCCTCGAGTAGTTCCACGTACTTTGCTTGCTGTTCTATCGCTGTAACCAAAAGTGAGGCGAAGGAATTTGGAACCCAAGATAATTCTGTGTGGGCATTCTTCAAGCTTCGAGAATTTGCTCTTGACCATTCTGCCTTGACCATTTCCCTTGACCATCTGGACCGATCCCAGAAACGAGCCATCTACACGGTTCGTGCTCAAACAGCCCTCCACTCACTTTCCAACCACAACAGCCTCCCACCACCCGTGTCCTTCCACAAAAGAATTTGCTAATCTCGGCTCTATACCATACCTGCGGAACACGTTTTAGCCTTCAATCCGAGGGCTTCTGGTCTTCTAACTACGGCGCCTCTCACCCAACCACGGACGGGCAGCCCGGGACTCAAGAGCGCCGCATTGCCTTCTCCGTATGATGAGAGTAAGTTCCGTCCACGCATGCCTCTTGCTCTTCTGAAATGACATATTCTCGCCTGCAACCACACGTCACGAGTCTTGCAGAGTCCGTAGCAAAAGAGTGACGTTTTGGTGCTTTCACACTCTCCAACAATCCTCTTTAGACTTTCACGGCCTTGACGCCCCATCACGCGCTAATGTCCGACAGGTCCTCGCTCGTATGTAGTGCTATAGACGACCGTTATGCAGACGATATGAACAGCGACATTGGTCGGTGGGAACCGAGTCGACGAGAATTCGATTCGCATTGGACTCAGCCGCAGTACCCTCAGGTACCTACTACACCCGCCGTATAATAGCTTCACCGCTGGAGAATACTCACTGACTGTCTTATGCTGCTGGACCAGGCCAAGAAGGTCCCAAGAACTCGGACGAGCCCTGTTATCACCCGCACGCGAGTTGAGCGCCATGTCCCGAGAGAACGGCCAACCTCGAGCGGCGGAGATGCTTTGCTGCCTTTCCGACCGCCTCTGCCACCGAGAAGATCTGAGTCCTATTCGCACCCACCAACGCTCGAGGAATTCCGGAGCTCGAGAAGATGGCCACCGCGAGGTTACAGCTCAAACCAAACGCTAAACCCCCAAGAAGCGGAGGACTTGATTTGTTCGGGAGCCTCCACATTCAAGGGATACTGGGATGAGATACCAAACACGCCTCCCGGTCACGACCGCTTCTATGCCGTCATGGATGCGGATCACAGTAGCAGAACGGACCGCGCGAGGGTCCAGCACGACGCTTTCAAGGAAGTCTCTTTGATTATGACGGGGCCTGTAGACAGCACATTTCCTTGGATATCTTTGGAACAGCCGTCCATGGCGTACTGCTTTGGAAAGAGCCCAGGGACGACGACATTGAATTTTCGAGTCAGCAAGTCCGGCAGCATCCACCCGGTGACTAAATTCGCTGGAAATGTCAAGCCGCGGAAACTCAAGCTTCTGTTAATTTTGGACCGCCTCCGGAAATTGGAAACGGGGCTTGAGGAAGACGTTCGTCCACACCTTTCTCAATCCAGCGAGGTAAAATTTAGTACATTACTCTGACAATTTGGTTTTTATTTAGGACCCTGACGAGCTTTACCGCTACCTGTATAGTGTTCTCATTGAGGACCCAGAAAGATATAAGAACCCGCACTTCGGAATGGAGCAGCAGATAGCGGACCTCATCACCGTGTTGACACACCCGGACTGGATTGATTTCACATTACCCAAGAATCAGGTTGTGGCCAAGTTCTTCGACTCGCCGGATGCTAGCAAAAAACAACAATTCTTTCATCAACTTTTACTTTCTGTTGAACTCTATCTACGGATTCATTCTAGTGGTCATACAGCCAAGGCAAAGCGAAAGCTACTTCTTCAACTCCCCCCAAAGATCGCTTGGGATCTTGCAGTTGCCCAGCGCTGGCTGGAAAACATGTCTATTTCAAAGTCTCGTACGTCATCTAATCAAAGCACTTTCAGCTTTGATCTCAGAAGCAAGAAAAGGCAAAAAGAGGCACTCCGGACTTTTGCCTCAACCCTCAAGTGGCCGAACATGGATGAATTAGACTACGTCCTGGATGAGCGAGACAAGAAGGAGAAAGCCGTTGAGGACCGCTCCGCAGACGCCATGTCCTGGTTCACAGGAGTGATACTGCCGGGAGTAACATTGCCGTGGCTGCTCATGAATTCCTTAATAGACTGCGATCGGGACACGGGAGAAACGCTGAAGTACCTGACCCACATGCACCCGGAAGCAGGTTTTCAGTATCGTGCAAATACATACTGGTCCTACCAGTGTATCGTTGGTAAGGTCCTCGGCGCAGGAAGGGGAGTCAACCAGATTGCAGGTTGGGTCGGACCTTGCATTTATACCCCGGACTTGAAACGCACGGAGTGCGTAAGGATCAGGCAGTCTACACCCCCGGAACCTAGACTTGCTCCCAAAGACGTCGAGTCCATCGACGTGCGGACGCATCCTCTGGGCCCAGAGGATACTTCCTATTCTGTCGGCGACTATGAAGTCGTGATGCCGGATTTGGATGATGTCACAGACATCATTCGCATGGAGAAGCTAAGTTTCCAGCCTATAAAGGAGCAACCAGGCTCAAGTAGTCGTATGGGTGCGGGCGCACCGCTAACGTGGGATGCGGCGATAATATTCGCCTGTGGGGGCCAGAGTTGGCCGATGAGGTTGCGGCATGATGTTGATTTCGTAGCGGCATTTCCTTGTCACCAGGGTCCGCATGGTACGTGCCCAACACATTTATTTATTCAAACGACAAACTTAATCAATCTTATATTCGGCTTGGGTTGCTAATAATGCTGGGACAGTGCTCTACTACGATCACGCCTATAAAGCAATCAAGGTGGACGGTGGCCTAGTGGACATACACGATTGGGCATTCCAGTCGGGTCGCACATCTTCACCTCTACCCTCGTTGCGTTCTTCTCCGTCTGCAAGGAAGTCAATGGCTGTTACCACGACCAGCAAATCGGTAGCGTCAAACGAACTCGCTCACCAGCAGGTCAAGAAAGTCCTTGCGATAGAAGCGCTAGGCGTCAGCGACAACGAGGTGTTTGCAAGAGCCTGGTGCGCGCATTGGGGCCACAGCGCCATCGTTGCGAACATTAAAGAGACATGCATGGCTTGTGCGATCAGAGAAGCTTACGCAGCGTGTATTTCTGTAGTCATTTTCACCGAAGGTGGACGACCGAACGAGAGAGACGAATAAATGAATGAATAAATGAACGAGCAGGTTTCCACCTTGGCAGAATAACTCCCGATGGCTATTCTGGACGAGGAAGAGACATATTGGCAACGGCTGAAGAAGTTTAGGATTCGTTTCTTAAATCTCTGAGCGAGCACTTGGCGACATGATACCACGGTCAACGGTGGAACGCGGACTTTGAAGTATAGGAGGTGTTTCTGGATGCATTCGGCGGATGGAAACTTGGGTGGAAAAGTCACCATTTGGATCTTTTGTGCTCTCGCTCTCTCTCTGTATGCCTGTGTGTCTGTGTGTTTCTCTCTTTTATTGATGTGATAATATTATATACCTGAAAGGCGGCGGATGTAGTGTCCTGGAATTATGCATGCACGAGTTCTCTCCGAATCACAAGCTCGTCCTAGCCGGGACGTGCATGTTTTGCTTTGCTTTGCCTGAATAGTGGGCTGTAGCGGCGGCAAAAGCGGTGACTGACGAGCAAAACCGCCGGTGTTCTACCCGCAGTTTCTCCGGTAAAGAACCCACGGCGAACCTTACGAGAGCCAAGCCCGCATCTGCCTCACCAGAAAACCACCACCCGGGCCTGCCGCAAAGCTGTGCAGGGTCTGCCCATTCCTCACCCACACATTCACACGCAGCCGCTCGTCAGTTACCAGCCAGCTTCCTATGGCCGCTTTTGCTGCCGGCCTCTCTTGCATCATCTAAAGCACAGCAATTCCCAGCCCCACCCAGCTCCACCCAGCTCCGACACGAGAGCTCCACGACCCGCGAAGAGCACACAACCCACTTCTCCCAACCCCAGCCCCAGCACCAGCACCAGCACCAGCACCACCAAAGCGTGCCCTCGGGCCGAGCAAGCGGCGTCCTTGGAAGCGGAAACCCCCGGGGGGCCGGCAGGCGAGCCACAATGGCGCGCAGTACGATCCCGCCCGCGCTGCTGGAGCTGCGCAGCCCGACGTCGCCATCCGCGCAGGTCGAGGCGCTGCGCGACCTGAAGAACGAGATCGTCGGCCACGACCAGCGCAAGGAGCTCGCGGTGCGCCACGGGGTCGTGGCGCCGCTGGCCAGGATCCTGCGGGCCGAGGCGCGCCGCGGGGGGAAGAGGAGGGCGAGGGGCAGTGTGGCGAATGGGAGTGCCGTGGCGGCGGCAGCAGGGAGTTCGGCGGGGGGGGCGGAGAGGAGGGAGAGGGAGTGGGGTTGTGAGGAGGAGATGCGGTTGCAGGCGACGTTGGTGGTGGGGAGTTTGGCGCTTGGTGAGTGAAATTTGGGATGAGCCGAGGGA
>Ga0307515_10009646_pt1 | contig 18627 bp, 11 predicted proteins | sample 17_EM_MG_FD_194513 | JGI IMG/M metagenome (GOLD analysis project Ga0307515, IMG submission 194513) | Populus trichocarpa ectomycorrhiza microbial communities from riparian zone in the Pacific Northwest, United States - 17_EM | ecosystem: Host-associated > Plants > Roots > Unclassified | place...
AAAAACGAATAAACAAACATAAACCCTAGATAATATCCAGATAATGCTTGTAATTTCTTTTTCTGTGCCTGGCTCCTAAAGCTTGTCAACAAGACTTTCTGAGAAAGTTGCAAAAGAAGAAGATTGTACTTGCAAGCATCTTATTTTGGCTTTACTGCAACCCTATTACTTTACCTTTGTTTCCCCTTAAGTTTGGATAGGCATGCATTAGAAATGAAGAGGCATGATTTTTTGTATCATGGTAACATGTACCACACCTGCAACACTAAGAAGCTATAAACACGCTTTCATGCAGATCTTCTGCAGTATTCAAAAAGCCGTTGTCTTTATCTGTCAAAATCTGCAGCAAATCTAGAAACAGAAATTTTTCTTTTTATCGAAAGTGAATTATCTCCACACAGGCTTGCAGATTCGATTCCTTTCCTTGTCTGTTGCGCAAACTTAAGTCTCGTGATCAATCTGCAATGCTACTTTATGCGTAGATAAACCAGGCAATGACCTCATTAAGTCTGTTAACTCCATACTTAGCAAGAGAATAGAATCAGCTATGGTGTTGGCTTTTTATAGGACTAGGGATATGGACAAAACAAAGACTAGCCGAGTACTCTTTGTTTCATTGAGAGACAAATTTATTTCGTTTGATTTTTCAGAGAATAGAATATTATCTGCTAATTCAATCTAAGCAGAATGAGATTTGGACTTGTCAAAAATCCTTATGGTTGGTCTGTTAAATCTTGGTGTTGCGTACATTAACAGTCTAGTACTGTTTTGTTACTTGTGCTCGGCTTTGCAAGCTAATTCTTTACTTGACAATCGATCTCACATTTCCAATGACTATAAAAGAGCTAGGTTCGAAGAAAATATGGAATGTGAGCTCGATCGAATGCCTTCAAATCAATAATCTTCTCCAGGATGAGAAGAATAATGAGCACAGATTCTCCTAATTGTGCAGCTTGCGGAAAGGTTTATAGGAAGAAATTGTTGTTTAAGGTTGATGCAACAATGCTGTTGAAAAGCTCTTTTTTTTACACAATTTACAATTGACATTGCTTTAATGATCTTTAGAGGATTTATGTTAATGTAGCTGGATTCAAATCTCAGTAATTATTGACCATCTTCACATATTACAGTATGGCAAATATTGTACAGGAGGTTATTGTTGCCTGTGTTCAATATTTAAGGCTGCCATGAATGCAGCAGCAAGTCTATTTATTCCTTCTCACAGCTATCAAAAAGTTATGAATAACGTCTTAAGATCAAATACATGATCCGCCTCGAAAACCATGTTGTTATCTCCGATTAAAGAATGCGATCTAATAGCTGAAAATAGGATGGGAGCTCGGAGGTCTTGCTCAGATGTCGTAGAAGAGATTCTGGCTTATGACCACCCGAATCTGATAATTATGATGCTTGTGCTTCAATAGATAAGAAGCAAGATTCTCTGAAGACCTTTTTTATGAATATTCTTTGGTTTGAGAGTAAACTCTGGCGCAGGATTGGAAACAACACTTTTTTGTAAGAAATCAGGTCGTTTTTTGATAAAATCTTGATCTTTTTGACATGAGAATCACCGCTGGGTTCTTGCAGGAGATACGACGCTATCTGACTAGAGACAACTTATTTCGGCTGATTTTTAAGACATACGACGCTTGACCCAAAAACCACCGTTGAAATTAAGAAACAAGTTACCTATTTTACCATCTATATATAAAGCAAAGGCAGATTCATCTCAGGCAAGTTTGACACTTGCGTTTTTCTTTCTGCAGTTGGCTTTCCCACAGGCATTAAACATTTCAAGGGAAGCAATGCTATCAACATAACAGGTCTGATTTAAGGGTTAAGCATTAAAAAAAAAATTAAGAACAAATCCATGAACATAATTTCATCTCTCAAAAAACAATAAAGTTATTTAAGGAAAGGGGTGATATTTCTAAGCATTCCAAAAACATAGCGGTAGTTTAGAACTAGCTTAATAGAGGCGGACTGGGGTACCCATGGTACTCTTTAGGTGCAGCGACTTCACCTGATTCACAGCAAAAGACATAAAATAGGTTCAGAAAACAGTCAACGGTGCTAGAAAGAAGTTGCAACAAGTTTAAAAAGAACAAACTCACATTTTGCCAGTTTTTCTTCAACAAGGAGACCAGGAAGTTCACAGACATTTGAACATTCTGGAAGATCTGCTTATCCTCCATGTCGCAGTTACCAACAGCAACACCCATGCAAAGGACTTTCTTTAATTGAAACTTCACCGTTGCCTTGATCTCATTAACTTTAGACTCCAGTGACTCTTGGTGAGTCACGAGGGTAGGAAACTTTCCTGCACTCACATACAAATCGGCAGAAACCATGAGAAACTACCATATCCAAAAGACGGTGAATACTCTTAATAAACTTGCCTGCCTTGTTGAGACCAGGGCCTAAAAGTCGAGGAATCTGCTTGATGACAGACTCTGATGCCAAAAAGGCATGGTACTGCTTGGAAAGCTTCTTAACCAATTTCTTGTTCTTGTTCAGCTTCTTCAATGCTTCAACATCCATCCATTGCAAACCTATAGAAGTTGCCTGCAAATATAAATTAAACAGTTAATCCTATTAAAAATTCCATTACAAGTGAAAAAAATTCAGACTCAAAGTTTGTAGAAAGCATTTAATGGCCCCAGTAATAAATCTCGCAGGCACAAGACATAACTACAATCATCTGATTATCGTAGTATAGGAACATGATTTGAAAACGAACAAGTCAAATATGCTATTTTGGCAGCAAAAACAGAGAACATTAAATAGAAACCAAAACTGAAACCTCATCAATGATTAAAGAACTTCTTGTAATCCATGTATAATTATGAATGGAATGAACAATTACCTCCTCCACATGCTGAGCATCTCCAAGCATGCAGACCTTCATTTTGGGACGCGGTATGTGCGGCAACTTAACAGAGCCGCTGAACCTCTTGTCCTTCTGGGGGTCATAGTTTTTCAATCCAATCTGTAGTTCGATGGTCTGGACGAACTTGCGGGGCTTCTCATTCACACCATTTTTTATAGTTGTAACAGCTTCGCGAATTGTATCCCCTGCAAGCTTACTGCAGTAGCAAAATATACAACATTCATATCATGAAATGTAACACCAATCACTCCCTGGCTCAACCAATGATGTTTCAAGTGATTTTTTTTAAAATCTAGTTTACGCTTCATAACCGAGAAATCAGTCAAGTAAAAGCAATCGGGAACAAGTTCAGGCAGAAAATTATCAAAACTTCAGTTTATTATATAAAAACAAAGCAATTATATAAAACTAACCAAACAAATTTCCCATTTTAATATATAGATGAACAAAAGAACCTTTCAAATTATACTAAAATTCTTCAAAAACCAAGAACCCATAACCCCACATCATATTTCCTTGCAATCCATGAAAACAAAACAGTGATAATGAAATTACTTCCAAAACATGAAAAAATCAAGAAACCTTCAAAATGACATGAAAAGAAAACAACTAAGATTTTGAGGCATACCTCATGATTGAAACCTCTTAAAGCAACCCTCTTCAGAGTTTTGTCCTGCAAATTCAACAGGAAAAAAAAAACATTAAAGCTAAAAAAGAAGAAGAAAGAACCCATGCTTGAACTCAAATCTAAGCTGTTGAATCGAAAGAAAACCCACCAAAGAACAAAAATGGAGGAACTTGGAGAAGAGAAGGTAACGGCTAGAGAGTGTGCAAAATGTCTTGGAGAGATCTTTGGAGCTAATAAAACCCTAGCTAGCCACTTTTAATGGACTGGAACTGTCTGTATAGGAAAACAAAATATAGACCAGGCCCATACTCTTAGGTCATTTATAAAATACTTGATTTGTTGCTATCGTTCCGTCGCGAGCAAGGTAAAAAATAATTTCAATATTAAAAACATTATTCAAATAAAAAAAATTCAAATCTCGAATTACTAATTCAATTAATAATTTAAAGAATGTAAAAAAAATACATTAAAAAATTAAACTAAAAAAAATATATATAAAAAAAACTAAATCTCAATTTGTTCTTATTATCAAATAACTCAATTTTATAAGGTGAATTTAAAAAAAAATAGATATTAAATCGGGTGAATTCAAAAACCTCACTATCATGAATGTAACATTGAAATAATCTCATAGAAAAAATAAATTTGAAGAATAAAATTGAAATAAATTAATTTTAAAACAGAAAAAAAAGTGAATCCATGTAAACCTTTGAAATCAATGATCCTGATCGTGAACATAAAGTTAACCTAATAGAAGGCAAACACAAAAAATAATAAATCAAAACTAAAAAAAAAAAACATTAGCAATAAAGGGAAAAAAACCAAGCAAACTCGAGCGAACCTTTTAGACCTGATCTAATATCTAAAACACGCAATTTGTGAAATTTTAGATCCGGGTTTAATTAAAAAGTTTGATTCTCAATTAATTTAATTTTGAATCATGAAATCGTGAAAAAAAATATTAATAAAAAGACTTGCAAAAGCAACAAAAATAGCAACAAAAAGAATGAGGATAAATTTTAATAGGAAAAAACCACAGGATGATGAAATTTGAAAAATAAAATAAAAATTATCCTAAACATAATAATAATAATTAAAAGAATAAAGATCAAATTTGAAAGATTATAAATTCATAGGATGATAAAATTGAAAAACATTTGTAATTTAATAGACTATTTATAGATTAAAAAATGATAGAGATAAAATTGAAAAACAAAATGTAAGGGGCTAACCTAAAATAAGGCAAACCATAAAAAATAATAAAACAAAATAAAATAAAATGATAAAAAATAAGGCGAAACTTTTTTTTTTGAAAAAACAATTTAAAAACAATTCATATTAAATCGGATGAACTTGAAAACCTCATGACCATAGGTATAAGATTGAGATAATTTCATAGAAAAAAAATAGAAAAAAAAGTTTGAAGAATGAAATTGAAATAAATCAATTTTAAAACAGAAAAAAAGTGAACCTGCGTAAACCTTAAAAATTAGTGATCTTGATCGTTAACCCGGAGCTAACCCAATAGAAGGAAAACACAAAAAATAATAAAGCAAAACTAAAAATAAGATTAAAAAATAAGAAAACATCAGCTTAAAAAAAAAAACCAAGCAAACCCAAGTAAACTTTTTAGACCTAATCTAATCTCTAAAACTTGCAACTTGTGAAATCTTAGACTCAAGTTCAATAAAAAAGTATAATTCTTAACCAATTTAATTTTGAATGATGAAATTATGAAAAAAATATTGATAAAAAATCTTGCAAAATAAAAAAATAGCAACAAAAAAAATGATGATAAACTTTGATAAAAAGAAACCCGAGAATGAAATTTGAAAAAAAGAGTATCCTAAACAAAATAATAGTAATTAAAAAAATAAGAACCAAATTTGAAAGATTATAAATTTATAGAGGGTGAAATTGAAAAACATTTATAATTCAGGCTAAAACCTGATTATTCTAAAGTCCACATTTTAATTTTGCATTTATTTTTATTTTGTATCTTTAATACATGATGATATACTTTACAATATAATTTTATACCCCTAAATGTTAAAGTCAACAATTAATTTCTAACATTTTATTTTTGTTAATTTATTTAATTTAATATTAAAAATATACATTACATTGTAAAATTCATACTACAAATATTAATTAAACAAATTACTCTTTTTGATATTTTTGAAATTTTTGATGAAATTGTAATAGATAACCATAAATTGATTATGATACCTATTAATTGATTTTCTAATATATTTTTTCAAATATTATAAAAATAAGATTTTTACCTTCGACTTTCTCTTATGGTGTGTGTGGATCCAATACTTATGAGATATGGTTTTTTTTTTTAAATAGCTTTTTACTTCAAAGTATATTAAAATGAATATTTTTAGATTATTTTTAAAATTTTTTATATCAGCATATCAAAAATTTAAAATTATCAAAATATATTAAAAAAGTATTAATTTAATATTTTTTCAAACTAAAAACACTAAGAATCAGAAACACTTTTAAACATATCCTTACTGTAACTTTTATGTAAATTCACATGGATAAATTTAGTCATATTAAGTAATTATTTTTAAAAAAAATTATGTATATCAATTAAAATTATTATTATTATTTATTTAAATAATAAATTCAGCATGAAAGTGTATTCTCCATGTAGCTGGACAAATCCAGATATGAAATATTATTTTCTCATGGAAATCTATGAACAATGAAATTGCAGTAAAAAAGAAGAAGCTTAATTGTATTGGTATCACAATTACCATTATTTTTTTACTGTTTAAATGACTTTTTAATTGACAACAATTTTCATCAGAATAATAAATAAAAATAGCTTAGCCCTTGGATTGGTTTAATTAATTGTTTTTTCACTACAATATCCTTCCTTTCTAGTAATATTTTATAATTTTACCATCTACAAACAGAATGGAAAGAGTAATTTAAAAGGGCAATTTAGAGATTAAAAAAAATACAATCAACTCTATTGAGGAAATAGAAAACAAATTAATTAAATATATACTTTTCTCCTTAATTTTAGAAGAAACTCTAGCGAGGATGGTGATGCTGTAGATATGAATTACTGCCGAGGGGTTTTTTTTATTTCAACTAGGGAAAAAAGAAGAAGAAGAAGAAGGAAACAATGGTGAAACCTAAAAGAAACGTATCTTTTTCCAACGAATTCTTCAAAGTCTACCTTTCAGATTTCAGTTCCCGCCAACTGGTACTTTCCCTCTTTCTCTATGCTTCTCAACTGGGTTTTTTGTTTTCTCAATTGGGTATTGATCAAAATTGAATCTTTCTCAATATTTGCAGAGTTTACCACCTGCGTTTGGTATACAATTTAATGGAAAGAATGAAGCTTTACCGAAGAATGCTACACTTAAAGATGGGAATGCAAAGATTTGGCAAGTAGGGTTGGTGAAAAGAGAAGGGGACTGGGTTATTAAAGATGGGTGGAAAGAGTTTGCTTGTTATCATTCTTTAGTTGATGGAGATTTCTTAATTTTTAAGTATGATGGGAGTTCTGAATTCGAAGTTGAATTGTATGGTAATAATGGATTGAAGAATAATGGATTGAAGAAAGAAGGTAGAGGTTTAGAGAATAAGCTTAGCATTCATGTGAAGGAGGAGCAAGAAACAGAAGAAGATTTTATTGGTAGTAGGCCTAGTACTGGTTGCAAGCAGAAAGATTCAAACATTGAGCCTCGCATAACTCGATCGCAGGGTTAGTTTTTGATAAATTATTTTTTGTAGACATGATTTTGCCTCTTTATTAATGTAAGTTTTTTGTGTTAATAGGTTTGTTTGGAAAAAGTGGACCTAAATCAAGTGAAACTAAGATAGCAAAACTTGGAGAATGCAAGGGGGCTAAAGCACCATCATCTGTTCCTCGTGAAGTTCCACGCTTTGTTATGAATATTACTAAAATTACTCGATTTGCAGTGAGTTTTCTTATCTTGTATCTTGCAAGATTGGTAAAGAAAGTAAAAAAAAATCTCAGGAATTCATTTTAATCCAATTGTTTTCTGTGAATGACTGTTAGATGCACAGCTGTGGTTATTTTGCCTATATCTAATTACTTTGAGGTTCTAAAATAGAAATTGAAGGAATAGTAAGTTGAAAATTCTATCACAAGTACCCTGTTGTCTGTTGTGGTTCACTTGCGTGTATTGGTCCCAAGAAACAACATATGACTAGGAAGTTTGTATGGCTTGGTCTTAATTATAAAAACAAAACAAAGAGAAAACGTGTACTATTGTTTAGCTTTAGCCTTCAGTATTCTTTTTTTTTAACAAAGCAGGGGCAAGGAAATATGTGTAGCCCTATTGCAATTGTAAGTTCCAAGCATAACTATGACACATTGTTTATTTAGAATTTGTCTGATTTAATGTCTGAATTTTATGGGTTTTTAATATAGTTATGAGTCAATTAGATGCCTGCCTTTCAATGTTAAATGAAACATAAATTAGTCATTGCAGTTTCTTAGTCAAATTTGGCCTAGTGCCTGATTTGATATAATATGATAGCTCAAATTGTTCATCTATATTGAATTAGAAAGTACTTTGTCTGTGTCAAATAAGGTTTGTCTTTTAGAAAGACAAGAGAGTTTTAAAATCTTTACATAGGTGATGAGTTGTTCTAGGAGTTCATTGATGCAACTGCCAGGACCGAACCCTCAACTCTACTGGTTTTAATTATCCAACTAGCATTTGGTTAACTTGTATGTGGTTGCTCTTTACTTGGGTTTCAACATGAGTTGTTTGCTCATTTTAAGATCCGTGGAGCAATTGCACAGCAGCAATTGTTGCTGGGGATTTCAAAATTCAACCAATTGGATTTCCTGCCTTTTACACTTAATTTAAGGACTAGGGAAAAAGGAGTCCATAAAAACAGAAAACGAAACACTAGTTTGATATCCGGCAAAGGTAAAAACTGGATGCATCTTGAAGACAAAAAACTGTCTCTGCCAAAATCCAAGAAATCTGAATAGATATTGCTCTCTTAGCTGGCAGAGGATCCGAAATCTTCTGAAAAATGGTCACTGCTTGTTCCAGAGAAATTTCTCCTTCTCTCTTTTTTTTTCCCCCAAAACTTTGTCTCAGCTGTTAGTAAGATTGTCTTCGCTGACTTATATGGCACATTCTTCTCTAATACCTTTATTTTTGACCTAGTTATTGTCTTGCCATTTAAAATTTAATCTTGTTTGGTGACCTTTTTTTTATTACCGCTGCATGAGATGTCTTATTGTGTTCTTGCTTTCTGCAGCGTATTCCTAAGAAATTCCTGCGAGAAAATAATATTGAATTGCCTAAAGAGATAAAACTTCGCGATGAGAGTGGGAAGTTATGGCCTGTGCAAACCAGTCTCTGGGACAGCGGCTATACAGTGCTTACTAGTGGATTCTCTGAGTTCTGCAGGATGAATAAGTTGGTACCAAGAGACCAGTGCGTTTTTACATTTATATGCTCAAAAGGCAATTTATGCAATGTAATACAGGTGCAAGTTGTTCGCCGGGGTCCCAGAACTTAAAACATGGCTGGAAGTTGAAAGCATGACAGCTTGCCCGACCTTTATCATAATAGGTTAGGCAAGCTATGCACCAGTACTGCTTTCCTGGTTAAAGGAAAACATGGTTTAGTTGAGGAATGTTTTTCTTATAAAGTTGTTGAGCATTTGGTAAGATGGTTTGTTTTTACTTAATCAAATAGTGAGCACAATCCATTGTTCTGAATGCAGTTTTGGTTGCTGATACCTAAACTAGATTTTTGTAACTGTCTGTTCCACTTACCTTGACCTTGGGCTGTCTATTGGAAAAAAAGTGGATGCTAGGGCATGTATTACATATGAATCCAGTGTCCTACCTTGGACTGTTCTGGTTAGACATAGCAGCTTCGTTCTTCAGCAGGATCGACCACTGCTAAAAAGTGATAATTCCATGCTAGACAGTTCATCATTTGCTACAAGATGATGAACCGAAGCAGTTTAAGTTTGATCGTGTTTTGTTGCCATAAGCGATGCCAAGATACTGTAGTCGAGGGCAGAAAAATGGAAGGACAGTCTTGAAATGTTGACAGTCCTAACTGATCAAGCTATGCAAACCATTTACGCAACCGTTTGATCAGTCTTGAAAAGCTGCAGTTGATAGTTGTGGTCACCTTTCCAGCTAATACAGTCATGAACAGACAATGGAAAGAGGACAAGCTTCTAAATTTGATGCTGCTAACGTGAATTTATAACAAGTTACTTGCCATCAAGTCTGTGTGGACCTAGAAGTCTAGAGCAACTCGTCTGAAAACGTAACTACTGCCTTTTGCACAACTTCTGAAGATTGAACACTAGCTTGGACTAAAATGATGCCACTAATAATAATAAATAGGCCCAACAGGATTCCATGAGCCAGGCAGTAGACCAAATCTTTGTCTGAACCAGACCATTTGGTAGGCATGAATAGTTTTTTTTTTATATAAATAATTCTACACGGTTTGACCGTAACTTGATCTCTCTTTTGAAGGGATCCTGAAGTTAGTGAGTTGATCAAGAAACCTAGAGATGATTTGGTGAGCTAAACAATTGAAAAACAGACTGATGATCAGGCTTGACTCTTGCACAGCACATATTCGTTTTCTTAATTTGTTTATATTTTATATTTTATAGGATCACATAGCACAAAGTCTATCGTCCTTCCAGCTTGTCTTTTCCACAGTAGATGATTCAGATTTTTGTTCTATAGTATTGGACTTTACTAATCAAGTTAGATAGAGTAAGGTATTTTACTTCTGCTTTAGCTATTATGCTTCTTTTTGGCTGATAAGAAAATATAGGATAGAATGGCCTCGTTGACCAGAATTAATTGCTATGCTAAGTGATAAATCCAGATTTAATTAGTTTAAAAAACTAGCTAGGCTAACCATCAATGGTCAGCCTATAAAAAAAAATCCAGCAGGTTTATGTACCTTTTAAACCCTACTTTTTTTATATTTATTAGGTATATAAAAAATTTATAAATGACTTACTATATTTATATATATTTATATCGTATTAAGGTTTGTGTAAATGATATTTATTCATCATTAATACTATCAGGGTAAAATTATATTACAACCCCTCCTCTTTACAAAAAAACAAAACTCATAGGCTATAAATACCCCATGAATCCTTCAAACTTTAGGTTCATAATATCTTTATTTTTAACATATTTGGCCTATATATTTCCAAAGTTTATCTCTCTAAAATATCATTAAATGTTCTCTCTCTATAAAAAAAATACTTACTTAAAAATTTGACAGTCTCTACATCTACTAAAGAGAACCTTTTACATGTATCAGACACCTTGGTTTTCTAGACACTAGGTTTCAACTATCAGTCACCTTGGCTAGAAGAATACATCAAGTTGCTAGAACCAAGATTAGCTTATTATCCAACATAAGCTTTGTTTCTAAGTTACTTAGACTTTTTGGATCATCATCATTGGCACTGTCAGTAAGAACTGAGCAAAAAGTCAATTCATTTCCTATTTCCAAAAAGCTCTTTTCATGACTAACAAAACCTCAACACAATGGTAATTATGCCAATGGCTATGTCTATGGCTACGCTAACAACATCCCAGCGACTAAGCCAACAATTATACCTAAGCTACGCTAGAGATCACTCCCACAGTCACACCAGCGTCTATACAAGGCTACACCCATGGTAATGCTTATGGATATGTCTACGACTATGTTCATGGCTACGCTCTACGACTATGTCCATAACGATACCTCAAGGGTATGCCCATGATGATATCTCAAGGCTACACTTACAAACAATTTTTATGGCGACTTGTATACATTAAATGTGTCATCTGGACTTGGGGGCTTTGATAATACATAAAAGGTAACATTACCCACTGTAAGTATATCCTCCCTCCCACTCTTGCTAGGTCATAAGTCTCCCACACTTTACCAACCACTCTTCAAGGGATGGGTATGAGATCTTTCGAGTGCAATAGCATTACTCTTCTTGGATTCTTCCTAGCCACTTAAAAATTTTCTAAGTACGGGTTCCACCCTCCATGGGTTTCCCTCAGCCACTTAGAGAATTTTTATGAGTTCCCCTCATCCACTTAGAAATTTTTTGTATAGGCTCCACCCTTCATGAGTTCTTCTCAGTCTCTTAAAAGATTTTCTAAGTATAGGCTCGTCCTTATTGGGTCCCCCTCGACTTCTTAGAGTTTTTTCTAAGTATAGGCTCACTCATCCATTGGGATGCAATTGTCATAGACCTAATCTATAGTACCTAAACACTTCACTCATAAATCCTTGAAGAGGGAAGGTATACCCCAACTCATACATGCATATGGGGGTTATGATCTCAAAGTGTCCCTAAGCGAAGGCCAAGGTTGTTTGGCTGGTCCTTTCATCCCTAAAAGATAATTGAACCATGTACTATTCAGGCTGTCGACCATTGGTAAAAGTTGTTTCCTCTATGCTCAAAGTACTAGGAATATCATTCTCAAGGGCTTGAAGTATCCTTTATCTCCCCCGAGGTTCCCTAAATGTAGTAGGGGAAGGACTTTTTTGATGTTTAGAATTGTCTTCCTCCCTTCCAAAAGTGGACGCTGGATTTCCACCCCTTATGGTTTTAGGGTCCAATTTAGTGGACTCTTGTCCCCTACTGTTTCATCTTGTTTTTGGTTGAAATCTAAACTCACCACCGAAGAAAGTAACATCCATATTCCTAGGGTCAAAACTAACTCTTTTAGGATCTAGTTTTCTAATAAGAAGAAAGAAATAAAAAATTTAAGGGTGATAAGTACCTAAAATAATAGTTTCTTCTCAAAATAGAGCAAGTCTTGCTCAGAGATTCTTTAACAAAACTCTTTTTATAGAGGTTATATAAAGTGAAAGTTAAAAAAAAAATGGAAGCAAGAACAATTAGAGTTATAAAAGAAACAACATTTCATCTCCATCATTGAATGAATAACCTTTCAAGTCATCATAGATTTCCAAGACTCAATTATTGTATTAAATGGACATTGCCATTTTGTTTTTCAAGAGACATGTATTTTAAAATTTTAGTTTTAGCTTAAATCCATGTTTATAAAAGTCAAATGCAGGGTGATAACATAACATATCTGGACTTGAAAAAATTCCAAGCCTGTATGAAATGGGTTTGACTTGCTTTAAGATCCAACATCATTAGGTTCAGCTACGAGTTAAGTCCAAGTACATATGGGTTGAGTGAATATTCAGACTTAATATCCTTAGGTTTAGCTACATGCTGAGCCTAAGTACATATAGGTCTAACTAGTTGTCAAACCTAGCACCTTTAGGTTCAGCTACACGCTGGGCCCAAGTAAATATGAGTCCAACGAGCTACCAGACTCAACACCTTTAGGTTCAGCTATGCGTTGAACCCAAGTAAATATAGGTTTGGTGAGCTGCTAGACCCAGTAGGGCCATCACCTCTATGTTAAGTTATGTGCTGAGCTCAAGTGCATATGGGTCTGGTGAGTTGCCAAACCCATCACCTTTATGTTTAGCTACACACTGAGCTCAAGTTCATATGGGTCTGGCGAGCTGCCAAACCCATCACCCTTGGGTTTAGCTACGCGCTGAGCTAAAGTACATGTGAGTATAGCGAGCTACTAGACCCAGTACCCGTAGGTTCAGCTACACATTGAGCCTATACACATATGGGTATGGCGAGTGGTGAGACTCAACATCCCCGAGTTCAATTACGTGTTGAGCCCATGTGCATATGAGTTTGGCAAGTGGTTAGAACCAACATCCTTGAGTTAAGCTACGTGTTGAACCTAAATGCATCGCTCCAAATCCAAATAGGTATAGAACTAACAATCGTTATGAGTCCTATTTTGGGTCATGAGGCTGTGTTTTTTTTTATTCTTATGGATCTTAATATGAAATGTTAAAAGTCAAGAATAATCATCTCCATGCACCCCTAAATGTATGCAAGTCTTCTAAAACGCTTATCACATTTCGGTTAACATTAATATTGGTAATATATATTTATCTTTCATTAATGTTATGTAAAAGATATTTATCTCTCATTAATGTTATCGAAAGGAAATGGCACGTCAACCTCTCCATTTAAGCAACCTAACAAAGTTTGGTGCTATACACGCTTCCTAAATCACTCAGGTAAATAGTTTACAATTTCTCTCTTCTATCCAAGCATTTATATTTTAATTATCGGAGAATTTATCATACAAAATCAAGAATAAATATTCTTATTCTTGGAATTTAAAGCTAATTATCTTATTTATTACAATCCTTTACTAAAAAAATAACTGATTTTATCATTTTAGAGTCACTAAATCCTAAAAAAAAAATTATTTTGCAAGTATTGAGCTTTTTACTACCAACCATTTACTGCTTAAGCTTAAAAGAAAAGAATATTAACATAAACATGTAATTAAACATTATATTAATATCAAATAATAAATACTAAATTTTAGAACATCATCACCAATTTTACACAAGATCCATATTTTTGGTCCTTAAATATTCATTTGCCTATAATTAGCAGCAATTAAAAGAAGTGCCTAGGTGATAACTAATCCCAAGAAAATAGCTCTTTCAAAGAAAAATGAATGTTCCTAAAGGATTCCTGAACTATCTTTTATACTCTATCATCTTCTTTCCAATTTTTTTGTTTCTATTTTTTCTTGGATGCATCAAAGGTATCCATTTATTCCTTTTCTCTGTCTTCGTCATTATATCTGAATCATTGTTAATCCTTTGTTATTAATCATTAAAGTATTTTGCAGGTGCTATTTTCAGTCCCTTTGTTTTTCTGGTAATTGCATTTGGTGATACTGGTATAGTCATTGGTTTATGGCCCCTTCACCTTATATGGAGCATGTACTGCATAATAAAGTAAGTTTTCCACTTCTTTTTAGTTTACTGTTTGTATGGGAGTCTGAAGAGTATACCTGTTTATGGGTCAGTTCAATATTTCGGAGTTTCATGCTAACATGAGGCCAGTTCTTTCCCTTTCTTTCTTACCGTTCCTTTGAAATTGAAACAGATCAAAGAGGTTTGGCCCATATATGAAATGCCTATTGATTTTACTAGTTCCACTACCAGTAGCTTTGTGGACTGTTGTTGGAGTTGTTGGGAGTGCGATTATGGGTGCTATGTATGGTTTCATTTGGCCTGTCATGGAGACATTTCGGGCTATCAGCAAGGAAGGTTCAATTTGTATGAAGTTGATTAGATGCTTTACTGTAAGATTTCTATAGCTCTCCTCCTTTGATACACCATGAAAAACATGATTTATTTGTGTCTAGCCAAGAGATAATGCTGTTTTTGGAATGACTTTTCAAGGATGGCACTTGGTCCTGTGTTCGGGGAGCATGCACAGTTGTCCGTGATTTTGTTGACTTTTCCTTCCACTCGTACTTCTCTGTTATGGATGAGCTGCTGGCGTCGAAGGGGGAGGAGCCTATTGAACTCAAGTATTGATCTTCTTATTTCATGCAATTTGATTCTGCTAATGTTAGAACTGTTTTATTGTTGGGTTTCAAACTATTTCTCCTTCGAATATTTGATTCAATTGCATGGTCATTATTACATTCTTGAAAACTTGTAAACGAAGCATATCGGTCTCTTCATCTGCCTCTAATGAAAGATGAGACAGTTAACCATGTATGCTGTACATCCATGTTTTCTAACTTGTGATTTTGACATGTCTGGGGTTCAAAGCACATTTGCATGGACTTTTCATTTACATGTCTAATGAAATTTTTATAATTCCCTGGTTTTCTAATAGGGTTGCTCAGATACCTGGATGCATACTGGCAGCAATTCTAGGAATTGTGGTTGATGTTCATGTCATCACCATGATAGTTCTGTTAAAAGCACCTTTAATGCTGTTGAAAGGTTGGCACCGGCTAATACAAGATCTTATAGGAAGGGAAGGCCCATTTTTGGAGACTGTATGTGTTCCCTTTGCCTCACTTTGGATTCTGTTATGGCCTATTATGGTTCTGCTGGCGATTGCAGCAGGCATAATATCAAGTCTTGGTTTTGGCTGTTTTGCTGCAGTTGTTGCATATCAGGTAAAATTTGATTACCATATTAAATATGCTACCATTCTTGTTCTTTTAGAGCTTTAGCAGACTCTTCCCTGTTTTCATGTGGGATTATTATGGTTATTTTGGTTATGAGAGTTCTCTTTGGTTTTTAAATCAGGAGAATTCTACTAAGAGAGGGTTGCTTTATGTTATTGCCTCTGCCTCTATATTTGATGAGTACACCAATGATTTACTTTACTTGCAAGAAGGCTCCTGCTTCCCCAGGTATGTAACTCTAGTAATGCCTATATATGTTCCTGAATATTATTCTTCTAGATTGTGTAGTCCTTAAATGATCTGTATGATAACTTCTGTTGGTGCGGCAACCAGGCCCAGATATCGAAAAGGGGCTACTTCCAGTTCTTCACTGCTTCCTGTGAAGGGACTGCATGAACGGTTTGAAGCTGCTTATGTTGGTGAACAATTAGTAACGACTACTACAGATAAAGCCACCTCACTGAAGGCCGCAATGGTAAGTATGAAATGTGTACATGGCCTAGTTATTACAAACTTCACCATCAGGCATTGTTTTCAGAAATCTTTGTTTAGTCCCACCAAAGAGAGGGAAGGGGAGGAAATTGAATGTCATTGTTATAATAGGATTCCCTTGACAGAAAACTAGTTTTATGTCGGGAATTTCAGTTAATGCACACTTTGCTTCAGAAGTGTGTTCGTAAAATTTGTTAATGTTACTGAAGTTGGACATTAGTACTCATTGTTGTCTAACATTATTATTCTCGTTTCTGTCTTCTACAGTTCTCTTTTATTGCTTTCAGACCATAAGAATCACATAAATTTGTAAAATGACACTCTTTTTCTTCCCATCAAATTCAAGCACCCTGCACCTTTATTATCTTTAGTTTTTTAAACTGCCACTTCAAAAATGTTTTTGTTTCTTCTGTATATTGATTAATTCTGTCTACGATATGCAAACCAGATATGGGATAGTTTCTTCAAAACATTTGAAGATATAGGGAAAGAGCTTCTCAGAATGGGAGCCATTGGAATGCCAGATCTGGATGCCTGGGCAGACTCAAAATCAAAGATCATCGACAATGGAATTCCTGCATATGCATTTCTTGAATGCTTCCTCCGCTCTTTCAAGCATGGCTCCTATGGTTTAATCCTGCGTAAGAATCACTTTACTCTTGCCACTTAATACGCAAGCTAAGCATTTTACCAAATTGCAGCAGTAATTTGATTCAAGGCCACTTTATTTAGACCAGTACAGTGTGATGGAAATTATCCATTTGTGGTCATTATTGTAGAATTCAAATCAAATATTTGTGTTTTCTTTCTTAAATGGGTTTGTGGCACTTAGTTTATCTCTTCAATGTCACATACAAGTCCCCAAAATATTAACTAATATCTTCAAGTTTGCAAATAAATTTTCAAACGCAAACCTCATTGTCTGTACTGGAGATTTTGGTCTATTGATTGCTAACTTAATGAAAACGAATTGGTGATTGCATGACCTGACTTGACATGAAATAATATTCATCCTACATGTTCCAGGTGACAAAGTTGAGATAACAAGATTGAATAGACCAGAAGGACGAATTTTTGATTGGCTCTATGAGCCAATGTGCATCATGAAGGAGCAAATCAGCAGTCTAAAATTAGATGAATCTGAGGAGCTGTACTTTTACAAACACTGCCTGTATGGTGGCGATGAAAATAGAATAAAAACTTGGCTGAATGGTGGCACTCCCCCATCTGACGAGATCAAAAGAGCTCAGTTAGAGGGTATTAGTAGAAGGTATTGCTAACACTTTCATTCTGAATCATTTAGTTCAATAATATTCATTTCCAAAGCAGCCCATAATGTGTTGCAGTGGCTATGCTTTGTTTATGCAACCAGAAACTGACCTTTAAATATCGCCTTCCATTGATTATTCTCCAATTTGAATTACTATAATATGTTAGTTAAACTACAAAGTTCTCTTATTTGTATTTTCCTTGCTTGTGTACTTTGTGCCTGTCTATTTCTTTCTTTTTACCTGAAAACTGATTTATATATTGCAAATCAGATTGCAAGGTTTCTGTTTGACGCTGTCAAGGCTGCCAACATCAAGGCGTCGCTTCTGTGAAGTTGTGAAGGCTATTGAGCAGGAAGCAAAGAACTCTAGCATCCTAGCGGGCGGAGATGACTTGGAGGCAGCTAGATAGGTCCTCTCTGCATCTCACACTTGTATAGAAATGATCGGAATGAATCTGCCATTGTTACTCATAAAGAATGTTTAAGCCTCTTAGCTTGTTTTGTGAACTAGTTAACAGTCACTGGAAAATATATTTGTAAAAAAAATTATACACGGAAAATGTATGATGTCTCATATCAATGAAAACATCTGATATCTGATACGTTCTCATGAAATAGGTGGTTTGGCAACTAGCAAAAATTCAGCCAAGTTTGATTCAATCATTTGCTACAACCTTGGCTTAATGATACTTATTGCTAAACGTCAACCAATTTAATTTGTAAACAATTAGATTGAATAAAATAAAATAAAATAAAAATAACATGGAAGACTACACATATATAATCTAAAAATAAATATTTTTTATTTTAAAAATAATAATTTATCTACATAAAAGATACAAACAAAATCATGGATGAACTAGAAAAACTACTTTGAAAATTAAATACATAACAAAAAAATCAATATTATTTAAAAGAGGCTATCTGAACAGAATAAAAAAGAAGAAGTTTTGTCCATTTTTTCAGCTTTTAGTTTTTTTAACCAGTCATGTCGCTTTATTTCTTTTCAATTGCATTCTTTAAAGTTATATTTTCATGGCAACCATAGTTATCAAACTCGGTCCGGTGGTTGACTCGACCAAGAGTTCAGGTCCCGAGCTACACGGGTTGACTCAGGTTAACCCGGAAAAATAAATAAAAAAATTTGAGTTTTTAATATTTCATATGAAAAAATTAAGAAACAATTCATGTGGATATAGGCTATACATGTTGTAAATAATTAAGTTTAAAAAATTATTTCAAAACGTTTTTTATTTCATATTGAATAA
>Ga0307515_10009647_pt1 | contig 18627 bp, 15 predicted proteins | sample 17_EM_MG_FD_194513 | JGI IMG/M metagenome (GOLD analysis project Ga0307515, IMG submission 194513) | Populus trichocarpa ectomycorrhiza microbial communities from riparian zone in the Pacific Northwest, United States - 17_EM | ecosystem: Host-associated > Plants > Roots > Unclassified | place...
GTTTTATGAACCGATCACCGTTCCGGATACCCTAACAGATGAATTGCACAAGCGTAGTGGTTTCAATTTCTCAATCAGACTCCGCGACGCCACTCTCAAAGAGGCAAAACTCTCAAGAACTCGCACGTGTGTGTAACGTTTCTGCCTCGCGTGGGTGCGGCTGCGTCCCGAATCGCAAAGCGGTGTGGCGCGGCCAACGGGAGTAAACGAGGTCCGTGGTTTGGTGATCGGTGGAAGGCAAACTCGAAAATGGATGTTCGGATTTATAAGTACTTTGTCAAATAGGGAAACGACGGTATTATGGTATGTTATGCTATATGGACAGAACGTAGAAATGTAGAGATAATCGATACTGCGGCGGTGTTTTACAGCAAAAAAAAAATACAGGGTTTGTTGATGATCGGAATGGCCAAAGGAGAGAGGAGGTGCGCTGAGACAGAGGGAAAAGGTCGGCGTGACGCATGGTAGGTGATCAAAGGAGATGAGAGGAAACGAGAGTTGGAATGGGTATGAGAGTGGATCAAGATAGCAGGAAGAAAAGGATTTATCGACAACAAGAAGCAAACAATCAAAGATTAACATGGGGGACGAACGACGGGGGAGGGTATTAGTTGAGATGGGAATTGAAACCGCTAAAACCGTGCACCCAAGCAGAGGAGGCCAAATAATGTTAAACTGTTCTTGCCCGAAGGAATGTGTTCAGAACCTTCTTGTGGTCATGAGCGGACCCTCGTTACGTCGGGGGAATGAATTCTGATTCGTGCCGACTCCGTTGTCCGTTGTCAAGTCGAAGAGGGAATCATCGTCACCGTGATCGTGCCGCTCCCGACTCGGCCCGCTTAGGTTCGCCTCGTCGCTCGGATTTTTGACGGGGGACCGGGGCCCGATATCGATCTCGATGACGCTATCGAGGAACTCACCAGATGAGCTCTGGACTGTTCCGCGGACTCGCTGGCGGTAGTGTTGCCCCGAATGTCGAGAACTGAGTCCACTCTGCTGTTGGGCAGAGCGTATTCGCGAACTGACTTCCATGCCCAGTTCCTCCGCCGAGTTGGACACAGAGACGGTCACACTTCGTGTTCGGTTCGTTGTGCCGTCTCTTTTCTCCGACGCTGACTCTGCGAAACTATCAAAAACACCACTCAAACCTCCGAATAAGAGAGCCGCGCACCATTCAGGTTGATTAATATGCGCTGACTCAGAATCCATGCTGCGGTATAAGCGACAACCACACTATGGCCCTATGAGAAAACTTGGAAACCTATGGAGCCAAACTGCCACTCACGACCCTTGCATGATAGTTTGAGTCGAATTGAGGAAGATGAGCATGTTCAAAGCGTTGACTGCGGTCATAGCAACGAAGTACACCAGACCATCAACACGCATACTGCGGTCGGGGTAAGGGGCCAGCGTTTCAAGTGTCAAGCGAAATGAGCTCACGTTCGGGTCAGTTTGGTCATGCTGTGCAAACGTAAGCCGACGAAAGCGGAATCATGAAAAGTTGAAAAGAGCTTACAGAGGCGACGTTGTCCGAATCCGGGAAAGGTAAAACAGAGAAGCAAGCAGGGTCGCGACATCCCAAACCACGCAACACAGATAAAATGCCCACTGGACATTGTCCTCGACGGTTACCACACATCTAAGAAATCACGGGTGAGCGAGGACTCAGATGGTTCGGGACAGCGTTCAGGACTCACTCCCCCTAGAGAGGCATTTTTAAGGATCAGTTATTAGATCGGATACCGTAATTACTTACCCCTGGCCGCGTGACTGGCGATACCAAAAAAAATCTGTCAGGTGGGTAACGGGGCTGTGCCGGAGTGCGACCACGTACTCGTCCGCCCGTGGAAAATTGCAAACCATTGTACCTAGGAATGGGGGGACGAGTTAGCGACTTGGCAAGAACGTGCAATCGGAGAAAAAGAAGAAAAAAACATACCGAGACAACCGCGAGATATAGAGAGGAGAAGAAGTACAACACAAGTTTGCGTTGCCGTGAAATGTTGTACGTCCTGCGCGAGACGATCGTGGTGAAGGCGACCCTCAGTGTTCACGGATCTCAGAGCACATACCTCCAACCCATAATCAGCTGCACAACCATAGCTTGCAGACCTGACGTTTGGATAATCAGCCAGGGGTTTGGGTTTACGGGTAGAACTTCGCACATTTGAAGATCGAGGGGAGGAGGGACAGCCGGCGGCAGGTCTCATCGGAAAACCCTGCTCCTTTCCAAAACGTGTAGGATCCGGCGACCAAGAGGGCAAGCGATATGTAGCTAGAGAGATGCAAGAGTCCGTCGAATAATGTGCCATGAGTGGAGGGCAGGCGATGGAGAAGAATGGGACTCACCGGACAAGGAAAAAGAACAAGGCAGATACCCTAAAACGAACCGCGGTCAACCAATACACCCTCCGTGAATGAAGTGTCGGACAATATCCCACCGAACGAAGTACTGCCCTCGGGGACTGCTGTAGACTCTCCACTCTGCCGGTAACGTGAGAATGAAGCTGGAAAGCGACGAGAGGGTCAACATCCGTGAAGAAATTTGGAACCTCCGGGGGGCGCGGGGATGGAGAGAAGCGCTCACTCGTAGGCAGCGACCGCGATGCAAGCAATCCGAATGTTCGACGCGGTGGAACGGTCCACGATGACAGCGTCCCATCCAACCTCGCCAGCGAAAACGCTCGACATGGTCGAGCTGGTTCGTAGACGACCTTCACCGGAGACGGTGTGGCAACTCTGAAACCAATTGTACGGTGTGGGAAAATTGGTCGGACCGGATGCGGATCGGCACGGATGACGGGAACGTCTCCAGTTCGCCTTCCGCCTTGTTCTTCACTCGGTCGGGTTTACGCTTCTCCGTTGCAGGCAGGCGGGAGACGGCCTGTCGCTCGTCGGCGTGCCTACTGAGAGGAAGCGAGTCGTGTGGGAGAATAGCGAGGTTGGCGGTGAAACAGAACGGGAACAAACCATTACATTTGCGATGAATACAATCACGTCAGTTCTAAGTGCGGTACCAGTGTCCAATGCCTCCGGTTACGGAGCATGATCCTTGTGCCAAACAAAGGTGGTGCGGAGTCCTCATAAGGACCCCTCAGAATCGTCATCAATATCCATATCCCCCCCTACACCGAAAACGAACTCTTGTAACAGGATGTCCGCACGCCGAATCAACAAAAAGTCCTCCAACCGGGATGTCAGCTCCTCCTTTGTCGCCGTCTCCAACAACACCGTGTCACATTTCGCTTGTAGCGACAGGTTGATTTTGAGTGCGATGAGGGAAAGCCTCCTGCATTGTGATGGATCATCGATAAGTGGCGGCCGAATCTCCAATTGGTAGTTTTCTAGGCCTGCGTTTTCCGGAATACACGCGTTCAGTAAAAACAAAAACAGAAAAGGCCCGATTTGGTTGCAGTCATAGTGCTTACTCCTAAGATAATTTACCCATTCGGGGGAGACGTGAATTCGAGGGTAAGCCTGTCCTGCCCTGTCGACGGAAATGGCAAAGCGTCTGAGACCTTGAAGACTGACGCCTGTATCAACGAGGGAAAGACGAGATAGTTTACTCAACATCAGCAACGGCGTGACGACATCATCATACACCCGAGGATTGGCGCCGATGTAAAGTTCGGTCAACGACTTCCGTAGGCTGACCAGGTGGCAGACCCTAGATCGGAGACAAATTAAATCGAATGAAATAATCACACAAAAATAATCATGACAAACGCTTCGGTTCCTATACCGGTATTGTTGAGCCAAAGGGCAGAGAGGCGTGGGAGATGGTGAATCGACACGATGTCAAAGTCTTGAAGGGGCGTGTCGCTCAACGATATCTCCGACACGAACAAGAAACTGTTTGGTTTTTTGAAGGCTGTCACGTGTCAGCACACGAACGAATGAGATGGGGGACACGCATACAGTCTAGGAGGCTTCGGCTAGCAAGATTTAAGCCTTCGAGATCAAGCATGGAAGGTGCCAGGTCCAAGAACTGTATTTCGGAAGATCGGAAGAGATCAAGGATTCTACCACTGAGGTGACCTGAAGGAGCTTAAATCAGGAAGCAGCCAATCGACGGTGAAACGTATACAAACCACCCTCAGCTAGGATGTTGACGATCTTCTGATGGTCGAGATCTAGAATATCAGACAAACGCTCCAATAGCCGAATCCCAGGCAGCAGAGAGTCCAGATGCTCAGACAAGACGCGCAGACTCCGGGGGGTTTCGGATCCAATTATTTGTCCGCGAAGTTCGACTGAAGGTACCAGAGTTAACCAGAGAACCACAGCCAATCGGAACACCGACCCTCGAGTTCCTGTACCCTCGCGACCAAGCCATCAACCCTTGCCCCTTGAGGGTTGTATCTGTCGAGTACATGATCCGCTGGAGAATAAACGAGACCAGGAACCGAGAATTTGATTTTTTCCGCCTTTCCGCTGAGTTCAAAACTCCCACAGTTAACATCATCGCTTGATTTTGCCCACAAAGACGCGCCCCTGAAATCGCTATAGCCTTCTAGCAGTTTTTGCCTAGCATTGGTAGAGCTCGAGCTGAGGAGAGACACGGGAGAGGAAGGAGACGAAACGGGAATCCAGAGCCGATCGGTGTGCGTCGTAAGAAAATCGTCGGCCTGTGTCGGGATCAACGGCAATTTAGGCGCATCAAGGTAGGGTATCGAAAGATTCTGCTCCGTTGCGACATGCACGTCTGCTCCAGGCGCGAAAAACACGAGATCATCGCACTCTCGAAGAAGGCATGAAGCAAAGGAGTGCCTGAGATGGTGATCGTGAGAGTGCCGATGGAGAGCCAACCTGAGCCGGAGATTGTGAAGGAATGTGGCAGCGTCGACAGAGCAGTAAAACGGGTTGCAGCCTTCGTCAGAGACAAGCATCAGCCCAGTGCACGCGGAAGGACGAGGATTGTTAAGCAGAGAGGAGGGTGAGTGTGAGGGTCAATCCATACAAACGAACGGAGCTCCGCATTCCGGACCCGCTCGTTCCCGTCTCCTCCTCCGGCCCGCCGGATCTACGCCTATTATACTCGGGCGATATCAGTTACAGTCTCTCCTACGCCAGTAACATCCACCATCCCTCTACCCTCTATCCTCCTCTGATATCCGCGTCTATTATCGAGCTATGAATGACGACCTCGGGCTGACCACAGATATCGTTACCGTGACCAGGTTTGCGTCCAGATAACATCCTCGGAGAAAGCTGGAAATGACGTAGTGTGTCCTCGTAGACATGTCCTGAGTGACCAGTTCCGCCTTGGAGCAACAGCGACCGGAGATCTCACCCTTCTACTCACCGCTATCACCACAACATCCAAGTTCATCGCCACGAATGTGCGAAGGGCCAGGCTCATTAATCTGTGAGTCGCTGGGCCGACAACCTCATCCCCCCTCGTCCCGGATCTAAATCCCCGTACAGTATAGGAATGGCCGGGGAGACCAACGTTCAAGGAGAGGAGCAGAAGAAACTGGATGTATTATCAAACGATATCATGATCAACAGTCTCAGGGCCTCCGGCAAAACGGCGATTCTCGTCTCGGAAGAGAATGAAGAGGCTATCTTCATTGAGGACCGCTACAAGGGGAAATACTGCGTCGTCTTCGATCCCCTGGACGGCAGCAGCAACATCGACGCCGGTGTAAACATTGGGACTATTTTTGGCATCTACCACATCGTAAGCTCAGTTATCTTTATCCCCTTCTGAATTACAACTCTTACATACGCTTTCATATGTACAGGGCGATCCCAATTCCAAGGCTACCGTCCAGGACGTGCTTAAACCGGGTAGTCAAATGGTCGCCGCTGGTTATTGCATGTGATTGCTTGCCCCGACCGGTCTCTATCGGGGTCTATGTTGCTCACATTTCATCCGGTCCCCAGGTACGGTTCCTCGGCGAACCTGGTTCTCTCGACGGGGAACGGTGTGAACGGATACACACTCGACCCCGGTCTCGGTGAATTCATCCTCACGCACCCTGGCGTATGTCACAAACCAGGCCGCTTGCCTCACGTACTTGGCTAACGTTCACTGATCGGTACGCAGATCAAGATCCCGCCTCGAGGAAAGATTTACTCCTTCAACGAAGGGAACTCGGTCTACTTCCACCCACCAGTAATCAACTATCTCAGCTCGATCAAGTTTCCGCCGTCGGGCAAGGCGCCATACTCAGCTAGGTACATCGGGTCCATGGTGGCAGATGTTCACCGAACATTGTTGTACGGCGGTATTTTCGGTTACCCCGACGACAAGAAGAGCAAGAACGGTAAACTTAGGCTTCTCTACGAGGCATTCCCCATGGCCTACATTGCAGAACAGGTATGGATCCCCTGGAAAATGAGGAGATGTCGAGATGTCACTAACGTATCCACACAGGCCGGGGGTCTCGCCACCACGGGAACTAAGAGGATCCTTGACATTCAACCCACTCAGATTCATGAACGCTGCCCAGTCTTCCTTGGTAGCAAGGAAGACGTTCAGGATTTGGTCAAGTTCTATGAGGCGGAGGCTAACAAGAGCAAATAAACACAGACGATGTATTATATGGCAACAGGATTATCATATCAGCCAATTTGTCGACCACGTCAATCGAGATCACAGGGTAGAGCGATCAGAGAATTGAGAAATCTCGCCCGGCGACTCCCAAGAAACTGCACTTCAATTGAAAGCGGATACAACCGAGCACTTGGGGGCGAGTCATTACTCCTCGCTCAGAGCCAATGCCTGTTCCAGGTCATCCTCCGTTGACAACAAGGTCGAATCCGGCGGCGCATTGCCATAGAGTATCCTCTGAATGACGATCACTGTTTGTTGCGTGAGCAACAGGTTTCTGCACAGAACGGGTTCGGCCACTCACTCATATCAACCGAGAGCTGGAAAATCGCACATACTTTGAATTGGATTGGGGAGTCGTTGATGAAGAAATAGGCGACCCTGAATGAAGTCAATACACGGAATGGATGGACGGTGTGTTATACCGACTTGTACGAGTCTCCTGCAACCCATCCTATCAAAGCGGACAAACGAAAGCCGTACAGTGATCTTTGTTTGTAGTTGCTGATTCAAAAGACAGCTTAGAACGGTGGAACGGGCGCATACAAGCACGTAGCTTCCTACCTTATCAACTGTGGAATGGGGAGAGTGCTCTCCAATCCCAAGGCTACAAACCCTAGGATCGAAACAAACACATCGAATCTCCCAAATATTAAGTATAGAATTGTTTCACAAAGACTATGCGTCGTGTTAACCGACATCCCGGAACGTTGATAATGCAAACAATACACACATAAGCCCAGCGAGGAATTCGACGTGTTGGATGTACGTCGGCCATTGCCAGAACGACATCGGGCGCGCCGATAAGCCATGACTCCCAGGACCCAGTTGAGGTCTGAACCGGATGCAGATATAGAGCAACGCAAGCTAACGAACTTTAGGGTCCAGCTTCCACGAATGGGTGAAACGAGACATATCACGTACCTGGGCCAAGATCATGAGTATCGATTGTAAGAGCAAGGGCGTCTCGAATTGATCCCCCAACCAAAAGAAACATCTCGTGATGTTCGCAATGAGGCTTTAGACGGGGCAGCAAGGGCAAGGAGCGGAAGAAATATTCGTGTGAGGTGGTTAGCTGGCTTGGATGCTTGATTCGGAAACTTTTGGGACAAACAGAATCGCGCAGACATCCCGAGAGAACCCGGTCGAGTCCCTGTGTGCGATTGATATCAGCCGAAGTTACCACGGAGTGAATGGCCCTTGTCACTTACCTCTTCTTAACAATGGAATAAGCCTGATCAGTATACACCAGGGGTGGGGCGACCGCCATACCTAGGACAGCGCGGTTTCGTCAGGACAAGTTCACATCAAACCAGGCTATGAGGTTGACACACCGACAGAGGATGCGACAGAAAGCCATCGCGGGAGGTTCATTCTACGACTTTTTTACCTCTAGGCTGCGGTTGTTTGGACGGACGATGCTTGAGCAGAACGATCGCGTTGTCTTTGGGTAAGACCAAATAAGGAAGGTGTTTCGCATCTGCCATTTTGACGGATTTGGTTCCATCCTTCCGAGATGACGGAACGCACATCACGCTTTCTTTCACCAATGCCAAGGACCGACTGTGGCCTCAACTACCCGTGGTCAAAGCACAGTGGCGGGTTTCTGGGTCGCATGCCACTCACTCTCTACGCTTGATTTGAAAGGGCTCCCAAAGAGGTGCAGCTCAGCCGGGGTGCTGGGAGTGGCGAGGAAGTCCGTCTGGTGGACATGTCTTTGATGCGCTTTGTCTCGGATGCTTTGAAGTGACGTCTTTCACTATCGATTCTGCGGGAGCAATCAACCTGGTGGTGGTCTTTGGCCACCATTCGCACGTCCGCGTGCCATAAAAGGGCCCAATGGGAGTGTCCCTCCCCTTCCACCGAGCCCTGTTTCTTTCTCCCTCATCCGTGAGTCGAGGTCATTCAATGCCCACCCTTCTTTGGTACTTATATTCATTTCAGAGGGATGCGATCTATTACCCTCTTCCAAGCGGAAGGTGGCGTGATCCACCGCCAGCTAAGCGGCATCCTTCAATCCGCGATGGCAGCGCCTTACGATATCCATCCACCTGTCGAACGTCCCATTACCAAACTCCCCTTCGAACTCATCACTCATATCATGAGATGCGGGTTAGATTCTCTTTCCCAACGCTCCCTTTTCCAAGTTTCCCGTGGTTTCCGAGACGTATCCTTCCTCCTCCCCGAGTTCTGGTCCACTATCGTCCCAAAGTTCCCGCTGGAGAAGGATCAACTTGACTACTGGAAGGAGTCTATAGTCAACTCCAAAACCGCCCCGCTTGATGTCAAGCTCAACGTCCCTAACCGAAACCCATCCTCTGAGGTTGACCAGAGCCAAGGCTTCTTCCCCCTCTTCCTGGAGTTGGCCATCCATGCAACTCGTTGGCGTACCTTCGTGCTCGTCACCGAGTCCCCTGCCCCGATGAACGAGTTTCTGAAGGGGATCACTCCAGTGGCGGCCTTCCCTCAACTTGAAATCCTCAGACTTGCTTGCGCGGAGCCGATCGACGTACGCGATGCCGCCCGGTCCACCTATGACGGACTCGGAGAGCCGAGCTTGGTTATGCCTAGGCTCCGGAACCTTGCCCTCTGGAATGTGTGGGCGTGCCACCCAAGAGGGATTCCGAACGATCTCGTAGACCTCAAAATCATCGGTGACCTATTCGGAACTACGCCACCGCTCGAAGAAATCATTGCCATGTTGAAGTCATCACCCAATCTCGAGGTGCTTTGCCTCACTGTAGCTCCTCCCCCCTTCAACGACCTATCTCCCCCGCCTGTTACCAACGAGGCACTTCACGTTGTCCTTCCACGTTTACGGTCCCTCACTTTCAGGGGATTGTCCAGGACGGCTGGAGTATACTTCCTTCCTCTTTTGCACCTCCCCGCATTGGAAGAGTTTCACTTGGAGAATACCTTAGCGTGGCTCGACAGGTGCATCAACGTTCCAGATCGTCCTCAGATACCTGAAGATTACAGTTCCGTGATCCAAATCATCACATACCTCAATATGCCGTGGGCAAGATCCAGCAACGTGTTCACCGCTCCACCAGGCCCGCAATGGCCGCAAGGGAAACTGAAGGAAGTGACGTTAAGTTGGGTTACGGCGGAAGCGATGCCCCTCTTCGAGTGGCTCTCCTTCATGCGTGAATTAACCACGCTTCGAATCCAGTTCTCTGATGTGGACCTGCTCAGGGTCCTTCAGGATGGGGACCTGTGTCCTCAGTTGCAGACGTTGCATGTGGAGGGTTGTATGGACCAACCCACCCGCGATGAACTTGAAAGGGTGGTGCGCGCCAGGTCAAATCTAGAGGTTCTCATTGGAGCAACCCTTACGGGCTCTGGCCACATTTTCAGCAGTCTATTGTAGCTATTCTTTCCCGTTTCATGGGTTTTCGATATTCTAGACCTCCCTCGTTGTTGGGAAAATAATACGGCATCTTAAATAACAGCCGAGTACCGTCACGGAAAGTCACCGTTATTCGACTGAACTCGCAGAGCCGTACTCGCCGTGGCCCTTGCACCCACATATTGTAAAGCTCTTATCATGATGACGATCTCTCCGAGTCATGCCGGCTGAGGTTCGATGGCTACACGACCCCAATGGACTTCGTAGAGCGAGCTTCGGATACGTGTTTGAATGGGTGTAGGTATCGTTCCACCTTCACGAACACCTGACGGAGGTATTCATTTCGGTGGCACTCGAGGACTTCTCGGGTATAAGTTGGCACTCGACTTGGTGGGTTCCAAAGCCTGCACGCTTGTCACAAAGTCACCACTGCCATGTAACGCGTCTTCTGGATATTCTTACCAGATGTCTTATGCACCACAGGGTATAGACACATCTCTCTGAATGTGCCCCCATCCGTTAGGTGATGCGTCGCATCAATCAGGAGCGCAGGGACCCATCGCAAGACCTCTTTGCAAAAGGGTCGCGTGGTCCGGGACCGGGAAGTTGGGTGGGATGATAGTGTGATCGTAATAGGGGAAATCAATTGTCAGTCGAGGACCTGTAACGCAGGATGAACTGTGGGTCAATACAACAGAGAACTGAATCGAGGATTCCTGGCCTGCTCGGCGAAGAACTTTTTACACACGACCTGCTTGCGCCACGATGCTCTATGACCCTTAGGTCCGAGTAGGTGGTGGCGGGAGGCGAACCTATAAGTAGTCGTGGCCATCCCATGGATGGGGTGCCAAGTCAAGCGACATGTGCGCGTGATCGTGTCTGCACCTCAACGAACGGGACGTTCAATCCTCCAAAAGTTACGTAAACGACCTCATTCAAATTGGAGTTGGTAATTGTTGAGTAAGGTTTTATTTCTATCAGGACCACGACTTGTCGGGAGAGAGTTGAGCCGCGCGTTCCACGGCTTCCAACAAAACCAAAGCTTCTCACAGGTATCGGGTGTGAGCGAACGGTTCAAGAGTCGATTCAAGACACTTTAATGTACATCATCTCAGTATAGAATCAAACATGGGGGGTGGGGAACAAATAAACATCGGAACAACGGACCAGGAAACGGGAGAGAGCGATTTCTCTGCTGTAACGTACAAGGGACAAAACGACGAACTGGGTCACAGAAAACGAACACTCGGCAACGTCCAGCACGGAAGCTTCTTCGATTAGTATTTGGGGAACAACGGGGGAGCCTGCTGCCGCTGTCCTTGTCGCCCCTAAAGATGGAGATCAGCACACCATCTCAACCCATCGAAGCGTTTGCTGGACTCACAGAACCAACGTTAGACATCCACATCTGCATCCCTGGAATGACAGCAACGGGATCCTTCTCTTCAAGCATGAAGCTGTCGTGGCTGGAGTGATACCCGTAAGGCATCGGCTGTGTCGCGGCTGCTGCTGCTAACAACGTATCTCCGGGGGTGTCAGGAGCTTCCCCTGAGGCCTGCCCGTTTTCGTTGTCGGTTGTTTTCTCCGGGAAGAAGGGGTAGAACAGTCCGGTGGGGACATCAGCGAGGTGGCCAGGAGATTGTTGGGCGTACCCCATTTTTGGCGTTCCCTGTCCGTTGAACCCACTGCTGTAGGCCGAACTAGCGCCGCCGCTTCCGCTGCCCGGCGCACTCCCCACGGACCTGGGAGAGTGTCCGAGCTTCGGCGTGGAGATGGATGCCATTTTCACGGCGTCTTGTTCCCAGTCCGGTTCACTAAGGAGGACAGGATGGGAGGGAGGTCCAACTTGGTGAAGGTTGACCGCCAAGATCTTCTCCGCCAGGCGCGCGATAAGTGGATGACCTCCGTTGAGATCCTTGCGTTCCCATCTCCAACGAATGCTTGGAAGAACGTCGAGAGCCATCCAGACATCTTCCAACGCCACTTGATGCGGAATGCGATCACAGTGGGACATGTGCCCGTATAGAATGACCATGGCGGCGATGTGGAGAGGGATGGGTGAGACGAAGAATGCAATGTCGGGGAACTTAATCAGATGATTGTGAAGGACGATGATGTTGTGCGAAGAAACGATCGCTGAAAGGTATGTAAGTTAACCCCGGTTCGTCCCTGCGCCTGGACGAAAGGTGCTTACCATCTTCCAATGCCTTATGCCTCTGAGCATACTCGAGTCTCTCCGAGCTGAACAGAGCCCTTAGGAGCAAAAGCCTCGAAATACCAAGCTTCAAGAGTGTCAACCCCTGGTCAGCGGTTACCTCTTCCACGAGTCTAGCCCTCCTATCCAAAGCCCAATCGTCCGTTCCCCCGAAGAGCGTCTTGTAGCTCTCCGGGAGTTGGTTGCGGAAAACCACCATGCTCTTGATGATCCTCGTCGCGTGTCGCATAATAGAATCTGCGTTCTGCCATGTTGGGGTGTACAACGAATTGATGATGTCTGCCTGGATCTCCACAAGCGGGGGGCTGTACAAATAATGATCAGAAAGTTCTGCCTTGGGTCCTTTTGGCCTTGCTGGTCTGGGAGTGTTGGAGTCGGACGGCGAAATGGCCAACGGTCGGCCGAGTAGAATCGACGTTCCCCGGTCGTGGATCAAGATGATGCTCCACAACCTGATCCTCAATTGGCATTCGTCCTCCGAGAAGGTTTTACCCTGGGTGGTCGGGTCGTGGTGCAAGCCCAGTTCGATTCCGAGCCTTACCAAACTTCCAACAAGGCGCCAAAGAGTCCTTCCTTGTCGCTGTCGATGTGGGTCAGTCCGTGGTCCATCTTTATGGGTGAGTGGGGACGCACCTCCGTATACAAGGACCAGTGCAATAAGGTTAACGCTTGTAAGCTGGACACGGTGACACGCAGATCGGGCTTGACGAGCAAGGCGCAATCTAAGAATTCTTCGTATTTTGGCCACCCGGTACCCATCAGTTCTTTCACAGGGGGGATCTGGTCAGGATTGTGCCTCGCCCCATCACGCTCGAACACGCGGTGGTTTAGCTCGCTCAAGGTTCCGAGCCCGAAAATGAGATACATGCTGCATAAGTAGCCGGGATCGTGGTGTTGAGCCTTTCCATCGTACAATTCCTCCAGCGTCCGCTCGAATTCGTGTCTGAGAAAGATGGGGCGGTGGGGATTGAGCCTTTCGAAGTAAGCGTCGACAACCTGCTTGGCCATCTCATGATCTAGAGGGAGGGACACCTCAAACGCGGTGTCACCATCTACAGTGACCTTGACTTGCTTCCACTTGGCGGGATCGCGCGTGAACATGATCCCGCGATCGCGGCCAGAGCTTAGCCCATGAGAACCAACGGCGAGGTCTTCCCGGTCACCTTGGGTAGGGGCAAGGCGTAGGTTGTTGACAATGGAAGATGACACGCCGAATATCTTAGCCAGTGACTGTCGATAATCAACAGGGCATCAGCATGGGACCCGCAGGTGAGTTGGGGTGATACACTAACCTGAGAATTGGAAAGGTCATTGGATTGGGGGTCTGTGCCCTTGAGCTCTCCTTCGGCAGAATCCGGACGCGGTTGCACGTGAACTGGAGTAGGCTGAGGCGGTACCTGGGGCGGATGCTGGAAGGATGGGTGGATTTGTGGATTATAGGGGCCCGGGGGACCCTGCATGCCTAGGGGTGGAGGTGGGTAAGGGGAACCTGGGGGACCATACATTGGCATAGGGGGGTAACCGGGAGGGATCATATGAGGTTGCGGGATGGGGGGGTAGGGTGGGAAACCTTTTGGCGGTATGGGGTCTCCTGGTCTGAGAGGGGGGTAGGGTCGCGCCTGCCATTGGTAACCGACTAAGGCGGTAACGGTGGGGTCGATCTCGAGCCCTTCGCGGGCAAATATCTCGTCGATGTTATTCAAGTCAAAACCGGGGATATGGCGCTTGAGCAGTGCAACGCATTGGAGGAGCTGACGCTCAATGCGCTCAGTGTGGCCGCGAGGCGTGAGGGTCTGACGATGTCGGTCCTCTTGCTCGCAAGCAGTACCGGCGGTCGCGCAAGCGGTACATCTCGGATACTTTGAATCGCACTGTGAGTCGTTGGTAGAGTGATGTTAGCGAGCGGTGACGGAAGTTTGCGGTCGGGCGACACCGACGGGACTTGCCTTGATTTTCTTGCCTCTACAACGAGCGCACGCCTCATGAGAACGGCGCAAGCGACGAGGCTCTGCTGGTCCAGCATCTTCCCCATTGTCCGCCTTTCTGCGTTTTCGGTTCGACCCTGAAGGAGGGGGTTGCTGGCCTGGCTGTTGTGGGGTTTGTTGGGTTTGGTCTGGGTCAATTTGGAGGCCGCCTTGGAGTCCGGGGTGGCCGAGCGCGATATCGGAATGAGGGGGCAGCATGTGCGTCATGGTCGTCGCCGCGGTCGTCACAGGCGATGGCGAGGGCGATAACGTTCGTATCGATTCAAGGCGTCCTGAATTTCCTGACGCTCAGGCCAGCCCGTTACTCGTCCGTCACGGAGCGTCACACCCCCTGTCACGCATCTGTCCCCCTAAAGTCGCGTACATTGTGTAGAAAATGCAGAAGAAAACGTAGTAAATACTCGAGAACGCCTCCCAGGTTTCGTTGACCAACGAGGGGATTATTCCGGACTTTTTTGTTGAATTTTCGCGTCACCGCGTAAGTTGCTCGACTAAAACCCGCGTTATCGGTGTTTGCCGCGTTCTGCAAAAAACCGTTTTCAGAGCGAGTCACTCCGTTTTGTCCGTCTCTCTCAACCCATGTCCTTTTCCTCTCGTTCCGCCGCCCGTGCCCTCAGATCCGTCTCTCGACGCGCACCAAAGTCGCTCACTCATCAGACTGCGTCTTATTCCCTTCTCGCTGCCAGGACCGCCGCTGTCACCACTAAACTCCCCCAAAGGACTGCTGTCCAGGTACGCGCATTGTTGAGCTGTCCACGAAAATACGCATAATAAACGCGGCGCATATAGTCTGTTCGCGGAATGAAGACCCTCGACTTTGCAGGAACTGAAGAGGTTGTATACGAGCGAAGCGACTGGCCTTTGCCCAAGCTCCAAGAGTACTTCAAAAATGATACCCTCGCTTTGATTGGTTACGGCTCTCAAGGCCACGGTCAGGGTCTCAATGCTCGTGATAACGGCCTCAACGTCATCATCGGTGTTCGCAAGGGTGGTGAGAGCTGGAAACAAGCTCAGGAAGACGGTTGGGTTCCCGGAGAGACCCTCTTCCCCATCGAGGAGGCCATCAGCCGTGGTACTATCATCATGAACCTCCTTTCCGACGCTGCCCAGTCCTCCACTTGGCCCCAGTTGAAGCCCTTGATCACCAAGGGCAAAACTCTCTATTTCTCTCACGGATTCTCCATCGTCTACAAGGATGACACACACGTCGTCCCTCCTGAGGACATTGACGTTATCCTTGTCGCTCCCAAGGGTTCTGGCCGTACCGTCCGAACTCTTTTTAAGGAGGGTCGCGGTATCAACTCCTCGATCGCGGTCTGGCAAGACGTTACTGGAAAGGCCAAGGAGAAGGCTATCGCCCTTGGTGTTGCCATCGGTTCTGGTTACATGTATGAGACCACCTTCAAGAAGGAGGTCTACTCCGACCTCTACGGTGAACGTGGTGTGGTGAGCGTCATCGTGATAAACTCCTAACGAGGACACAATTCTTACGTGTCTCTTGGTCAGTTGATGGGTGCTATCCGTAAGTAATCGTTGATCCGATAGATCCCCAACTCCGCGTCTGATCGGGAATTTGTTTGACAGAGGGTCTCTTCTTGGCTCAGTATAAGGTTCTCCGTGCCAATGGACACACACCATCTGAGGCCTTCAACGAGACGGTTGAGGAGGCCACCCAGTCTCTGTATCCTCTCATCGGCCAGAAGGGGTATGTTCTATTTCTATACGCATATTTGTTGGGTACTGATACGTTTGGCGGTTAGCATGGACTACATGTACAATGCCTGCTCCACCACTGCCCGTCGTGGCGCTCTCGACTGGGCCCCCGTTTTCGAGAAGGCTAATACCCCCATCTTCGAGAAACTCTACCAGAGCGTAAAGGACGGAACGGAGACCCGCAAGTCCCTCGAATTCAACGGCAGGAACACCTACCGTGAAGATCTCGCGAGAGAGCTGGCTGAAATCGACAACCAAGAGATCTGGAGGGCCGGAAAGACTGTTCGTTCCCTCCGACCGGACGTCCAAAACTAAAAGAGTGGCGGCTCTTGGTTGAGGTCTATCTGAAACGTATAATGCTTGGATCTTTGCGAACTTTCAAAAGCCCTCGAGGAGGGCGGGGATGGTTGTTGTAGTTATGGATGTAATGAAAACCCGTCAACAGATGCCTGGTCTTGATACCCGTTACAGTTTCCGATGAGGCGGACACGCTGCGTTCCGAGTCTCTGGAACACAGCTGCCACCACAAACCAGAGTCGTGCAGTTCGTGGATGCCACTCACTCGCCGTCTTCTTGATTTCGATTACGATTCCCGAATGGCTCCAAAGTCATCCCAAAAGCCGCTCTGTCTCTTAGAGCGACAGGTCCAGTAGCTCAACGAACCAATAACATCATTGGTAGTTCAGGTGGTGAATGTGGAAGTGGGATGTGGGGAGCCGGCTCGATCGCGAGTATTCCGGCTGCACGCGACAAACTTGTCCAGGCTAGCATCCAGTCTCAAATTCAGAGGGAAAGGTGGCGCCTCTGAGTAGGTCCAGGGGCAGAGAACGAATAACGGGACGACACAACGTGAATTTGGAGCTGTGTGCGTTTCGATAGACCGTTACTTATCCACAGAATTCAAGCCCATTTCGCTGATTACCTTTTGATCGTGTCAGAGGTTACCCACATTGGGTGCTGAGAATCACCGCGAAACGACCAACTTGAATTGGTGAATAGTGTGAGCCGCAATTTGGACTTGCGAAAATCTATCCCAGTTTCCCGCCACCTTGGGCAGTAGGGATCCAACTATACAGACAAAGCCCGGGGCCTTTGGCCCCGGGCAGCCCTCACTAAACATAACCCGAGAGCATAACGAAACACCCCCTCCTATCAGTGACGCCCGGTCGCCGTACACAACGTCATGTATTTCTGGTGCTATTAACAAACTTGGAGCCTACAGTCCGCCTGATAATATGCGCTGTCCAACATACCGTGTATTATGCTATAATAATGCGATCTCCACAAACCCGTTGACTGACATAGTGGCCAGTTCATCCATGCGTGATACGCCGGTGAGCAATCGTTTGTGATGGCGATAGTGCCAATATCCTTGGACCGTCAACCACAACGGATTGTCACCTCAGCCGATGTCACATCCCAGGCTGTCAAGCGATGTTTGTGGTAGCCCAGCACCTCTTGGGACAATAGCCGATTACTTGAAGCGTATTATCCATAGGACTGCGCAGTGTTGGGCTTGAGGACATTACGTTGTCGGGGCGTCAAGAGGCGGCCGTGGGCCTGCAAAGCCATGAGAGTTTTATCCTGATGCAGAACCGTGTTGAAAGGGGGATAGCCTACTGCTACGGATGTGGCTCAAACGTCCCAAATTAAATCGCATCAAGGCGCTCGTACATTGTGAGGACGGCAGCCCACCCCTAGCGGGCGGATTTCAGGGTGGGCACAAAGACCTACGGGAAACAATGTGCGTCAGCCCCGACACACTACCAGCCAAACGGAACACACACGCGTGGGGATGTTGTGGATCTACATAGACCGCAACCGTCCGGCTCGTGGTGGACTTGGGATCCTGGGTATGGAGTCACCCTAACCGCACAAGCAAGAACGCTTCGCGTGAACCCATCTCAGGGTACAAGGTCTGAGGCCTGAGGCCTACCAGGAGCCACGAGCGCTGATGACACCGTTCCGGAAACTCGCCTTCGGCTGATCGTCGACGTACTCGATGTACCCTCATGTTGTCAGCACAGCCGGTTCTGACAGCTTACAGATCTGTCAAGCACCTGGGACTTGCTCGGATGTTTGTTTGGTCAGACCGGATGCCGCCCCCGTTGTCGTCGCACGGAAACTCCGGACCACAGCGCAAGGATATCGACCTGAGACTCAGAACGGCAGAGGCAACAGACTACTGACTCAACGAGCGTCGAATGTCACTTGAAAGGGTGTATGTCCAGCAGTGTTGGGGGATTCACAGCAGAATGTGACAGGCGTAGGCTTGAGCTCGAGGCTGAAGTCCTGAAACCTGAAGTTGAAGTCTGATGCGCCGGTGAAGAGTCACAGCAAGCCAGAGGCGCCACCGCGACCGGTTTGCCCGAATGCGACAGGCGCGGGCGGGCCCCGAGTCTGAAGATCTGAAGGCTTGATGCGCCGGTATAAAGTTACCGCAAACCGGAAACGCTACCCCTGCCGGTTTGCCCGAATGTGATAGGCATGGGCTTGGGCTGGGTCTGAAGCTGAAGGCCTGAATCCTGAAGTCGAAGCTTGATGCACCAGTATAAAGTTACCGCAAGCCAGAGGCGCTACTGCCACTGGTTTGCTCGAATGCGTTGGACTTCAGCGCTTTTAAAGAAACCCGTCTAAGGGGCTATATGTTATCTGCATATTGACGGGGGACGCGAGCCCTGAAGCCGAAGCTTGCAGCGTGGCATAAAGGCGTCAAAGTCAAGAGGAGTCACTGCCACCAGTTTGCCTGACGTTGCCTCACCCAATCAAAGCGTGAGAAGTCCTAACCTTCCGTTGCATGATAGAA
>Ga0307515_10009648_pt1 | contig 18627 bp, 3 predicted proteins | sample 17_EM_MG_FD_194513 | JGI IMG/M metagenome (GOLD analysis project Ga0307515, IMG submission 194513) | Populus trichocarpa ectomycorrhiza microbial communities from riparian zone in the Pacific Northwest, United States - 17_EM | ecosystem: Host-associated > Plants > Roots > Unclassified | place...
TTGCAAGGGAAATAATAATAACGGGTGGGGGGGGGCGAGCAATAGGCGCCCCCTAATAACTCTATAGTAGTAGAGTAAAGTATACAATACTAGCGCGTCCGTAAGCTTATTACGGCAGCAGTGGTTCCTAAAGAGGTTAAAAAGTAAGGTAGTAGGAGCACTATAGGTGACTCGTAGGCGCCTTATAGGCGCCTTATAGGCGAGTCCCAAAAGGCAGGGAGATAGATTATAGGGTTTTCTTAAATAGAGTTTTCTCCCCACATATATATACGGAGTAGTCCGCGTGGGCCTAATAGGGATCCGAATCGGACGTTAAGCAATGAATTATTATTATACTAAGAATACCTCCTAAAATACTACTATAAATCTTAGATCTTTATCTAATATAATCTTACTTAGTGCTCTATATCTTATAAACACTTCCTTAATATAGATTTTAGCGATATCTTCCGCTAAGATTTCTTCTATACATACTATAAAGTAGCCCTATTTAGTTAACTTATTCACTATTACTAGAATTACGTTATATTCTTATCTAGTAGTAGGGTTTCTTAACCTTAGTAACTTAACAATAAAGTCCTATAATATAACTTCCTATAGTCTTTCTAGTATTTTAATAGGTTATAGCCCTCCGTATAGCTTATACCTTATTAGTTTATTTCTTTAATAATCTAGATATTCTTTTATCACTTTTCTAGCTATGCCCTAGATTCCGTTAATAATATATTCTTCCTAAAGTCTTAACACTAAGCCTATCGCTCTATTATATCCTTAAGTTATTTCTTTATAGAAATCTTCTATAAAATGCTCTACTATACTTTTAGGATATACTTCGCTTCTTAATTTTTATATATATCTATCTATAGATCTTCTAATTATACTTCTAAAATTCTCTATACCTAAAAGCTTTTTGGTATCTTATAAACTCTTTCTAGTTCTTTATCCTTTTAAGTTGCTGCTAGCTTAGGGTAATTATACCTAATTAATCCGTTATTATCTTTGCGTAGCATTACTCCTAATAGTTTTTTTATTATTCTGTAATTTAGCCTTTCTACTTAGCGCGTCTACTCTTATATTCTTAGTTCCTTTAGTATACTAAATCTTAAAATAGTATTTTATAAGCATCTCTGCCTATCTAACCTATCTTTAATTAAGTTCTTTTATTATTAGGAACCCCGTTAGGTTCTTATAATCCATTTTAACTATAAATAGTTTTTCTACGCCTTATAAAAACGCTCTTTATTTCTTAAGTGCTATAACTATTCCTAATAATTCTTTATTATAGATGTTATAGTTTAACTTTAGTAGTGTTATTTTTCGACTATAATATGCCACTAGGTGCTATATATTCTTATACTTTTATAGTAAGTATACTCCTAATATAAAGTCTAATATATCCGTTTCTATAACCGTGTCTAACCCTAGTTAATAGATTTTAAGGATTAGCTCCTAGGTAAATAGTTCCTTAAGTTTTTTTTAAATAGCTTCTTTTACTTATCTCCCTATGCCTATAGTTTCTCTTTCTTTATATTGGTAACACAAGGTAATATTACGTATCTACAAGTTATAGGTAGTATAATGATTATTATTCTTTCTTTTTCTTACTTAAGGAAGGGCGAGGAGCTTAGGGCTCCTCGCTACGCTAGTGCCGCGGCAACACGTGACGGCAACTTACCTTACGTGACGGCAACCTGCCTTACGTAACGGCAACTTACCTGTATTCTCAACACTAGTAACTCTTTTTTTACGGTTGCTATCTACATATATATACCGCTCGACTAGTGTAATAAATATTAATCCTTTTTATTTACTATTACTATTGTAATATAAGTCTTACTGTCCCAAAATTTGCCTTTTAGCATATAGTGCTTTCTTACTTAGGAGTCGTAGGTAGATATTTTATTAGGAGGGCCGCTAAGGCGCTAGTAGTAAGCGAGCTAATAACGATTTTCTATCCCGGGGATGGAAAATCCTAATTAGCTAGTTTAAGTTAGGGTTTATAGAATATTATACTTCTACTCCCTTTTAACCTAACCTTTAACTTATATATATAGAGTATTTGTGTTAATAAACGTCTCTAGTGCCTTATTTAGGTTTGCCTTTATTATTATATCTACTAGGTTATCTTAGCCATTTATTTATTAAAATTTAAGGAGTTTTTAACGCTTATAGGATTGCTAAAGTGCTATAATATCGATTATAAGGCGCTTCTCCTTTATAGTATTAAGCTTAACTAAACACTTATAAAGGGAATATAAGTTAGCGTATATAATTATAGGGATAATAGGAAGTTTAAGTCGATTTGTAATTATCTTTAGGGTAGTTCCAATTGCAATTACTATATTAACTCCGCTAACTATTTTATATATCTCTAATATTAGAACGCTTTAAGTAACGCGCTTACTCTTAGTTAAGCTCTAATAAATAAGATTACCGTAGATTGTAAAGTTATTCTCTCTAGTAAATTTATTTGTAATAATAATTTTATATTCTAGCTAGGAGCTAAAATCTTTATTATTTATAAACGATCTATTAACAAATACAAAGAGCTTAGTAGTAGGAAAATTAATAGGTATATAAAGTAGTCCCTAATTAAGATGGGTTATTTACTAAGAAAGACGCCCATTTAGGGCAAGAATATTATCCTTAGTTGGTTCCTAGTGTTAAGTGGCAATAGATAAATTAAAGGAAGTCTTAGGTTGATAGATAGAAGCAATATAAGCTTTATAGGCGCGTTGCTCCATATATCCTTACTTTAGAGAATTAACGTTAATAACGTCAATCTTTTTGCTTTAACCCTTCTAGCGTAAAGCAATAGAATTCTTATTTAGGGAGAGGATGTATCTATTAAAGAGCAATAGTGTTATTAAATTAAGCTTTCCTTTTGGTTTTGCTATTAGATTTGCCTTTACTAGCTTATTTTCTTTAAGAGCTAAGAATTAGTTATCTCCTAAAATAATTATATTATTAGTTTATATACTAACGATTCTAAACGGAGTTCCTATAGTTATAATAAGGAAGTAGGGATTAAATATGGATATAGTTATTAAAAGCTTCTCTTTATAGTGCTTGCTATAGGTAGCCCACTAATAAGTTCCTGCCTTTATAATTCTGTATAATAGCTTAAGTATAACTATAATTGTATCTTCGGGATATTAGTGGCGAATTTACTTTAGAAGGTGTGCTAATATTAAGCGCTAAAGGTGCGTCTCTAATTAGGTGTAGGCCTAAGTAATATCTCGTAAATAGACCGCTATTCTATTCTTTATTAAGGAGGGAGCTAATACAATAATAACTTGCTAACTAGCTTGTTAAATTATAGAAGATTGCGTAAGAATTATCTCCTTACTATTGTTATTATAACCTTAGATAATAAGCCTTAATTTCTTAAATAGGGCGTTAGTAGCTTTACCCTTAATCTTATTAACTATCCTTAACTTAAAGATACAAACTTTATTAAACTTAGTAGGGTTATACTTCTTAAATTTAAAGACTCCTCTTATAATAAGACTATTAATCTCCTGCTTATTAGATGCTTGGAAAGGAGCTCTAAGAGTTATAATATAACCTTTTTTTAGAGCTATTTTGCAAGCTTAAAGTTAGCCTTCTCCTTGGCTATTATAAAGGCTATTAATAACTTAACTCTATTCTTAATGGCGGTAATAAATTGCTCTTTAAAATTAATAAGATATTAGCAATTTTGTAATTTCTTCGGGTAACCTTTACCGCGTCATAGTTGTGGGACATCTACTATAATTATATTAGAATTGTAGTTGCCTTCTAGAGTATATTAATTATAGTTCTTCTTTAGGGCATCTTTTAGGGTATCCTATAAAGGCTTAGAACTGTTATCTTTATAGTAGGGTTTAGTTATTTAAGGGTAGGCGCTAAAGACTAGTAATATAGGTATAAGTCCATCCGGGCTAGCGGAATTATTAATAGCTTTAACAGCTATTTATAAGGTAAGTTCTTTACTAGCGTCCTCTAGTTCTAAAGAGATAATCTTATATACGCGGCGTAATAACGCGTAATATTGCTCTACTTTTTTAATACTATTATATGCCTTAATAGGGACTTCCTTAACCTTAATTGGTATTGCCTTTATTTATTATTAAAACTCTATAAATAAGAAGTTCTTTCTTGCGTTATAGATGATTTAATTAGGGGGTCCTAGGTAGACATTAATTTGGTATAATTAAAGGGTATCCTATGCGTTCCTAGCTAATATATCCTTTAAAAAACGTGCGGCTTAAAAGGAGGTTAAGAAGTTAATAACTTAGAGTACTAGCTTGCCGCTAAAATATATAACGTTAATAATAATATAGAAGTTAAAGTTATAGTTATCTTCAAGGGTAAACTTAAATCGGCTAGGGGACTTCTAGTTTATTTAGTAGTAATAGTAGTACTTTATAAGATGTTTAATTGCCTTAATTTTAACCTTATAGCCTACTTACTGGAGAACCCTAAGTAATTAGTAAACTAATAGGTGACTAAAACGACGGTGTAGTTGGCGTAACTCTAACTTAGTTAAATAGCTTTAAGCAACGCTTTTTTCTAGTTATTAAAGGAGTAACTAAGGGTGACCCTACTTACGTACAACAGGCACCCAATTATCTCCCTATATAAGCATATTCTTAAGGTTATTAAGCTTAACACCTAATTTATTTATATCCCTAATGCAGAATAGAAATAGAGTGTTTATAGGAATAATATAGAAAGTAATATATTCTAAGGGGGTTTGGACCCTAATTGTGCCGAGAGAGATTATAGTACCTTTACTAAAATAAATCGTATATTAGCCTGCCGTTAATTAGTCAATCTAAATAGAGCTATTAAGCTACTAAAGAGCTTAAACTTAAGGTTCTCCTACTATAAATACTCCTGCGGCTCCTATATCCGGCATAATACTATAGAAGACGTTTGTTAAGTATTTATCGTTAAAGGAAAATACGGAACTCTCCTTTAGCTTATTAAAGATATCTAATTTTGTAATAGAATGGAGCGTAAATTAGTTATTAAGAATAGCAACGGTTTATATACCATTTACCTTACTATATTTAGTAAAGTATTGGTTAGAAGAGTAGTCCTTAATTTCTATATCTATAAGGAGCTGTTTAACCTTATTAACCTTACCCTTAAGATCTTTTACGCCTTTGTATTAAACTAGGAAGCTTTAAAAGTAGGCCGTAGTAACCTTACAATTTCTAACGTTTCTTCTACTCTAACAAAACTTATTATATCCCTTCTTTTGCTTATTAAGGGAGTGTCTAGTTAACTAGCAATTTGGCTTCTTATAAATATAGTACTTTTTTTTAAAAATTACTTCGAAATGAACCTCTACGAGGACCTCTATAATTGCCTTATAGTTAATATTAATCGTACCCTTTACCGTATTCCCTACTACGGCCAGTATATATTCGGTTAGTCCAGTTATAATTATATTAGTTAGGAATACTTAGTTAGGTAGGGTTTTTAGTATAGAACTATTAAGATTCTTATATTTGTATTATAGTACCTACGGCAAAGCGTAGCTCGGCATATACTTCTTTAAATATATCTATAGGTTTATATAGCGCTAAATTGCACTTAGAAACGCTACGGTAGGCTAAAATAACCTAGTCCCTTAGACTGTTCTTATTTTAGTAAGTCTTAGTAAGGCCACGTTAGATTTTCTAGAGTTTATTAAAGAGTAGTTAAAGGCACTCTAAATAAGTCTTTATTAGGTTAGAAGTAATAGCTCTCTAGAATATAGTTTCCCGCCATTTAGACATATAAAGTTAGCGATTCTTATTAGTCTTAAAGTAAGCTCTAGTGAGCTAAAGCATTATATTAAAGCTATAGTTTTTACCCGCGATATAGTTATAATAGAATATTACCGCCCATCCCTTTAACATAATAGAGAAAGCGTAATAGTACTAATGGCCTTAAATTCTAACCTTGTTGTAACAGTTATAAAAGACCTATAGTTTTACTCTAAGTATATTATACAGTTCTCCTCTAAACTTTTTCTTTTTGTCCAAATATACCTTTATTAGATTCGTAACTTCTTATAGTAGAGGCTTACCGGTTAGTTAGAATGGAGGAGTTAAAGGCGGCGGAGGAGGTAAAGGAAGGGCACCTCTAGGTAGGAGAGCACCTCTAGGTAGGGGGGTACCTTTAGGTAAGAGAGTAGCGTTCTAGGGATTTCGTTCCAAATTAAAGTTACCTTCTAAAGAATATAGGTTGGTTTTAGGTTTCCGTAGTTAATATATAATCTTAGCTTCTATCTATACTAGTTTTTCTATACTAATAATAATAGCCTAAATATTACTAGTAATTAGGTTACCGTTTTTAGTAATATATACCCTATTCCTATAGAGGAAGTCTTAAAAATCTCAAACAATGTTAATATTACTAAGTGCCTAGGTATCGGCGGTCTATCCTATAAAATCCTCCCTAAAATATTCCTATAGCTGTAAATCGGCGTAGTGGCTATCTTAGTAGAATAGAATATAGTGTAGAAGAAAGCTATTAACTTGTTTTGCGGTATAAGTTATTATATTAATAGTAAATTCGTCCTAATTTTCATCGATAAGTTTCGTATACGTAGCTACCCCTAGTAGTAAGGAGTCTTTCTAGTCGTTTGCAGTAACCGTAGCCATATTTTTGGCTTGCGGTTATATTATTAGGTGTTATAATAGAGATTATAGAGTTATAAAAAGGGAAGTGTTGTTAGTATAGGGATTATCGTTTAGTACGCGTTCGTGATATATATTTATCGTTTAGTACGCGTTTATAATAAGTATTTGCGATTATAGGGCTTAGGACTAGTTCTGGCCTTAAATCGCAAAGACTTATAAAGCGTGTTATTCTATATAATAGACGTAAGAATCTGTAATCTGGGAAAGGCTTAGGACTAGTTCTGGCCTTTTAGATCCTTAGATTTGTAGAAGAGTTCTATTTAAGGTTTAGGACCAGTTCTAACCTTAAAAGACAGCTTCCTCTAGCATAAGTAGTACTATAGCACTGGTATAGTGGAATACCCAGCTATTCTATAGTATAACTATAAAGTTAACTACTAATTAGTGTTAGTAATATAAGGTAATATCACGTATCTATAAGTTGTAGGTAGTATAATAATAATAATTCTTTCTTTTTCTTGCTTAAGGAAGGGCGAGGAGCTTAAGGCTCCTCGCCACGCTAGTGCCGCGGCGACACGTGATGGTAACTTGCCTATATTCCCAACACTTTATAAGCTTAGTAAATGGTTTAATATTCTTTAACTACTATGCTATAAACCTCCTATAGTAGTTATAAAATCCTAAGAATAACCTTAACTGTATTATATTCTCTAGTTCCTACTAGCTTACTATAGCTTTAATCTTCTTTAGGTCTATATTAATATAACCTAATTTAATAATAAATCCTATAAAATCGGTCTTCCTTATAAAGAACTCGCATATCTTAATTGCTACTAGCATCTATTCTTTTTATAATCTCCTTAAGACCTATTTAACGTATTCCCCGTATTCTTCCTTAGTTATTAAGTAGATAATAATGTTATTAAGGTATACTATAATAAACTTATTAAGGTATTCTCCTAATATATTATTAATTTATTTCTAAAATATTACTAGTGCATTTATTAACCTAAATTATATAACTAATAGTTTATATAGTCCTTCCTTTAACCTAAAAGCTACCTTTTATTTATCGCCTTCCTTAATTCTAATCTAATAGTATGCCTATCTTAGGTCTATCTTTAGAAAGATTTACGTATTACCTATCTAATCCTAAATCTTACTAATTAAGGGTAAAGGACACCTATCCTTTTAAGTAATGCTGTTTAACTATTTATAGTTAATACATAATCTAAGTTTTCCGTTCTTCTTTAGAATAAATAATACTAGATATCCTACTAATAACTATAATAGCCTAATATATCCCTTTTATAAGTTTTCTTAGATAAACTCTTTAAGTGCTCTTAACTCCTCTTAAGTAAGCTTATAGGTTAAAAAGAACCTTAAATTTATTCCTGGTTCTAACTCTATCTTATAATCCTATACTATATAATCTACTAGCTTTTTACTTTTTAAGCTTTATAGTTTCTTACTATACTTACGGTATCTTTTTAGTATATAACTTAAGCCTCACTTAGTCTCTTTATATATTACTCTAACCTAGTACTATACTTATTACAGACGCTTTAAGTACGATATTACAACTACTTGGAGAAGAGTTAGAAGAAGCTAGTTGGTTAATATAGGCACGGTTTAGGATGGAACCGGTAGAACCATATGACGAGGAATAGTAACCGAGTCACGTGATGTGATCTATATGATCTGTGTGATCTATGTAATCCGCGACAGAGTAGATAGAGTACACATACCTCACGTATAAGGAGGGTTTCCTAGGAGTACGGTTGTGTATTTAAAGGACCACAGTCCCTACTCTAGATAGTTCTTTCCTTATAGTGATTCTCAGAATACAATTAGAGTTAATCTGTTGGGCAACCACTCCACCAGTTATTATTACGTTGTTAACTTTAATTTGCATCACCTACACACCTAGCCCAATAACGAGCCCATCGTAGTTCTTGCTACAAGGTTCCGTTACAATACTATCTTAGTTTACTATTATATTTTACGTTATTAAGTATTTCTAATATTAACCTAACCTATAATCTAATTAATCTTTAGGTTATATTCCTATAACTAAGGCATTTTTAATACTGCCTTATTCTATCCTAATAGTAAGATATTAAAAGACATTTTAATTCGTCTTCCTTTAATAGTTATTTAAATAGGTCCTATTTTAAGATTAATAATCCCTCTTCTATAGGCTATTAGATCTTCTAAAATTATAACTAATAGGTAAAGTTTATTCCTTCTATCTATAAGGTAATCCTATTCTTTTAACTACTGCTAATAAGATATGGTTTCTTATTACTCTACTATCTATTAGCGCTTTGAACTATTAATCTTACTATTTAACTTACAAATTTAGGTATTGTCCTTAAATTCCTTTAAGGGTCTAAGGCTCTATTACTAGCTCCCTCTAGTTTTATAGGCCTCTACTTTTTCTAACTACTAGCTGCTTAATCCTTATATACTTAGCTTGTTCTTTAGCCAATACCTAGTTCGCTTTTTATCCTCTATATACTATAGATATATATTTTTTAAACATTCCCACCACTATTATCTATTTAAGTATTCTTTTATAAGGAATTTTCTTAGTTAAAGTATTAAGTCTCCTAACTCCTAAACTTCTACTAAATGCTATCTGTATATATATTTAGTATTTCTATATTATCGCTTATCTAGCGCCTAATATATCCTTATAGGGTATTTCTAATTCTTTTCCTTTGGATTCTTATGCATATTGTATATATTATCCATATATGCTATCTATAATAACGTATAATATACTAGGTGCTTTAGGTTAACTCTTAACTTATCTTTATCTTTAAGTTTAAACCTTTATTATATTAATCTAAACTTTATAACTTTATTTACAGGTACTAAAATACGTCTTTTACTTCTCTAGTCTTCTAATTATTCCTCTAAATCCTTTAATATTATAATTAAGGCCCCTTTAATATAACTTATTGCTTTTTCCGTAATAGGGTAGTTCTAGATAACTTTCTTATCCAACTATATATAGAAATCTTCTTACTTATTATTATATCTTTGCCTATACCACTTTTAGTATAGCTGCTAGAGTATATACGGCTTATCCGTAAGGAAGTATCTTCTTATTACTATATTGTAACAGCCTTTTATATATCGTTCTTTAAACCTAGTAGGGATTCCTAAATCCTCTTTATCTTCTAATTTAGTAAGCCACTTAGCTCTTAGCGTACCTACCCTAGGCCTATTAGTAATTCTTTATATAGGTGTTCTATTCTTAATATAACTTAGTATACTAGTTCTCTAATCTAGTTTCTATTCTTACTATAAGAGGATTCTTTACCTAAACTCCGTTATGGTTTCTTTTAGTTTTCGTCTTATAAGTAGATCCTTAAAGTCTTCCTACTTCTTAATCTTAGTTTATTTAATAGTCCTTATTTATATTTAAAAAATCTTAGTCCTATAGGATTCTTAATCCTAAGCTTACTTCTTCCTTAAGCTTAGCCAGCCTTAGTCTAACTAGGCTTTTATAATATTCTTATTTTATTTTAAGAATCTTAAATCTTACTTATTTTGTCTTAAGAATCTTATATCTTTAGGAAACTTTGTCTTAAGCTTATTTATATATTACTAAACTAAGCCGTTACTCTATTCTATTGGTTATTATCCATTATAGGTCCTTAAGCGTATCTTATCTCTTCTTAAGAATCTTAAGTCTTTGGCCTTTTGCCTTTATTAAGTACTAAAGTGGTTTACTACCCTACTTTTTTTACATCTTATAAAGCGATAGACATTGTATCTAGTAGGGTCTTAATCCCTACTAATATTCCCTATTCTATAGTGGAATTATTTTCTACTTCTTTTATAATATCTTTAAGGTCTATATACTCCTAGTAAGCTACCCTTAATGCCTTATTATTATAAAATATTTTACCTTTATTAAATTTATCGTCCTCAATATCCAATCTATAAGATAGTTCGTTAGTTCCTCTAAACTCTACTAATTTTAGCTCTTATATGTGAGGTGAGGATGTAGATAGGGAGTCCAATGATAGAACAATAGGGTATATTATATAAGTAGACGAATCCTTAAGGGAGAAGGAGGAGTCTGAGGTGCGAGGTAAGGGGTTTCCATAGGCACGTGCAGCGCACGTGCCTCACAGGCGAGTCGCCTGCGGGTCGCCTATACCTCGCAGCTACATAGCTATCTACCCAGGTTTCACCTGACAATGCCCCCCCCTTTAAAAAGGGTCGTCCCCGATCCTTTATATACTCAGGCCTTAATAAAACCCTATAAAAACCTTTAGAAGGAAAAAAAAAATTAGAAGGGAAAGAGCGTCCTAATTTTGCGCATAGAGAGATAAGTAGTACACTTACGCGGCGCAAAGATGTTAAGGAACTTCAACCGCCAGTCGAAGTTGTCTAATTGGTCAGATTTGGCTTGCTAAGACTTTTCTGCATTTTACTAAGTCAATAGCGATTTTGCATGCCCGGTATAGAAAATTCTGATTAGTCCATTTAACAGGTAGAGCCAGTAGCTCAATACTGTCGCCTAAATTTGGTAGATATATTCTAAAAGTTCGCTTATATGGACAGGTCGCTGGTACCTCGTGGGTAGGTTGTAGGTTATTCGCATATAGCCAGATTTAGGATAGTAAGGCTATATACCCATTAGATCCGCCGCTAACCCTGCTTTAGCCTTATGCTATACTGGCGTAGCGCCGTATATACTTTGTGGGTAGGTTATAGGTTACTTATATACGGCCAGATTTAGGACGGTAAGGCTATATACCCGTTAAATCCGCCGCTAACCTATACTTTAGCCTTACGCGTTATCTGCGTAGCGTATACATAAAATAGTGTATAAGTTGTCTATATAGGTTACTATTAGTAGGTTACTAGTAGGTCGTAGACCTTGGTTAAAGGACCCCGGTTATAGACGGGTGTAGGATAATATATAAGTCGTCGGTATAGGTCACTACTAGCAGGTTACTAGCGGGTTAAAAACCCTGGTTAAAGGACCCCAGTTACAAACGGACCTATCTAGTATAAGTCGTCAGTGTAGGTTACTACTAGTAGGTTACTAGCGGGTTATAGACCCTAGTTAAAGGACCCCAGTTATAGATAGACCTATCTTCTAGTATAAGTTATTGGTATAGGTCACTACTAGTAGGTTACTAGCGGGTTAAAGACCCTAGTTAAAGGACCTTAATTACGGACGGACCTATTACCTAACGTATAAACAGTTTGTAAAGGTAATATAGAGTAACGGACTAGGTCTAGGGAGAGTACTTTTAATTGCTTTGGGGTCACTAGTGGTGCGCCTATAGGTTGCCTGCAAGTCGCCAGCATAGCCGGGTTGCGTTAGAGTGTGGCCTACGTAGGATATTAATGAATTGAGCTTTACCCCGTATATATACCGCAACTCTTACTATAAGTATTGGCTTACTCCTTAATCCCTTAGAATATCCTCTGCCTTTCTTTAATATAGGCTATATCTTAGTAGCGGCGCTTGCTTTTCGCTTACGCTTTAGCTGCGAGGCTGAGTAGTAGTATACTAGTTTTGTGAAACGGTCTATAAGGACAAGGAGGTGTCTTAGCCTTAGGGAGATCCGTAATAGTTAAGTAAGTAATACCGCTAGGCTCGCGTGGGGGCCTTAGGGGCTGCAGCTTACCATAAGGTGTATAGCGGCGCGATTTAAGCGTTAGCAGGTATCGCAGTACCTGGGTATTTATGGAGGTCCTTGGTAAGGCCAGACCTTATTATGCCTTAGGAGTCCTTAAGTGTTACCAGCAAGAGTTTACCCCTAGGTAGTCACGTGTGGAGCGTATAAAGGCGTCCCTTATACTCTATAAATGGACTAGTAACTTAGGGGTGTTCTGTAAGCCGTTTCGGCTAAGGTAGCTACTACTACCACTTACCGTGGTACGAGGCTTTGCGTAAAGCTAGTGCCAGCGAGGTGACTCGTAGGGTTGTCGCGGGGGACTGTCGCCTGGGCTAAGGGTCTAGCGCTATAGGTTAGTTAAAGTCTTAGTAAGAATGGCAAGACGCTCTGGTCCGCCGGCGCTAGGTTATCGGTGTAGTAGCACTAAGACCGCCCATAAGGTCTATAACCCGCAACTTTTATATAGCATTAAGGGTTAATTTGGCACCTATTGTCGTATTAAGCACGTAGGCGGACTTTACCCTAGGGCGTATCTATTACAATATATACCACAATGCGTTCCTTTTCTCCCTATCTAGCGTTGGGTCGCAATATGCCTGCGTAAGGTATGCATTTAGGGGTATGCGGTATCCGAATCTTTAGGCTTATACGTAGGTTATTAGTATAGGTCACTATTAGCGGGTTACTAGCGGGTCGTAGATCTTAGTTAAAGGACCCTAGTTATAGATGGACCTATCTGCTAATATACGTCGTCGGTATAGGTTACTACTAGTAGGTTACTAGTGGGTCGAAGGACCCTAGTTAAAGGACCCTAGTTATAGATGGACCTATCTAGTATAAGTCGTCAGTGCAGGTTATTACTAGTAGGTCACTAGTAGGTTAAAGGACCCTAGTTAAAGGACCCTAGTTATAGACGGACCTGCTACCTAATAGTTAGGCATTATTTATAGCGGTTTGCCGCTAGTATTCTTTGCGATTACTGCTTACGTTCTTCTTACGATGCGTAGGCGTATTGCTAGCGTTTAGGGGGTCCTCTAAGCTATCTAGCTGTTAAGTAGTCTCCCCTAGAGCTTGGTTGGGAAAGCGTCGCCTTTCTAGGGTTCTGTTCTCTAAACCTGACCCTATGGAGCCTATACTATAACTACGCTTCGGGCGTGAGGATCTGCTATTACTAGCTGCGCGGTCTTCCGCGAGCTTTATAGTGTTAAGTAATTGCTCTATACGGCGGATTTCTGCAAAGAGGTCCTTAGCGGTTTTTACCTATATAGCGAAGTTCTAGCGGAAGAGCTCTGCCTATAGGTAGGTTAGGAGATATAAGAACTAAAAGTCTACCTACTAATTAGAGTTGACAAAAGGGGTGTATAAGAAGAGGTCCTCTAAGCTACGCATACGGGCTAAGAAGGTATCGAACTTCTGGTTCTCCTTTATTACAGTTGTATAGTATATAGTAGCGTTTTTAAAGCGTCTTACTGTAGGGTTCTTAATCTGGTCTTAGACTATAGTCTTAAGTTCGTCCTATAGTAGAGGACCTTTATCTTTAGCGCCTAGGCGGCGATGCACTAGTTAGGCAACTGTTTTCTTTTTTATAAGACCTTTAATGGCCTAGCGCGTACATTACTCGCAGTCGTAGTTAGCGTCGTTAATCTTAAATTAATTCTTAATTGCGGCAATCTATTGGTTAAACTTCTGTTAAGTAGTGCTACTAATATTAGGCGGTAACTTCTTGACTAGGGCGTTGAGATTCGTTCGTTATATGCGTTCGCTGCGCGACTTATGTTCTTTACTAGAGGGGCAATAGGAGGTCGAATTAATAATGCTCCGTAAGTTAGCTATTTTCTTAGCTAGCTTATCTAGCTCCTTTAGGTTAGTAGTATTTGGTAGGATGCTGGTAACCTTACTAAGCTCCTATTGAGCCTAGGTATATAAGTTAAACTAGTCTCTAGCGTTTATAGATGTCTAATTATCTTAAGATTTGGAAGGTCGTGTAGATTCTGCTGATATGCTTCTAGCACTAGACCTTAAGGCGTTCTGCCGTTATATTGTAGGCGTGTTGCCGTTAAGCGTAGGCGTCGATCTTATCTTTAGAGGTATTGTGGAAAGATTAAACCGGCTATCCTCCTAAAGGGATTGGTAAGGATTTGAATATAAGGTAAGGATGTGGATAGGGAGTCCAATGATAGAATAATAGGGTATATTGTATAAGTAGACGAATCCTTAAGGGAGAAGGAGGAGTCTAAGGTGCGAGGTAAGGGGTTTCCATAGGCACGTGCAGCGCACGTGCCTCACAGGCGAGTCGCCTGCGGGCCGCCTGTACCTCGCAGCTACATAACTATCTACCTAGGTTTTACCTGACATTATAGCTAATAGCTTACGCCGTACTTAGCGTTCTTATAAATTTAGTATACGTTATTATAATAAAACGTAAAACTTTTAATTAAATATTTCTTTATTCCTCGCAGTATATTATCGTCTCTCTATATATATATATATTATCTACTAGTCTTATTCCTCTTACTACGTAATAACTCTACCTACTCTTATAGTCTCTAATAAAATAACCCTATTTCCTATAATTTATATAAGCTCCTTTTTTAAACTATTTTTCTTATTATAGAGTCCACCTAAACGTCTTCTACTGCTAAAATCCCTAGTTTGGCCTCTGCTCCTTAGACCTCTAATTACTTAATCCTTATTCTCTGGGTTTCTATAGTCATTTATTCTATTTCTTATTTTCCTTAGTACTACTTAGGTCTATTAGCTCTACGCTATACTATAGTTTCTAATTTTAACTCTGTTATTATATGCTTTGCGCCTTATACAACTATAGAACTCTATCCTAACCTTTCTTAGTCTACTCTCTTTAGTAGATCCTATTATTAATCTTAATTACTTAATTAATTAATTCCCTAAGAGTATCCGTATCTTCTATTAGGATAATTATATCCTAAACTTTTACTTTAAGTCCTTACTTATATTATACCATAAGCGCCTTATTATTCTATTTAACTTATATTGCTAATATTTAAAACTATATTTTATACTTAATTACTAAAGTTCTCTATACTAGATTTTAAAGCTTTCTTTCTACCATAGTAGTTACCTCTAGGTCTCTAAATATCTGCGTTAATTATTCCGTAAACCCGTTCCAACTTAAGAATATATACCGTACTTCCTAGTTAGTAGTTATTACGCCATATTCTTATACCTCCGTAAGGTAAAGCTTAAACTACTTAAGTACTCTTCTTATTAAAAACAGTCCTATATAAGCAACTTAATCTATAGGCGTTTCTAGTTTAACCCCTTCTTACGTAACCTTAAAGTGCATTTATATAAGAAATCCTTTAAGTTTTAACTTCTCCCCTAAGAATCGCTTAATTAAGGGTAACTTAACCTTAGCTACTCTAATCCCATTAATCCTTTCTTTAAGTATCCTATTATTATCTATTAATTAATTAACTATTTCTTATAGCTGTCTAACGGTAACTAGCTAAGAGTTAATGTTTACTATACTAGTGTTGTTACCTAATCCTAATATAGTTACTGCCGTTAACGGTATCGTAGCTACTGCCTTTGGCAATATATTATTTAACCTTTTTTACTATAACCTTAGTAGTAAATATATAACAAGCCTTATAGGAAATACTATAGTAGACTTATTAATGGGCTAGGTATATAGGTATAGAATAGTTAATAATATAAACATAACTAGTAAAGTAGTTGCCTAATAGATTAACTCCAATTATATTCTAAGATTTACTATAAAAAAGAGAAACTATCTATAGAGACCGTGTGTCTTTAAATATATAACTCCTCCTTATAGTAAAGGTTTAGTACGTTAGTACGTTAGTACATTAGTACGTCGCGTTTCTATATTCCTACGTTCCGATATTCCAAACTTATAACGTAACTAGCTATATAACTTAGCTACCCTTTATTCTATAGCTTGATCAGTTCTAGCGCCTCCTATACTATCTTAACTAACCCGTTTATATCTCTTCTTAGTAGTCGCACTACTGCCAATATAAGGTTTGTAATAGCCCTTTTCTACCCTATATAGTGTCTATAGTATAATATTTAGTAGCTATAATTACTCTTAGCTTATATATTGTCTGCGCCTAAGACTATAGGCGCCTAGAGTAATCTATAAGTAAGGCATTGTTAGGAGTAGTTATTAGCTAAGCTATTACTAAATTTAAATGGCTAACAATCCCTAATAAACGCTTTATGCCTTAGTAGGGTTTAAAAGCGTTTATATAAAATTGTAAACTAGAACTAGAAGTTAATAATAACCCTTAGTAACGCCTCTCTTAGTAAAAATAGCATTATATAATCCACTTCTAACGCCTATCCTTCCTAGGGCAAGACACTACCTAAGTAGTAGACTTATCCTAGCCAGTTAATCTTATATATTAACCCCCTATCTATAGTAAAGGAGCTATTAATACCTATAGGGTAGTTTAATTAGTATTCTGGCTAAGCCCTTTATAGGTGCTCCGCCTTATACGGGCGGCAATTAACTCCTATTAATCTGCCCTACGTTAGGAAAAATCTTTTACTTAAGGCATTAAGTAGCCATTACTTAGAGGTCTATGGGCTTATTTTATATCCTGATAACATTAATTACAATTTCTCCTTAAGTGGTATCCTATAACCCCAAGTACCTATAAGCGTAGCGTCCCTAAATTATTAGCTAGTAAATAGGCGTTTATAGATAGAGAAACCGACTTTAGAGATAATAACGGCAATATAGAGGCGTTAGCTAGTTGGGAAAGTAACTTAAAATAGGACACAGAGACATTATATAACGGAGAAAATGGTTTTAGTACTAAAGATTAAGAAATAGAGGCAGATAGTAATAGAGAGATGTTAAGTAATAAGGCCATATAGGCGACGGTTAGATACAGTAGCCTTAGCTTTATAATCTTAAATCTATAAGTAAAGGATAAAAATATAAAGAAGAGTTCTAATAAAAGCTAGTAAAAGGGTTAAAACTTTAGCCTCTCTTTATTTAGCCTATCGTGAAATAAAATAATATTTTACTATTCCCACTAGAGTCTCTACCCGCTTAACTTATAGCGAGCTATAAAGTATTTATAATAATCTATACTTTTACTTAGATAAATTTATTTACTATATTAAAAGCAATAATAGAAGGTAAATCTATACTAACAACCTAGGATTTTTTAATTTTCTTATAGACATAGGACGCATGCCACACCAGCAACTATTAGTTGTGTTTAATACTACGGTACTTATAGATTTATATCTTAAGGATATAAACATATTATTTTATAGTATTTTCCTTTTATTTAAATTATTTCTCTACTTATAGTATATAGCGGTTGTTTATCTATTCTAGTGCGGTAGGGAGAAGTAGTTAGGTTATATAAGGGGGCTTAGACTTATAGCTACGCTTATAGGGCTGTTTATATAGGAACTTCTCTAAGTATATATAAGGGGGCTTTAAGTCGTTGCAAAGTTTATAGAAGTCTTTATATAGGAACTTCTTTAATATTTCTAGATCTAGGACTTATATATTTTCTTTTTTTGTAATTCTAATATTTTCCTAACATTTACTTCCTACTAGGCGTTAATAAAGGACGCTAGGTCAGATCACCCTGCTCGCACAATCGCCCAGCTCGCACGATCGCCCAGCTCGCACAATCGCCCTGCTCGCACGATCACCCCGCTCGCACGATCGCCTAACTCGCACGATCACCCCACTTATAGGATTGCCCAGCTCCCACGAGCACTAGGCTCGTATAATTACCTAGCTCGCATAATTACCCATCTCACACAATTACCCAGCTCGTATAATTACCTAGTTTGTATGATTACCTAGCTCGCATAATTACCTAGCTCGCATAATTACCTAGCTTGTAGGATTAGCTAGCTCCTATAAATATCCAGCTCGCACAATTACCTAGCTCGTAGGATTAAAGCCGCGAAGTTATTAAACCTATTAATACCCTATTTTATTTTTATTTTTATATCCATTGTATTATACTACGTACAATACTGCGCATGCAGCCTTGGGCTATGGCGCTATAGTTCTATATACATAAATCCTTTCTAGGCAGCTTAATATATACTAGTAGCTATATCCTAGTAGTTTATAAACCCCTAAATTAGGAGTTTATAGTTTCCTAGTAAAATACTAAGATACTACAACTACTAGGGAATGAGAAAATGGTAGGAAAAACTATAAGAAATCCTAACCCCTGTCCCTGTCCTTTTACAATTTATTTCTATTCTTTTACTCTCTAATATCTTTTTAAGAGCCTAGTAGGAGTTGCCTCCTTCTAAAATCCTATCTGTTTTTATTCTTCTATAGAATCTTCTTTATATACTAG
>Ga0307515_10009649_pt1 | contig 18625 bp, 22 predicted proteins | sample 17_EM_MG_FD_194513 | JGI IMG/M metagenome (GOLD analysis project Ga0307515, IMG submission 194513) | Populus trichocarpa ectomycorrhiza microbial communities from riparian zone in the Pacific Northwest, United States - 17_EM | ecosystem: Host-associated > Plants > Roots > Unclassified | place...
AGTAGTCAGGGCGGGAATGGAGTAGATCTCGAACATCATCCAACATGTCAGAGGTCACAATGGAGGGACGTCCTTGGAGGCCACTGTTTGGTGGCAGTACCCAGCCATAAAGCTCAAAGTTCTTTTTGAAGCAATAAATGGAGGCTCGCGAGACTCCTAGCACGTCTATAACATGCTCACAGAGTTGAGGATCATTCCAAAGTACTATTGCCTGCTCTTTGACCTCGAGTGAGTGGGAAACGTAGACCTCGAAAAGTGTGCAACCTCTTAATTCAGCCTCCGCTCATCGCGCACGCAAACTTGTATTTTTCCCATAATGTACATAATATAATCTATCTAAAAACACCAGACAGAGGGGCATTGGTAAGCCCATGGTCGAAAGTCCTGATTTTGTCAAAAAATTTTTGGCCAGTCTCAAGGGTTTCGGGAACGGGTGTAATAATAATAATAATAATAATAATAATAAAGTTTAAATTCAAAGTTCTGACGTCTAGGGGTTGGTTCTCCTTTCCTACAGATGTATATCCCGTGACATTTTGACTAAGCGGCTTTGGTTTTCAGTACTCTTCGCTTGTTTTTGGGCATGTACGATAGTTCTCGTGTGGTTACCTAGGGTTACAGTGGCAGATTGGTCCAACAGAGTCAAGAGGAACTGGACTCGGTGTTGACTACTGCACGGAAACTAGATGTCGAGAATTATGGACTGGAAATTAAGCGTTGAGAGGCGACCGAACCATCGAACAGGGTGAGCCGAAGAGGTTTCTTGAGGTTTTCAAGTGGAAGTCGATTGTCGATAGCGAGGCGAGAGTCAATGAAACAGCCCATAAATCCAGAATCGAGAAGCAGGGTAATTTTCCTTTAGGTTTTCCATATCTTCTGAGAGATAGAGAGCGGACGGCGAGTAGGAGGCCGCATTGAGCATTCCTCTCTCGTAGAGGTACCTGCCTACTGTCAAAAGCTATCTGCTAGATACAAAGGATAGTAAGGGTCGATCGACGGTATTAGACGCTTCCGTACGTAGGGTAAGGAACTGAAGGTTGATCGTACCTTGAGGACAAGGAACGCTTCCAGTACTTGCAACGATACAAGAACGAGGAGACGCTCGCGCTCGATGCCTTGACTATTTGCGGATCAGCCTCTATGGCTGGCCCGTTGGGATATCGAAGCGAGTTCGTTGTACGAGCTCAAGGGATTGCGTCGCTGCCGGATCACTGTACCCATATCCACACTCGACCTAAAATCACGCTCCATCTCCAGGACTCCTTCTTCCAGGGAACGTGCTAATCATCAGGAAGGAGGATCGAGCTCCGGCTATTAGGTTTCAGATGAGTTATCGAGTTGCTGACAGTACTATGGAACCTCGCTCAGCGGGGTGCTTCACTCAGCGGGACACGCACTCGCTGGTAAGAAAGGCGACATATAGCCAGCATTTCTGGTATACTACACTTATTATAAAGATATTATTTTGTTGTCCGCGCCCACTGGCCTCATACCCAGCATTCCCCATGCCCGACAGTGCACATGAGGACTGAACTTAAGGCAACTGCAACAGAGGGGGTGCCTACGGCGGCTTCAATTAGTGTAATTGCCTTATAAGAACCTCATGGGGATGCCCTCAGTGCTTCCATTGCCTCAGGGTGCTGTAATCGACCAAAATCATCCCGCAATTGTTCCTCAATGGCCTCTGCCAATCACCCCAAACTCAAGTTCGCGATGAAGGAGCCCCGAGAATCAATGCAATTCAGATTTCGACTCGATCGTAGGCCATATTCTGTCATAGGATGACGAGGCATTAGACAAGGCATCAGATGAGGGCCACTCAAACTGGTCAGGAAAGGGCTGTAACAGCGAATAATAGCCTCCTGTTTGGCTACCAATCTAAATATTTCTTTTTTTCCAGCTTGCGGTCCACCATCATGCCATGTGCCGGTGAGTGAACAAGGACTTAAACTTTGGGGCCATTTTTGAAGGGTGTATTGCTCGCGGCCACAGAAGTATGGTGCCTCATGAAATTTCTATCAATTCTTCTCTACTATGAACACAAATTTACAGACTTTTGACCAGTTCTGGCACCGCAAACGTTAAGTGTCCCGGTGACCGTGGATCGACAGTACGTGCTTGGGGAGAGTCTGAGATTGAAGAGGAGGATGGGTTGAGTAGTTATAAATGAATGACTCGCCATTATAGCGCAGCTAATGTAAGTGCAAGTCCCAGTAGTGGCACATTACAAAGTCTGTGGACCGGCCGGGGTATTGAGAGTGTTGTTTATGATACGCCTCAGTACGTTGTCGTTCGGGAACGCCGTCGAAGGTGGTGGCAAGAACGCAGTCGGACGGGTTAGTAGAGATGGGTACCGAACGCGGTTGTACTTGGAGTCTATAAGGCGGTGGTTGTTCGCGATCCTCAAACGTGTTGCAGTTGTGAGACTTGGTCTTGTATCTGACAGAGACCAAAACCCTTGTCTATTAATTAAGCACGCAGACCACCACCAGTTATATACTAGAACGACAAGAAATGTAAGAGCGATATAGCCATATCACGAGCCACAAGAATGCAACGGAAGACAAATGCAATGGAAAGACAACGAAATGCAATGGAAGACAACTGGATGGAATGGAAGGCAAAACCGGTGCCCGATTTGCAGCGTAGCTATCTCCAACAGTATCCATATTCATAGAGCCACTTGTCACATTGTAATCTGACACCGGCGACTTACCGGTGACCCAAGGTAGGCCTCCCAGCCTCGAGCAAGAAGGCTACTCCTCTACATGAACGTTTACACGCATACCTACGCCTCATAATCGCAATTTTCAGCCATTGATTTTCCCGATAGGATCGCAGCCTTCTCCCTCTCGCGTTCCCCAGCACAGCGCAGCCCGCTCGTCGGATTCCCAACCTCAACGCATAAACACCCTCGGCGATCCGGTTTTCCTCGGCATCGCCCACAGCGGCCTGTAATGAATCACCTTGCACGCTTCGGGCCGGCCCTCAATGAGGAGTTGTGGACCGGCGCAATTGACATGAGAGTTCATAGATGTGGGTAGTGAAATCAGCCGCGAATGCACTGGTTTAGTGAGTGGTGGTCACCAAGCAAAAAGGGATTTAAGGGCGAATACATACCGTTGATTTGACCGTCCCCAGATGGCTGAAAAACCCAACTGAAATCGCCCCGCCCCCCGGGGCAAGGTATAAATCCTTGATCACTGTGTGCAACACCCTCTCGTGGATCTGGAGACGCCAAATAGAGCTCTGGAAAAGCTCATGTGGCTCAGATCGAGACCGAAAGTGAACACAAACCTGTTGGTTAGTTGACATGGGCGAGATATGTGAATGACGGGAATCGTCGCGTACTAGAGGCACATGATCGAAACCCAGATAAGGCACCGTTCGTTGGTATCGCGCTAGAAGGATAGTGCTCTGCACCCACCCAATGTTCTTTGGGAGAAAGTATACCGTGCAAAATACGCGAGTAATTCGATCAATAATGGTCGGAACTTTAATAACCGAAAGAGCGACTAAGGCCAAACTACATGCCCAGAGTTCAGCGACAAAATGGTTAAGAAGGTGCATTGATGAATATTTGAGTCCATGAATTTCCAAAGGCAAAGTTGTCAAAGTCGGGAGAAACGGAACGGTAGTGAGATGTAAGAGTGGTTGTCATGAAGGAAGGTGAATCAAAACCTTTACGAAAGTCGTGGGGTACCCAGGAGAGTAAGCCACCCTCTAAGTCCCTGGCCCAACCATCCATGTCGGGCTCTGCAAAAAAGCCAGCACGCTTTGGGTTACAAAAGGGAGGTCGGATGGAAGCATATAGAAAAAATGTGTCCCTCACACGCGTAGTGTGATCATCAGACTCAGAGACAAGTGTGCTGCATGTCAGAAGAGTAATCAATAGACTGAACCGGGTAGGTATTGTTGGACCTAGACACCAGTGAGACGCGGAAGAACCATGAGGAACTGTCTGCAGCTCACTGAGTGTCCTATATACAGAAGGAAGGTACCCCTATATACGTCACTAACAAAGAACCAACAGACAAAGGAAATAAAGGAGAACTGAAGCGCCAACAGGTATGCCCCTCATGAGGCTCAGAACCCCAAGTTCTAATGGTGCTGTCATCTGATCCGGAGATGATGCGCCGTCCATCAGGAGAGTAAGCAACGGACAGCACCGAGTCAGTGTGCCCCTTGAGAGGATTGCAGATCTCAGCGCCAGTCTCGGGATCCCAGATTCGAATGGTGCGGTCGCAGGATCCGGAGATGATGCGACGTCCATCAGGAGAGTAAGCAACGGACAGCACCGACCCAGTGTGCCCCTTGAGAGGATTGCCGATCTCAGCGCCAGTCTCGGCATCCCAGATTCGAATAGTACGGTCGGAGTATCCGGAGATGATGCGCCGCCCATCAGGAGAGTAAGCGACGGACAGCACCGAGCCGGTGTGCCCCTTGAGAGGACTGCCGACCTCAGCGCCAGTCTCGGGATCCCAGATTCGAATGGTGCGGTCGCAGGATCCGGAGATGATGCGCCGCCCATCAGGAGAGCAAGCGACGGACCGCACCCAGTCAGTGTGCTTCTTGAGAGGATTGCCGACCTCAGCGCCAGTATCGGGATCCCAGATTCGAATGGTGCGGTCGCAGGATCCGGAGATGATGCGACGTCCATCAGGAGAGTAAGCAACGGACAGCACCGACCCAGTGTGCCCCTTGAGAGGATTGCCGATCTCAGCGCCAGTCTCGGCATCCCAGATTCGAATGGTGCGGTCGTAGGATCCGGAGATGATGCGCCGCCCGTCAGGAGAGTATGCAACAGAATACACACTGCCATTATGCCCTGCAAGATGCTCGCCAATCGCAGCACCAGATTCTGCATCCAAGACCCGAATTGTTTTGTCGCTGGATCCAGCAACGACGCGGGTCCCATTGGGGGAGTAACCTATACTCCAGATGGCTCCCGCGAGTCCAGTCCACCCCCATGACGGTACTGGCCATGACGACGGGTTCCCCACTTGTACCGTGTTGGTACCAGTAAATTCGCTGCTGAAGATCCTCGGTAAATGTGACTGTGAGGGCAGGAATAGTGCCGTTGAAATATAGATGTGTGGAGCGCTGATGGAGACGGGGGTGTGAAAAGAGATCAGGAAATGACGAATATACTGAATTCTCTCAAGAAGCATTGAATCCACATCCTGCAGCCAATTCGAATCAGCTTGGAATGCAACATGGTAGCAAGCTGGATGTACTCACCCTGACCCAGGATAGCAACCTTCGAATGCTTTGAGCGCTGATGGGAACCATCCCCATAACGCTCAACACTTCAACCCAAAATAATGGGTACAATCCCTCAAAGAAGGTCTTCAAGCCTCCCAACACCAAAAGGCGCTGATCACCGGTAGCCGAAGAGCAAAGATGGTTCGACCAGTGGAGGCAGCTATACTGCAAGGGGTCGGAAACATTCTGTTTCACTCGTGATGGGAGGTCTCTAATGTCTGCATTGGCGAGCCGGGAATCTTCGAGATTGCAGATATTGAAACGGAGCCCTTTTAGCATCGTCTCGAGGCACGCGATACCCAGCTGTGCGTGCGCCTCTCGCAGGTTGACTTGATACTCGCAGCGATCGTCGAGAAAGAAATCGGAAATTGACAAATGTCGAACACGAATTGCTCCATTGGCCCCTTGGTCTCGATATAGCAAAGAGCTGAATACATACACCCACGTTCCGACTAGATTGGGTTTCACTCCTGTCAGCCTTGCAATCGCCTCTTCGCACAGTGGGCGGTATTGAGCCGTTATAACCACTACAATTATCCTCCAAAACCCACTCATCTCGCTGTGCCCTTTCAGGATACTCGAGTAAAGTCCGTATAGAGACTCTAAGCCAGTACCGGCTGAGCCTTGCAGGGTTTCCTTCAAAGACTCTTCAGCGTCCTCAACGCTCTCAAGTGCGAGAATAAGAGTCTTGATGAAGATGAAAAGTCCATTCGCGCGAGAGATGAGCTTGTCAAAGTCCGATTCGTCTGGCCAAGAACTGGAGAGTCCCCATTGCGAGGCCACCAAGGCGAACTGGCTTCGGGCGAAAGCTCGCAAATCATCACTGGCTTCCTGATCGGCGGTCAGATCGTACGATGAATGCGACGGGCCAGTGAGACCACGAAAGAAGTGTTCGATATCGGCTTCGGGTCTACTGGTGATGATAATCTTGAGCCACGGAGCGAGTGCAGCTGCGTCGGTCAGGGCCTTTAGGACATCTTGGCGACTTCGGTTGTTGCCGCACTCATTAAGTGCGTCAATGACAAAGGCGCAAGGACGCTCATTGGGTTGGCTAGGCATCGAACGGATGAAATCGAGGAAGTGTGTGTTTGTCATCGACTCCGTTGTCAGGTTTGGTTTACTGCGAAGTTGTTCTGCCACAATCCTTCGAAAAGTCGGGGAGATTTCGGCGAGTTTATAGATGAGAGTGGGAATGATGTTTCTAGGCTCGCTCGAATTCGTGTCATCTCTCTGGCAGAAAAACGCGCCAATGAGTAGATTTCGTTCATCGAGTGTTTTACAAATTGAATGAGACAATGATGTCTTGCCGATTCCGGGTAACCCGTAGATCCAGTATATATTGCTCGACTCCGATCCATTGGCTACCCAGGCAATGACTTGATTGAGGATAGATTGGCGGGTGCCTTCCATACAGCAGAGCTTCCAGTTATAGCTAGTCCTGGTAGGTTTAAGCCGCTCCTTAAGCCAGAGGTCTTGAACGAAACAATTGAGAATACACTATCATCAGATTGAGGTCAATGCTTACTGATCTCCTTAGCTAGGCGGGGGGTCTCGACATCCATTGCACGGTAGAAATCTTCAATGACCTTGGTCAAGTCTTTGCTCATTTCTTCGATCCGATGCGGGTGGGCCAGCCCACTCAACGTCCTCTCTGCGATCATCAGCATTGCGAAATTAAAAAAGGCCGACCGCTCACCGAAACGTCCACGTTTGACATAGTCGCACGAACATTCTGCGACGTTTTCCATAACTTTGAACATTTTTGAGATTGTCTCCTTCAAGATTTCGGTCTCGTCATCGCTGATCTCGTCCGCGACCTTGTCCGCAAAACCCAAAATGCGCTCCAACCGATCCAACAGGTCTAATGGCACCTGGCTGTACTTGTTCTGTTCCTGCAAAAGCTAGAACAGCCGGGCGTCACCTCTGCTTCTGAGGCGCAAGAGCGGGAACAAACCTCAAACGTGACTTGGGCAACACTGAAGGCGGCCTTTGCGATCTCATTCAACTGAAATGTGTCAATATCTTGATGGTTTCGATATGGGAAAACCGAGCACCGACCTCCGAGAATGCAGCTCCGAATTTAATACCCTTTTCCAAAGCCTTCTCCGTCGATTCAGTCATCAGTGGAGAGTAATCCTTTAACATATTTGAGAGTTTAAGGAGCGAGGAGCGTAGAGAATCCGTCAGCTGTGCGACCAGTATAAGCAGCCAGCGGTGGACAATTGTCAGAAGACGAACGGTAGCTTCTGCAGAGAATTGTAATTCCAGTGAGTAACTATCTTCCCCAGCAACAATGTCCACTGCGTCCTCTCGGTCAGCGATGAAGGGACTGGTTGGTGATTCCAACTGACCCGGTACTGAAAACTCGTGGGCTGTGGTGTTCCCATAATCCTTGAAAAGTGCTTCACAGTCGATCTCTGTGGTTCCCTGTTCCTTCTTCTTCTTCCCCCACTGGAAATGACTGCTCTGCACTTGGATCTCAACGCGCATCTGGGATGTTGGAGATGCATCTCTAGATATGCAAAGACTTTATCAGGTGCACGCGTCAAACAATCGAGGTGCATACAGTGGCTTCACTGGTTCCCAGGTCTGGTGGTTTATTCTCAGTAATTGTCTGTCCCTATCGTCAACTAACAACCTGAGGGTATACTGCAGCTTTGGAATGGCTTTGAGTGTAATTTCTGTATGATGGTTGAGATCAGCGGTATGCGGCGGAATTGAAGTGAAACGCCGCATACGTACGGTCTAGATAAAGGCTTGGAGTATATATGATCAGCGATCTGGCGCGCGAGGCACCGAGGGTGCTCACAGGTCCTCGTCCTTGGATCGTGAAGTCGCCATGTTGATCACTTGTGGAGACTTGGGCGTACAGCAGCAACGTGGGGTCGTGTTTGTCCTGGCTGGTGACAGCTGACATCTGTCAAACGAGTTGCACTCCTCGCGTCCCCTCCAACTGGCTTCAGAGGACTGAGTCGTACGTTCCCTTCCTCCTCGAGTACCATGCCAAGCCACAGGCGCCGCGGCTGCCGCCGATGAGGGGCTAGTTTCGGTTTCGATCAGAATCCAGGCTCGAGTTGCGACAGTTCGAGACTCAGCTTGTCTCCTTGAAGAGTCTGTAGCCTCCCAAAAATAATGATTGTAGATAGAGCTCGAAACATTGCTCCACTTCGCTGCGACTCATGGCTTTTTTTTCTTTTTCAAGCTTGGAAATCTTGAAATCTTGAATTTGTTCGACGGCTCTGCTGGCTTTATCTGCTTCTACCTACGGATTCATAATTCAGTTTACTCGCCAACTTATCCAGATGCCCTGTGGCGCCCTGCACTGGGTGTAGTCCACGAATGCAACGAGTTCTCCACTCGCTCGCTCGTCGACACGCCTTAATCGACATCTCCGCGCGCCCTTCCTAAGCTGAGTGCTTCAGCTTTGAACCCAGCTACAGTACGCCAGCACGCTCATCTAGCCCTTCGCTGATTCCAGAACCCTCCCAGTTTGCCGAGCTACTCGCGACAGCAGCACGGATACCGCCCATCGAACCAGAGCTATACTTCCCTCGCGGCGCCATCTGTCCCCCTCCAGGTTCCGCCCTCGTCGATGACGCACTCGCTGCTGAATACGCAGAGCTCTGGTCTCCAATCCCTCAAGACTCCTGCGACCTCCTCCGCGTTTTAAGTAAACAAAAGCGTACTACCCTTCGACCCCCCCACGACCACCATATCGACCTTATGGACCACACGACCCCGTACGGCCCGAGAGACTCCCTCTCCGAAGTCTCGAACAATTGGCCCTTCGAGAGTTCTTGGACGAGAGCCTCAACAATCCGTTCATCCGTCCTTCTCAGTCTTCCACTGGCCCACCCGTCCCTTTTATCAGGAATAAGGACGGTTCTCTCCGCCTCGTGGATGACCGCGGTCTCAACAAATCACCAAAAAGGATCAGTACCCGTTCCTGCTTATCCCTGATTTAGCAGACCGTCTTCGCTCCGCCCGCGTCTTCTCCAAGCTCGAACTTCACGGCGCCTACAATCTCGTGCGATAGCAGACGGCGACGAATGGAAAATTGTGCTCCGAAGTCGTTATGGATCGTACGAGTTTCAGGTCATGCACTGCGGCCTTACAAACGCCACTGCACCCTTCCAACGTTTTATGAGCGAAGGTTTCAAGGATATTTTGGACGTGTGCGTGGTTGTCTACCTAGATGACATCCTGATCTACTCTGACAACCCAGATGAGCACCTAAAACATGTATACGAGGTCTTGCGACGCCTTCGTGCAAGCACCCTATACACCAAAGTCGAGAAGTGCGCTTTCATCGTGGACACGACGGACTGCCTCGGTTTCGTTATTGGCCTTGACGGCCTTCGAAGTGCTGAGACATGGATCACAATTGCATCGTGTGGATGCGACTCCGAGTTGATTCTCGTATTAGTGACGGATCTCATTTTTTCTTCTTACTGTCGTTCCCGTGGCTGACCCAAATGCGTTCCATTCGCGAGATGTCTCACCCCTCAGTCCGGACGATAGGAGCGTCAGTGGGGGAAATAGCAAGATTGACAGCCTCCTATCGGCAATACCAACTAAAGTGCCAGGCCAGTGCCTCGTCGGCCACGACCACGAAAGGTCAGGCTACTGTCAGCGGGGAAGTTCGAAGGGAAGACTCTGTGCTCCCAATTCGACCACTCAAAGTACGAAGCCAGTGTGAAGCTCTCTATGGTCTCGGCTCAGAGGCAGTAACAACAAGTACGGGCTCCCGAGTTAACACCCAAACCTCTTCAATCGCACATTTAAAGTATAACCACATCCACGTCCTTATTATAGAGTTTCGTCCAATCAGCCGCACTTTTGGTCGCTTGTAATCCCGATGGCTAGTACAGTGCGGACGATCCAATCAATGCCAAGGTCTCCAAAGCGTCTCCAGTCTGACGTCCATCAGTAGCTCATGTCACCAATGGACAAGGAGTCATCTATGTTATTTCCGCGGATCGAGAATTCGACTACGATTTTAATGGACATTCTGTGAGCATCCATTGGGTCACGATCCTGAAGGTGTATTGACAAATGGCACTTCAGGATGCATATTACAGATGACCCTCAAGCTATACAAGCCATCCGAGGATTCGGGGCTTCCCATCCCTTGCAATCTCACACATCACTACCATCCCGTCTTCGCAGTCTCCGCTTCCTTGGAGTCAGTCCAACGGGAGGATATGGCGTCGCTCGACATGGATGGCTGGGTACTGGAGCCCATCGAGTTCATGCAGACGAACGTCATCCTCAAATGTATCACCAAACCCGAGCGCAGGCGCCAGGAAGCGTGGGAACCTGGCTTAAATTGGAAATATGGTGGATGGCTTCTTACCTCTCCAACACCTGTCCTATCTCTCCCCGCCTTGCGCGGCGAAGATGCCGATATTCCGACTCCTCCTGAAGAGCTAAAAGCTGGTCAATCGAAATCATGATTGCAGACATCGTATCCTTATTGTACAACAGTACTCTATTCGTATCATCGCCACCACCGTACAAACCACTTCTTGACAACTGACATGAAGCACCATCCACTCAGATCTTGAAAATATACACAACACATTCGCACGACTACTTGTGGTTCATCGTTATTATCACCCGACTGCCCGCAATACTAGGGCTCGCCGCGCGCATCTATACATACTATATACCGCGAGCCCTGCTCATCCTCGATTCCACACTGTCCCGTTGACTGAAATGCAATATACACGTTGTAGTATATTCGGCAATTGAAACCCACAAGTGTTCAATCGCCAGTGAACACAAATAAAAGCACGCTTACGACACCATCGCAGTGTAACCTGCCAGGAGTACGTTGTTTCATTTCCTAAAATTACGCAATGTATCTTCTCACTACCTTGCCTTAATGCGAATACCAGAAGTTGGGAGTCCAAAGTTGTGCCATCGGACCGCCCCTACTCGTCCGTTCCAAATCGCCCATTGGTTCCAGAACCGAGACCACTTCATATAGCTATGTCCCCGTTACCCTTACTTCTTTGGTACTTCCCAATATTACAAAACTGGTCAACTCGTGTGGGTCTCTCTTGCATCCTTTTCCAGCTCCCGTTCCGGGCTTCTTGTGGCCCTTGATCAGCTCGACCCATCTGGGTGCAGGTTCGGCTTTCTTCCGCCGAACTCAATATTCGGCCAGGGGCATGCCGCTGAGAGATGTGCCTCGGATTCGCAGGTTCGGCATTTTGCTGGCCATCTGTATTCTACGTTGCGTTCTACGTAGCGTACCTTCCTTCTTCCATTGCGATTGCGTGGGCCTGTCCAGATGCGCTTTGGGAGAAGGTTCGGGTGGAATAGAAATTGGATGGTGCCCTCTGTGAAGCCAAGCGTGATTTCCGTAGAGTAGATGTTCGTGTCGCCGTAAAGCGCCTGTTTCATCCCCAGGATTTGCACGCCAGTGGCGGCGAGGGATTTCTCCATTTGGGTGCGGAAGTCTGTGACCGCGACATCGTAGGGGATGTGGTCGTTTTCACGGTGTATGCCGATGGCAAAAACGCGTTGCTTCGGGTAGGATCCCTCTAACCAGAATCTGAACAGCACCAGGGTGCCTGATATCGGGTCAAGGGCACCACGCACTCGATCCCGCCCCCTTCAGTGCGTCGAAGATGGTCGCTCCGATTGGGATGATGACCCACCCGTAGCCGGGCTCCGTCAGCTCAAATGCTACTTTTGATCTATCGAATTGGGCGACCATCTCTTTCCCTCCGCTCTGGGCTATCGCCGAGCATATGGCTGCCCTGAGCCATGCAGTCTGCAAGTTCCTCTCGAGGGGGTTTGACCCATTGTGGGCTACCTTTACGAGTATTTTCCTGATTTCCGGCCTTAGCAGCCATTTTCTCTCGACCTCGGAGAGCATTTCCGTGTCTACCTGTCGGCCCGCTCGGAAGCTGAGCATGCTCTCGAATTTAGCGGCCGGTAGGAAATCGTAGGGATTACCCGATTGGTGATCCAGATCCGGTCGGCCCGGGTCCGATCTCACGATGTGCCATTCACCGTCACCGGTTATTGCGGGTTGGAGAGGGGGAGTGGCAGTGATGTCCCAGTAGCTGGGCATTGCCGGGGGCCCCGCTGGGCTTGGAGGGCTATGGGCTGTCCGATTTTTGGTGTTGGACGTGATGTGTGGCGGGATCAATCTCATACAGGCGATGGCTGGTTTGGATGGTGATGACATCTCGTCACTTTCCTCGCGGTGGAGCCGTTTCGGAGCTGGGGTATCGCCGCTGTGGGTATCGCCGCTGTTTTCATCATGCGCTCTCTTAAGGGAGCGGCGGGCGTTAGTGGACGGTTCTGGGTTCATATTCCCCTTTATTCTTACGTTTACTTTCGTTCACCCTTTTATGTAGGACGGGGACAGGGTCGGTTTACTAGTGGTATTTGTTGGTGAAGTGTATGTTGGTTTCACTGGTTCTCATTGATCTTCGCTTGCAGTTGTCAGGGATAGCCTGATGATCCTGGTACGTTTTGTATTGATACACGGTGCGGGTTCCGGTGGGTGTTTACTGTCGTCGGGTTTCCTGCTTGCAGGTCCTTACATGTACCTCGAGTTTTTTAGTGAAGTGTATTTGCTGTACTCTTCTCGCTGGTTGATCACTCTAGTTATCTTGGTGTGGTAGGGGTTAGGTTGCGGCGGTCGGCTAGGTCAACTTCTGGGTGCGTGGTTCTGTGAATTCGTCTATTTCGGGTTAGGTTAAGTCTCGTTAACCTCTATGGTGTGTGTCTAGTAAGAGTTCGTGCCGGGACTGGTGACCCGATCAGAGGAGGTCGGGTCTGGATGAATTTAGGCAAACAGCCTTCCTTTTCAAGACCTTGGGCCCAACCACCCCCGGGTCGCGCGTTAAAATGATACGAAGGCGTATCAAAAAAACGTAAAACATAAAATACACAACGTAAGGTGTGCCACAAGACTCCTCGGCTACCCTGAGCGAGGAAAACCAAAACCGACGACCACAACTAATCCCCCGACGAACCCTCAACGAGCTCAACGCTAAGTCAACGTAAGGCCATGATCAAAAACCCACCTGGTATAAGCAAGAACGCAACGGAGGCACGCAACTATCTTGAGGGGAAATAATCGATCCTTCCAACGCGTACGCAGGGCAATTAACACGCACTCGACGCTCGCAACCATTCTCCCCTCCTTGGTAGCAGCCCACGGACAATGTATCACCGCGGACAGGAACCCCGAAACTCCTGCAAACATCACCAAACCGGTAGTGTACGGCGAGAGAAGCCAGAAAAGTGGTTACCCAACTAACTAAGCTCACTGTTACAACCAACAGTGACACCACAATTCATATCGAGCGGGCCTTAAACACTATAAACGACATCACCAAGGAACAATCCGGAACCATCGAAAAAGCCAATATCGCCATCGAAAAGTTACAGGAACAAACGGTACGCATAAAACAATGAGCGACTCACATGGAGATCTCCTACAGAGGCGCATTAGTCAACGGTAACATGCAGCAAACCCCCGCAAACATGCCCACGCCCCTCGAAGGGAAACCATGTAACCGACTCAGCATCAGCGCACGCAAAATCTTGATCAAGAGCAACCCAGACCCACTCAAGCACGCTTACTTACAACCAAATCAACGAGGCGGCGAGCCGATGGCTGGCGAACACCAGTAACGACGACAACCCACATCCGCTAAAAAGCAGAAAGCGCCATCAGATCCATCGTGAAGCTCAAAAATCCTCATCGAAACCACCACGAAAGAAACGGGAGATTGTATCAGATGCAACCCGTCACGCATACTCAAATAGCTATTACGAAACCCGTATGAAATTCTAGAACGCTCTTACCTGGTGGTATCCCGATTTGTCCCAATCCTGCCCCAGACCGCCGTGAAGGTGTCCGCGGGCCGAACAATCTGCCAATATCAAGGAGGGCTCGATCACAAAAGTCGCCTGGATAAAATACCCAGAGTGTAGGACACCCGAACAACAATTCGCTTACCTTGGGATCTTTTGCAGAAACGCGGAACCGGCAAGCCAATTCACACGAGGCAATGGACGAGTAAACATCCCGGAATCGACGATTTACACCCACAAGGAGATCAAGGAAATGCTCACCTGTAAAAATCGCCAAAATCACGGTCACATAACGGCTGAATGCCAAGCGGCCGGCCCAACAAACGCACGCTGCAGAAATAAACACACAGCCTACGGATACCAAGACACCACGTCCACCACTTGTACATCGTGCGCCTCGAAAGAACACCAGAACCACGACCGTAAATGCCAGCAGCGCAAAACCCACGAGATAAAATTCATTTCCTAAGGGCAGCCCCGTATTTCCCAACCCATAAACGATGGACATGGGGAACTGACAACACTTCTTCACCACCACATCTCATAAACCCCTTGACGTGAACCCAGACGTTGAGCCAACCCCCCGCCAAAGCGCATAAAACGCCCCATCAACCCGCAGAACACGACGCACCTAGCACGAACATTTACACTAACGAGCAGGAAATCCATCGAACCTCTAACTGTACTGCGGCTAACTCTACTCGATTGGCTCCCAAAACTGTCACAGACGAAACCCCCTCAACTCCCATCCCCCCCTCAACGACCTACACAAACCAAAAAGAGTCAACGCACCGACGAACCCGACACTCCGAACGCCTCCCAATAACAGTAAACGCTTCCACATATGGCAACAAAGTCTAGGGTCGCTCAACACGACCTACTAGCAAAAGCGAACTTGGATACAATAGCTCTATAGGAGCCGTACATTGATTACCTAGGCCTTGCCCGTGCAAACACCCACTGGAATGTCGTATATCCATCAAAGAATAACGACCACCAAAACGGCATCCGTTCTGTTATGTTACTCAATACTGACATCAAATCCGAACAGATACAGCAAATAAAAATGATGTCTAGCGATATCTCGACGATCAAAATAACCACCAACTCGCGCTCGATGATCATAATCCACATCTACCACGACAACCTGAACGACAACACCACCGACACACTCGCATGCGAATGGGGGACACATGGCTATAGCCCCTCCAATCGAACTCTTCATACTCGGCGACTTCAACCGACACCAAAGCACCTGGGGAGGTACCACAAACGTCCATCTAAGAAGCACAGATAGACCTCTTAACCCCCTCCTCGGCCTCATTGTCAAGATGCGATTCGAAATGACCCTCCCTCCACAGCTATCTCATGTAACGTCGAACAGACCCTCCGACCCTCAAGAACTGACCACCCCATTGTCACAGCCCCCGACCTCACATACACTCCAACGGCACCCCAGGAACGATCCAATTACCGAACCATCGACTGCGAAAAAAACTCAATCCAAACTTCGTACAAATCAACACGCTACTAGCCAAACCTATCGATACGTCCAGACCGCTTGAACACACAACGGACTCCATATTCGAAGGCATCGACAGAGCAACGCAAGAAGTAGCCTCCCCGTCAAAAAATCCCCCCACACGAGGTGATAGTGGACCAAAGAACTGACTACGTCCGCAGGACCAGGAGCAGAGCAAGTGTGAAATAGTACAAATGGTGGGGCCCTTCTGACCACCAATGCCACGAAAAATACAAGATTACTGACAGGAATTTTGGAAACGCAGTCAAAAAGGCTAAAACGGATGGCTGAAAGAATAGACCGAACACGTCCGCGGCGATAGCATATGGGCGTTCCATGGGTACATGAAAGGTGAGCCCACCAACTACGGAAAACCAAGAATCCCCAACCTCGAAATGCCCGACGACACAACGGCAACGACAACTGCGAAAAAAGCTAAACAACTAGCATCGACGTTCCTCCCCGCTGGAACGGCCCTACGACGTCGGCGATCACCGTTTGACGAACACACCCCTCTCCCAGAACTCCCATCCCCAATTTCCCCGTATTCACAACCGGAGGGGGCCAGGACGCACTAACCAAAACCAACCCTTTCAAAGCACCGGGTCTATTGGGAATATCCAATGCCATCTTCAAGCACTGCGCCCGCACCCTCTCCCACATTTACACCACTGTATGCTCACTCAAACGCCACCCAAAGAAATTCGGCACCATTCACCAAGTAGTCCTCCCAAAACCAGGACGAATGAACATACGAACTCGCCAACTCGTACCGTCCCATCGCACTAATCGAAACCACTGCAAAAGTTCAATCCGCCATCACAACCGAGGGCCTCTCCCACGAGTGCGAACTTCTCCAATTCGCAGGTCGATCAGGCCGATCAACCACTGGCGCGCTCCATTATATCGAATAGTGGTCAACATAAAGAACGTCTGGCGGAAAGGTTTGGCAATATCCGTGCTCTTACTCGAACATGGTCTCCTAGCAAACATGAGAGACCGGAGCATAGCAGACGAGTACTGCAACTACATAGGCACGGTACTAACACAGCGACAGATCCACCTCGAATTCAACGACCAACTATCCGAATCCCTTCTCCCCCTCAAATGGGTGCTGCCAAGGATGTCCCCTATCCATGCTCATATACGCGCTATGCAACACTCCTCCCATTCGCCTAGCTAAACCAAACCATCCGAGCGAGTGCATAGTTGGATTCGTCGACGACACACTCATAACTACAGGAAAGCACTTCGATGAAACACACAACAACATTAAGGACATGATGGAACGGACGAATGGAGTATTCGACTGGTCCCGTATATACAACTCCCCTCTAGAACAAACTCGCCCTCATCGACTCATGCACTCACAAGACAGCATTGAAAAATCCAGGCCGCTCGCACTATCACAGAGGCAAGGAGACACCCACATTACATACTGAATCAAACCAAGCCCAAACACCAAACTACTCAGTCATTTTCGACACAAAACTCAATCGGACGGTCAAACACGAAAAGGTCTGGGGGTTTGCAGTTCCCCAACAGGTAGCTCGAAGGCAATCTGTTGGGCCTGTTGGGAAAGGGACGGCCGAGGACATCTCAGCTCCTGTCCCGAATGGAAATGTTACCAAAGGGGCCAAAACGTCAGGGCGAATGATTGGACTTTAAGACACTCGGCCTTTTTCCCTATGCATGCCTCTATGGTAATTTCTGTAGCACGACATATCTGATCTATTTATTTATAAAATTGCAAAAGAACGGAAGAACCAGTCAGTTCCTCATGATCAACTGTCCTGGTCGGAGTCCGAATTGCCCATGTATCTCTCAGATTCTTCCATGAGCTTTCTAATATGATAATGGAGGGGCCACACTGCAACTCAACTTTAAGATGGAAGATCGGCTCTCCCTAATCAGGGTTGGAGGCGAACCTATTTCGCTTATTTGGCCGTCTACCAACTATCTCAGGATCAGTTCAGGACGTACCCTCTATCCACTCCATACGATCCCGGAAAAACGCACACTACTCAAACTACTCGACACCCAAACTTCGGCTCCTATTCCAGGATTCATGTCGTCCAAATCGACGTTAGATTTAAAAATCGAGTTTGGAGGGGGTACTGAACTCTTATTTGGCAACATACGATCGCATAAAATCACAATCCCGGCGACTGCACCTTCGACCGCGGGCAGCAACCGACCTGAACGACCCGCGGACATTACCTTCCTCATCCAGTGGCTGAAGGATAACCTCCTCAAGGAGAGGAGTGAGCTATTTGTTGACGCGGATGGCGAGGGCGTGTGTGTGTAGTCATTTGGTATGGAGAACGAATGATACTGATCGACGAGGGGACAGGAGACCTGGGATATTAGTACTCATTAATGATACAGACTGGGAGCTCGAGGGAGAGGGAGATTACACCCTCCGGCCTGGTGACGAGGTCGTCTTCATCAGCACGCTCCATGGCGGCTAGCCCTCCTTCAATACGGGGATGTTACCAGATGACCAGTATCCTTTTCAGTATCACGTTATATGGGCGTATAACTTCTGATCTAATCAATAGTCACAATAAGTCTCCAAATCGTATCGTAGGTCTCCATGTCCTTTTGCATGTGCACACTGTCGGAAATAGGCGTTTTGTGCCTTCGCCTAGGTATAATATCCGTTAGTACGTTCTGGTTACGCGTTTCCAGTATGCGGACATTCCCTCCCTTCCGGTAATTCACGGATCGATAATGTGCCTGTGCCTGTGCACTGTGAAAAATTTTCACATATAAATTCACTGTTGTATACATGAATATTCCTTTTCATTGTGCTGAACACATGGAATTTCCTAGCACCATGGTACATTGAGTCATTTCCCTGTGCCGCGCACATGGGACTTCCTTGTATCATGAACATTGAATCATTTCCCTGTGTGAAAACATGTAATTCTCTAGCAGCATGACACATTGAGTCACTTCCCTGTGCAGAGAACATGTAATTTTTTATGA
>Ga0307515_10009650_pt1 | contig 18624 bp, 18 predicted proteins | sample 17_EM_MG_FD_194513 | JGI IMG/M metagenome (GOLD analysis project Ga0307515, IMG submission 194513) | Populus trichocarpa ectomycorrhiza microbial communities from riparian zone in the Pacific Northwest, United States - 17_EM | ecosystem: Host-associated > Plants > Roots > Unclassified | place...
CGCTTCGGGGGGGCTCGCGGCGTGGGCCACGCGAGTGTCGAAGACCTCGCCACCGTGGATGGGATCTCCAAAGAACTCGCAGAGGAAATCTATCGTGCATTGCATTGACATCAACTCGATGAAGCGCGGCATCCATGCGCGCTGGGCTGCCGTTGGCAGCGTGGCACTGGCCCTCGGCCTGGCCGGTTGCGGCAGCAAGCCACCGGCTGAAACGCCAGCACCTCCGCCACCCGCTGCGGCTGCTCCGGTGGCTGCTGTTCCGACCCCGGGCGGAGCGGTGAAGTTGCCGCCTCCGCTGCCGTCGAAGAACTGGAACGAGTTCAAGCTGCAAGCCGCCAAGCGCATGGTGGCGGCGAACCCCAACGGTTCGTACACCGGCAAACCGCAGCCGATGCTGCTGGCCATCCCGGTGATCGAGGTCGAACTCAACGGCGACGGCACCATCAAGAACATCGACATCATGCGTCGCCCGAGCCAGGCGCCTGAGACCACGCAGATGGCAATCGATGCCATCCGGCGCGCGGCGCCGTTCGGTGATGTGTCCAAGCTGCCCAGGCCCTGGAAGTTCGCCGAAGCCTTCCTGTTCAACGACGACAAGCGCTTCAAGCCGCGCACGCTCGACGCGCAGTAATCGGGCACTGCGTGGCCTTATCCGGGCGGGTGCCGAGAACTTCGGCACAATGCCCGGATGTTTTTCAATCTGCCGACCCTGCTCACTTGGGCACGTATCGTCGCGATCCCGCTGATCGTCGGCATCTTCTCTCTCGACATCAGCGACGCGCACAAGAACCTCGTGGCCACGGTGTTGTTCATTGTGGTGGCCCTGACCGATTGGGCTGACGGCTACCTGGCGCGCAAGCTGAACCAGACCTCGTCGTTCGGTGCTTTCCTCGACCCGGTGGCCGACAAGTTCCTCGTCTGCGCGGCCTTGCTGGTTCTCGTGCACCTGAACCGCGTGGATGCGCTGGTGGCGCTGGTGATCATCGGGCGCGAGATCGCGATCTCGGCTTTGCGCGAATGGATGGCGCAGATCGGCGCGTCGCGCAGCGTGGCCGTGCACATGCTGGGCAAGGTCAAGACCGTGGTGCAGATGGTGGCGATTCCATTTCTGCTGTTCCACGGCTCGCTCTTCGGGCTGATCGATACCCACGTCTGGGGCACAGTGCTCATCTACTGCGCTGCTGTGCTGACCATCTGGTCGATGGTGTACTACCTGCAGAAGGCACTGCCCGAGATCCGAGCCAAGGCTCGATGAACTTGCCGTGACTGCAGTTCCGCGCAGCGCGCTGCTGCGGGCCATGCCGCCAGTGTTCGTGTTCATCTGGAGCACGGGTTTCATCGTCGCGCGCTACGGCATGCCGCATGCGCCGCCGTTCACCTTTCTGTCGCTGCGATATGCGCTGTCGGTGCTTTGCTTCGGCGTCTGGATTGCCATCGTGCGCGCCGAGTGGCCCCGGGGTCGCGCGCAGTGGATGCATCTGTGCGTCAGCGGCGTGCTGATGCACGCGGGGTACCTCGGTGGTGTGTGGTCCGCGGTCAAGACCGGCATGGGTGCGGGCACGATCGCGTTGCTCGTCGGCCTGCAGCCGGTGCTCACGGCCTTGTGGTTGAGTTGGAGCGCAAGCGCAGATGCATCACGCGCATCGCGCAGGCAATGGCTGGGCCTGCTGCTCGGCCTGGCCGGGCTGGTGTTCGTGGTGTGGCCCAAGCTCGGCGCGGGCGAGTTGTCTGCCTTGAACCTGTCGCTTGCAGCGCTTGCATTGCTGTCCATCACGATTGGCACGCTTTACCAGAAGCGCTTCGTCGCACCCTGCGATGTGCGCACTGCGAACACGGTGCAGTTGATTGCGGCGTTTGCCGTCAGCTTGCCACTGGCCCTGTTGGAGCATGAGCACATCGTGCTCCACCCGCACTTCATTGGTGCCCTGGTGTGGTCGGTCGCAGGCCTCACGCTCGGGGGCAGCTCGCTGCTCTACATCCTGATTCAACGCGGCGCAGCAACGCAGGTCACGAGCCTGCTTTACCTCGTGCCACCGAGCACGGCGTTGATGGCGTGGCTGCTTTTCAAGGAGCCGTTGACGACACCCATGCTGTTAGGGATGGCGCTGACCGCAGTTGGCGTGTCGCTGGTGGTGCGCAGCGAGGGAAAGCCCGAAGCAGCGGTTGCATGACGGTACCGAATAGGCGTGCCACCTGGGCTTGTCAAGCGTAGAAGCACGTGGCGCAGCCCGAAGATGATGCAGTTGATTACGCATAGAATCCGCTTCCGCGCTTGACACTGGGTGTGCGTGCGGCTGTAATGAATCGAGCCGTGATGCCACCTGTTTTGTGAACAACGGCGCGGCCCAGATCATCCATCCAGATTCTTTCGAGACACCTTTTTTGAGGGGGTACCTTCGTGAACAAATCCGAATTGATTGAACACATCGCCAAGCAGGCTGACATTTCCAAAGCGGCTGCCACGCGCGCGCTGGAAGCCCTGATCGGCGGCGTGAAATCAACACTCAAGAAGAACAACAGCGTATCGCTGGTGGGCTTCGGCACCTTCAGCGTCAGCAAGCGCGCAGCACGTGCCGGCCGCAACCCGCGCACAGGCGCCACGATCAAGATCAAGGCCGCCAAGGTACCCAAGTTCCGCCCGGGCAAGGCCCTCAAGGATGCAGTCAACTGATTGATGCTCTCGGGTGCTTAGCTCAGTTGGTAGAGCGGCGCCCTTACAAGGCGTAGGTCGGGGGTTCGAGCCCCTCAGCACCCACCAACGAGACACCGCGCAAGCCCCCTGCAGGCCGGCTTCCATCAGCTAAAATCTTCACCGTCCACCCCTCGAAGGCGAACCTTGGTTCGCCTTTGTCGCATCTGGAGGCAGCCCTTGCTTCCATGCTTTGAGACCCACTGATCGAGGTCATCGATGTTTGAATTTGTCCGCACCCACACGCGCATCCTGCAGTTCATTCTGCTGATACTGATCGTTCCTTCGTTCGTGGTCTTCGGGATTCAGGGCTACAGCCGTCTCTCCGAAGGGGCCAACGCAACGGTCGCCACAGTGGCCGGCCAGAAGATCACCCAAAGCGAGCTCGATGCAGCTCATCGCAGGCAGATCGACATGCTGCGCAGCCAGATGCCCAGCGTCGACGTGAAGATGTTCGACACGCCGCAGATGAAGCGCAACACCCTCGACTCGCTGGTGCGCGAAAAGGTCTTGCTGGTGGCGGCCGACAAGGCCGGTTACGCCACGACCGACGAGCGCCTGTTGCGCGAGTACATGACCAATCGTCAGTTCGACTCGTTTCGAAAACCTGACGGCGGCCTGAACGTGGCGGCACTCGAGGGGGCCTTGGCCGCACAAGGTCTCAGCAAGCAGGGCTTCGACCGGTTGAAGCGCGAGGAGTTGTCGATGCGGCAAGTGCAGGCGGGGATCGCCGGCACCGTGTTCGCACCTGCGACCGCCGCGTCGGGTGCCATCGACGCCATGTTCCAGCAGCGTGAAGTGCAGGTGCAGCGCTTCGACACCAAGGACTATCTGAGCAAGGTGAACCCGAGCCAGGCCGACATCGAGGCCTACTACAAGAACCCGGCTCACACTGCCGAGTTCCAGACGCAGGAGAAGGCCGACATCGAGTACGTGGTGCTCGACCTCGAAGCCATCAAGAAGGGCATCAAGGTCTCCGAAGACGAACTGAAGAAGTACTACACCGAGAACGAAAAGAGCTTCACCGTGCCGGAAGAGCGCCGCGCGAACCACATCCTCATCAAGGCCGAAAAGGACACGGCTGACGAGCGCGCAAAGGCCAAGGCGAAGGCGGAGACCTTGCAAGCCGAGATCACCAAGAACCCCTCGTCGTTTGCCGACGTCGCACGCAAGAACTCGCAGGATGCAGGTTCCGCAGAGAAGGGTGGCGACACCGATCTGTTCATCGCTCATGGCGATACTGACAAGGCCTACGAGGACGCGCTGTTCGCTCTGAAGAAGCCTGGTGACCTGAGCCCCGTGACAGAAACCAAGGAAGGTTTCTACATCCTTCAACTCAAGGCCGCACGCGGGGGCGACAAGCGCAGCTTCGAAAGCGTGCGTGCCGAGATCGAGCAAGACCGCAAGAAGCAACTCGCGCAAGCGGAGTTCTCGAAAGACGCGACCGATTTCACCAACCTCGTTTACGAACAGGCCGACAGCCTCAAGCCCGCAGCCGACAGGCTCAAGCTGGAGGTGCGCACGGCCAAGGGCGTGACTCGTGTACCTGCTGCCGATGCGGCGGCAGGCCCCCTGGCGTCACCCAAGCTCCTTGAAGCCCTGTTCAGCGCCGATGCGCTTCGCAACAAGCGCAACACCGAGGCCATCGAGACGGCTGCCAGCACGCTGGTGTCGGCACGCATCACCCAATACAGCCCGGCTGCCACACCGCCGCTGGCCGACGTCAGCGCCAAGGTGCGAGAGAAGGTCGTTGCCATTCAGGCTGCGGCGCTGGCGCGCAAGGAAGGCGAAGCCCGCTTGGCTGCATTGCGCCAGACGCCGGCCACCGACCTGGGCACGCCGGCCCAGACTGTTTCGCGCGCACAGGCCAAAGACCTACCCCGGCCGGTGATCGACGCCGTGCTCAAAGCGCCGGCCAATCCCTTGCCTGCCGTGGCAGGTGTCGATCTGGGCAGCGACGGTTATGCCGTCGCTCGGATCGTGAAGATTCTCGGACGCGACCCCATCGCCGCGGACGCGAAGCAAGCCTCGGCCCAATACGCACAGAGCTGGGCGGCCGCCGAGGCGCAGGCCTACTATGCGGCGCTGAAGTCGCGATTCAAGGTCGAGGTGACCGCGCCGGTTGCCACGGAGGCTGCCGTGACCAAGTGATCGCCGAGCGAGAGCATGGCGGCTTCATCCGCTATACTCCTTGGCTCAGCGGTGGCTGTAGCTCAGTTGGTAGAGTCCAGGATTGTGATTCCTGTTGTCGTGGGTTCGAGCCCCATCAGCCACCCCAAGTAAATCAAGGCCTCCGAGTGATCGGAGGCCTTTTGTTTTGGGGCTTCAGGCTTTTTCGGACAGCTGACGGATGCAGACGCGGCAGCAGATGCCGCCGCCCGCGACTTCGCGCCAGTCGACCTCGCCGCTGAGTTGCTTCACGCGTTTGCGCACCCCACCCAGGCCCAAGCCGTGCGCCCAGGCCTGCGGGTTGCGGCCGACGCCGTTGTCGGTGACGCTCAAGTCCACGCGGTCGCCTTCGAGCACGAACTCGATATCGACGCGGCGTGCCTGCGAATGCTGAATGACGTTGTTCACCAGCTCACGCATCACACGCGTCAGCGCCGACCACTGCACCACGGTGAGTGAGATGTCGATGTCGGCGCTGAAGCTCCAGCCCAGCGAGATGTGGGCGGCGGTAAGGCGCTGGGTGAGGTCGGCCTTCCACTCTGCGGACGCATGCGAGAGCGGGTGGTTGGGTGCCGCCAGGCCGCGCGTCAGCGTCTTCAGATCCTGCAGCGTGTGGCGAACGTAGTTCTCCATCTCGGGCGACTGGGCCTTGTACATCAGCGTCAGCAGCCGGGCGCCGATGTCGTCGTGCAGGTCTTGCGCAAGGCGCAGCCGCTCTTCGCTGCGGCCTTGTTCGACGGCTTTGTCAAAGGCGACCGCGCGACGCAGCTGTTCGACCACGCGATCGGCCAGGCGTGCATCTTCCGAGGTGAACAGGCGCCGCCCGTGGTGTGCGAAGCGGATGACGATGGAGCTTGCATCGGTGGTGTTGCTACCGGTCAACTCGGGCACGGGAATCAGCAATGCGGAGCCGCCGCCCGTCACGCGCGTGGTGGCGATTCGCCTGTCGATGACCATCGCTTCCAGCGGCTCGAACAGGTCGCGCACCAGCTGCGTCAGCAACGCAGGCGTGCGTTCGGGGTGGGCTTCGACCTCGCGTGCGATGCGGTAGAGCTTCTCGAACATGCGCTCGGTCGTGAGTACGTTCTGATTGCGCAGGCGGTTGAGCAGCCACTGGCGTGCACCGGAATACAAGCCCAGCGACAGAAACAACGCCAGCGTGAGCGAAGCGAATTGGCCAAGCGAGAAGGCGGCCACGAACAGCAGGTCGAGTGTGGTGGCGATGGTGCTGATGGCGGCCAGCAGCGAGAACTCGCGCATCACCTGCTGCGATTTGGTCAAGAAAGGCAGCAGCAGCAGAAGCGAAGCGAGGAAGACGTACCAGATCGTCGGCCCCACGGCGGCGATCTGCTGCTGCACCATCGGCACGCCGCCGGTTGCCGTCAGCGCGACGGTCAGCAGCACCCACGTGCTGACGGCCAGTACGCCGAAGCGTCGCATCACGATAGCGAAAGGGTGGGGTTCGATTCGGTGCGACCAGGTGAGCAAACCGATGGTCAGCAGGCACATGGCGGTGACGCTGCCTTGCAACCACCACCATGCACCGGGCAGCTGGCCATTGCTCAACAGCACGATCAGCCCGGCGACCGCGGCCCAAACCAGCCAGGCCATGCCGGCTGCGCCGTGGATGCGACGGGGGTGCAGTGCCGAAGCGTGCACGACGGCGGCGGCGGTGAGCAGGTCGAAGCTCATGCGCACCGGCATGTTCCAGTGCGGCAGCGGCAAGGGCAGGGCGAGCTCCATCGTCGATTCGATGGCGATGAAGGCCAGGTTGCCTGATTGGCAGAGTGCTGCGAGCACGTAGAGCAGGTTGCGCGCCGTCGGGCGTGCCAGCAGCACCACCATGGCCACGAGGTAAAGCACCAGGGCGAGTCCCGACAGCAGCCAGAACATCGCCCCCAGCGAACCCAAGCCGCGCGGTGCGAGTTGCTGCTCGACCACCGCGCCTTCGGAGAAGAAGAGAATCACCTTGCCGTGCGACAGTGCGCCGGACAGCTGCTCGTGCATCGTGCGATGTCGCTCGCGCTCGATGTCGCTCGGCAGCCAGCGCGAAGAGCGCCGAAGCGTCAGCGCATCCAGTACGGCGACGTTGCCATCAGTGCCGATCACACGGAGCAGCGTGCGGCCTTCCTGTGCCTTGAGCAACGGGTCCGCGGAAGAGGCCAGCTCCAATTGACCTTGTGGTCCCACCTTCCAGGTGGCGTCGAGATGGGGTGCCTCGGCCAGCCAGCGCGCCAGCAGCAGCACTGCCACGCAACCAAGCAAGGCCGCCACGACCAGCAGCCGCAGGCGCCAGCCCATCCAGCGAGACAGCGGCTCGGTGCCGCCGAAGCTGTTGTCGATCAGGCCGGAGTCGGCTGCGCTGGTGTCAGTGGCGGCGCTGAAGCTGCTGTTGGCGGACTCGGAGGCGTTCGAACGAGCCGCACCACGCAAACGCATGTCCATGGTGGCGTACGCGGCGGTGCCGGATCAGCGTCAGACCAGGCCTTGCTTGCTGGCCAGCACGGCGGCCTCGGCACGGCTCGACACGTTGAGTTTCTTGTAGATCGACTTGATGTGGTCGTTGACCGTGAACCACTTGATGCCCATCAGGTTGGCGATTTCCTTGATGGTGAAGCCCTTGCTGAGGTAGGTCAGCACCTCGCTCTCGCGTGGCGTGAGGCGTTCGTGGTCGAGCGGCGCACCGCGACCCAGCGGCATCGGGCGGCTGCTCTGGAAACCCGAGGTGCCCGCCAAGCCCGGCTCGGCCAGGCCGCCCATGCCACCCGGCCCTTGGCGGAAGTGGCTCAGCAGCCGCCGGGCGATGGCCGGCGACAGCGGGGGTTGGCCGCGCACGATCTTCTGCAGCTCTTCGACCAGCACCTCGAATCGGTCTTCCTTCAGCAGGTAGCCGTCGGCGCCGCATTGCAGGGCCGGGAAGAGGTGATCGTCATCAGAATAGAGCGTGGTGACGATCTTGGTGGCGGGGTAACGCGCCAACTCGGCCAGCAGCTCCATGCCGTTGCCGTCGGGCAGCTCCAGGTCGACCAGCACCAGCTTGAATGGGTCGGCCGGCGGCTCGCTGCGCTGAGGGTCGAGCAGGCCCACGTGGCGGCGCGCGCTTTCAAGGTCACCGGCCTCGGTGATGATGATGGTGTCGCTGAAGCTCTCGCGCACCACGCGGCAAAGAAAGCTGCGGGCGACCGGGTTGTCCTCAACGATCAAAACCTTGATAGCCATGCCGTGCGGATGCTCTCAGGAGGGGCTTGCATCGTAGCGCACTCGATGCACGCACCTGTATCCCACGAATGCCGGGCCGGCCGGGACTTTTCAGTCGTTGACGAGCACCAGCTTGCCGCGCACCTGGCGGCTGCCCATGCGGGCGAAGGCTTCGGGCAGCGAGGTCATCGGCAGGCGTGTATCGATCACCGGCTTGATCTTGCCCTGGGCGTACCAGTCCGCCAGGGCGGCTAGCGCGGCGGCGTGGTTCTTCGGTTCACGGCGGGCATATTCACCCCAGAACACGCCGACGATCGAAGCGCCCTTGAGCAGCGTGAGGTTCAGCGGCAGGGACGGGATGGTGCCTTGCGCGAAGCCGACTACCAGGTAGCGGCCGCGCCATGCGATGGAGCGGAACACCGGCTCGGCCAGGTCGCCACCCACCGGGTCGTAGACGATGTCGGGGCCTTTGCCGTCGGTCAGAGTTTTGATCTCGTCGCGGATGTTGCCCTTGCTGTAGTTGATGGTGGCATCGGCGCCGAGCTCCTTGCACAAGGCGCATTTCTCGTCGGTCGAGGCAGCGGCAATGACCTTGGCGCCCGCTGCCTTGGCAATCTGGATGGCCGCGGTGCCCACGCCGCCGGCAGCGCCAAGCACCAGCACGGTTTCGCCGGTCTTGAGCATGCCGCGGTCGATTAGCGCGTGATGGGTCGTGCCATAGGTACACAGGAAGGCGGCCGCATCGTCGAAGGCAAACCCCTTGGGCAAGGGCATCAGCAGGTTTGCCTTGACGCAGGTATGGGTGCCGAAGCCGCCACCACCGCCGAACGCGGCCACGGCGTCACCGACCTTCAGGCCGGTGATGCCTTCACCCAGTGCCTCGATCACGCCAGCGTATTCGGAACCCGGCACGAAGGGCAGCGGCGGCTTCACCTGGTACTTGTTTTGTACGATCAGCAGGTCAGGGAAATTCAGGCTGGCCGCGCGGATGGCAATGCGCACTTCACCGGCCTTGGGCTGGGGCGTGGGCAGCTCCTTCCACTCGAGCGCTTCGGGGCCAATCGGGTTCTCGCAAAGCCAGGCTTTCATGATCGTCTCCGTCGGGTTTTGTCAGCGAGGATGATAAGCAGCGCGACCGCTGCACACGCGTCACGCAGGTGACGAGTCCCTACAATCGCCGCATGCGCATTCTCATTGCCAACGATGATGGTTACCTCGCGCCTGGCCTGGCGGCCCTGGTGCGGGCTTGCGAAGGGCTCGGCGAGATCGACGTCGTGGCACCGGAACAGAACGCCAGCGGCACGTCAAATTCACTCACACTGAGTCGCCCGCTCTCGGCCTTCACCGCGGCCAACGGGTTTCGCTACTTCAACGGTACGCCGTCCGACTGTGTGCACGTCGCTCTGACGGGATTACTGCCGCATCGCCCGGACCTGGTGCTTTCGGGCATCAACAACGGCGCCAACATGGGCGACGACACCTTGTACTCGGGCACCGTGGCGGCTGCGATGGAAGGCTTCCTGTTCGGCATCCCAGCGATCGCGTTCTCGCAAGTCGAGAAGGGCTGGGCGCATGTGGATGCCGCGGCACAGGTAGCGCGCGCCATCGTTGAGCACGTGCTCGCGACGCCGCCGGCGGCGGGGCCGTGGCTGTTGAACGTGAACATCCCCAACCGCGCCGATGCGGCCACGCTGCCGCGCGAATTCACGCGGCTCGGTCGGCGCCACGCGAGCCAGCCGGTCATCCGCCAGACCAACCCGCGCGGCGAACCCATCTACTGGATCGGCCCGGCCGGCGACGCGCGCGACGCCGCCGCCGGCACCGATTTCCATGCCACCGCAAATGGCCGTGTGTCGATCACGCCGCTGCAGGTGGATCTGACGGATCATGCGGCCCTCCCGGCATGGCGGCAGTGGGCCGACCAATGAACGCGCCAGAACGTCCGCGCCCGAAGTTCCCTTTGCGCCTCGATGGCCTGGGCAGCCCCTCCAAGAAGTCGCCGATGCTGCGACCGCAGCAGCCGTTGCACCAAGCAGCGGCCGACTCGGCGCGAACCGTCAGGCCATCCGGCCTGGGCCTCGATTCGGCGGACGTGCGCCAGCGCATGATCACCAAGCTGCAAGCCATCGGTTTGCGCGATGAGCTGGTGATGGCGGCGTTGGCCAAGGTGCCGCGGCACCTGTTCGTCGACACCGCGCTGGCGACGCAAGCCTATGAAGACACCAGCCTGCCGATCGGGCTGGGGCAGACCATCTCCAAGCCTTCGGTCGTTGCACGCATGATCGAGCTGCTGATGGAAGGTGCTTCAGCGCGTGCTCGGCGCGGGCTCGGGCACACGCTGGAGATCGGCACCGGGTGTGGCTACCAGGCTGCGGTGCTGTCGCAGCTGTCGCGGCAGGTGATGAGCATCGAGCGCCTCAAGCCGCTGCACGACAAGGCGCGCGAACTGCTGGCGCCCCTGCGATTGATGAACATCCGGCTGGTGTATGGTGACGGCATGCGAGGGCATCCTCCCAATGCGCCCTACGACAGCATCATCTCCGCGGCCGGCGGCGAGTCGCTGCCAAATGCCTGGCTTGAACAACTCGCGGTCGGCGGGCGTCTCGTCGCCCCAGTGCATGACGCGAGTGGCCGCCGCCAGGTGCTGGTGGTGGTGGACCGAACAGAAGAAGCTTACGAGCGCTCAGTGCATGAAGCCGTGAACTTCGTCCCCTTAAAATCAGGAACGGATTGATGACATTGGCCATGATGCGATGGATAACAAGCGGCGCGCGAGACGCCCGCAGTTTCAGTTGGGCAGGGCATGTCGGCGGAGTGCTCGCCGTGCTGGCGCTGGCGGGCTGTGCATCTTCGACACATCGGGCTCCTGTTGAAGACCGCTCGGTGCTGAATCGCGCCGGTGGTTCGACAGCCACGCCGAGTGCGTTGCCGGCATCCGCTCCTGCGACGGTCGCTCTGCCCGCGGAACCGGGCAAGGTGCTGCCGGGTGCGGAGAACGCGGGTAAGCCGGGTTTCTACACCGTCAAGCCTGGCGACACCTTGATTCGTGTCGGCCTCGAGACGGGGCAGAACTGGAAGGACATCATCAAGTGGAACACCCTCGACAACCCGAACGTGATTGAGGTCGGGCAGGTGTTGCGCGTGGTGCCGCCCGGCAGCGATCCCAATGCCGTGGCAACGCGCGGCGTGACCACGGCCAAGCTCGAAACGCGCCCGCTCGATGCGCCGAAGGGGCAGCCCGCTGCGGCATCGGCTGCGCCGCCGGTGGCATCGACCCCACCACCTGTGGCACCCGCACCTCCGCCGCCCGTGGCACGTGAAGGTGATGACGATGTCAACTGGTTGTGGCCCGCTGCCGGGCCGGTCGTCGGCAATTTCGATGAGTCGCGCACCAAGGGGCTCTCCATTGCCGGCAAGGCCGGTGACCCAGTGCTCGCGGCAGCCGATGGACGCGTGGTGTACGCCGGCTCGGGCCTGCGCGGCTACGGCAACCTCGTGATCATCAAGCACAACAACACCTACCTCACTGCGTACGCGCACAACCAGACCTTGCTGGTGAAAGAAGAACAGTCGGTGAAGCGCGGGCAGAAGATCGCCGAAATGGGCGCGACCGATGCCGAGCGGGTGCAGCTGCACTTCGAGATCCGCAAGCAGGGCAAGCCCATCGACCCGGCCAGGTTGCTGCCGCCGCGCTGAGGCGCGACTGGCCCTGCCCACACCCGTTCACGCGCGCAACACCATGAGCAAGAAGCGCAGCACGGAGAACGGGCTTGTATCCGAGACGGAGGCACAAACTCCCGTGCCTCCGCCGGCTCTGCAGTTCTCGCCGCCGAGCCTTCAGTCAGTGCTGCAAGGTGCCGCTGAGTCAGTGCTCGATGCGGCGGATCCGCTGATCGAAGACGCGCCCGCTGGCATCGAGATCGCCGCAGGTGATGGCGAGGTCGGCAACACCTTGCAGACCTATCTGCGCGAGATTCGCCGCGCGCCCTTGCTCACGCCGCAAGAAGAGTTCGAGACGGCGACACGGGCTCGTGCCGGTGATTTCGAGGCCCGCCAGCAGATGATCGAGCGCAACTTGCGGCTGGTGGTGAGCATCGCCAAGAATTACCTCGGTCGCGGCCTGCCGATGACCGACCTGATCGAAGAGGGCAACCTCGGGCTCATGCACGCCATCGGCAAGTTCGAGCCGGAGCGAGGCTTTCGTTTCTCGACCTACTCGTCGTGGTGGATACGGCAGAGCATCGAGCGGGCGATCATGCACCAGGCGCGGCTCGTTCGTTTGCCGGTGCACGTGGTGCGCGAACTCAACCACGTTTTGAAGGCACGCCGTGCGCTCGAGGCTGAGGCCACGCATGTGGATGGCGACCAGCCAGTGCGAGTCGAAGACATCGCCGCTCGCCTGGGTCGCCCGGTTCAGGAAGTCAGCGAACTGTTGAAATTCTCGGAAGCGCCCGCGTCGCTCGATGCGCCGCTCGAGCGCGACGGCTCGGAATCCATGCTCGATAGCGTGGCCGACGATGGCGCGAGCGACCCGGCCAGCCTGACGCTGAATCATGAAGTCGATGTTCTTCTGCAGCATGGGCTGGACGAGCTCAACGATCGCGAGCGTGAGGTGCTGGCCGGGCGTTATGGCTTGCGCGATCGCGAGCCCGAGACACTGGAGGTGCTGGCCGAGCGGCTGGGGCTGACGCGCGAGCGAATCCGCCAGATCCAGCAGGAAGCGCTGGTCAAGCTCAAGCGCCGCATGGCACGAAGCGGCATCAACCGCGAGTCACTTTTTTGAGGGTTGAGAGGCTGAGACAATCGCTCTCATGACAGCAGCAGATGAGTGGTTGAAGGTCGAGTCACTCGACCTCGAAGCGCAGGGTGTGGCGCACAACGCCGAAGGCAAAGTGGTCTTCATCGAAGGCGCCTTGCCGGGCGAAGAAGTGCTGGTGAGCGTCCAGCGCAAGAAGAACAACTGGGAGCAAGCCTCCGTCGTGGCATTGCGGCGCGAGAGTTCGCAGCGCGTGACGCCGGGTTGCCGGCATTTCGGCACCTGCGGCGGCTGCAAGATGCAGCACTTTCATGTCGGCGCGCAGGTGGCAACCAAGCAGCGGGCGCTGGAAGATGCGCTCTGGCACCTGGGCAAGGTGAAGGCCGAGCGCATGCTGCGGCCCATCGAGGGCCCTTCTTGGGGCTATCGCTATCGGGCGCGCTTGTCAGTGCGCTACGTGGTCAAGAAAGAGCGTGTGCTGGTGGGCTTTCACGAGCGCAAGTCGAGCTACGTCGCCGACATGGACAGCTGTGAGGTGCTGCCACCGCATTTGAGCGCGATGCTGGTGCCGCTGCGCGAGCTGGTCACCGGCATGGACCAGCGCGACCGGCTGCCGCAAATCGAGGTGGCGGTGGGCGACGAGGTCACCGCACTGGTGTTGCGGCACCTTGAGCCCCTGACCGCGGCAGATACGCAGCGGCTGCGCGATTTCGCGTCTTCTCACGGCGTGCAGTGGTGGTTGCAGCCGAAGGGGCCGGAGACAGTTCACCAGCTGGATGCTGAAGGGCCATCACTGGCCTACACCTTGCCCGAGTTCGGCATCACCATGCCGTTCAAGCCGACTGACTTTACGCAGGTCAATCACCAGATCAACCGCGTACTCGTCAGCCGAGCTTTGCGCCTGCTCGAAGCGAAGCCCGGTGAGCGGGTGATCGACTGGTTTTGTGGCTTGGGCAACTTCACGCTGCCGATCGCCACCCAGGCGCGCGAGGTGCTGGGCATCGAAGGCAGCGAAACACTGGTCGCGCGATCGCGCGAGAACGCTGCGCTCAATGGCCTGGGTACCAAGACAAGCTTCGTGGCGCGCAACCTGTTCGAGATCACGCCCGAGGAACTGGCCAGCTACGGCAATGCTGACAAATGGCTGGTCGACCCGCCGCGAGAAGGTGCGTTCGCCTTGGCGAAGGCGCTGGCCGATCTGGCGGCCGATTCAGAGCGCGCCACGAGTTATGTGCCGCCGAGCCGTATCGTCTACGTCAGCTGCAACCCCGCGACGCTGGCTCGAGACGCCGGCTTGCTGGTGCATCAGGCCGGCTACACCTGCGTGGCCGCGGGGGCGATCAACATGTTCCCGCACACAGCCCACGTCGAAAGCATGGCGGTCTTCGAAAAGAGTTAACCAGAAAAGAGAAGGGGGCCCAGAGGGCCCCCGCCTTCCGTCCCGCCGATAGGCGTTAGTCGCGTTCGCCGCCGAAGATCCCGAGGATGCTCAGCAGATTGACGAAGACGTTGTAGACGTCCAGGTAGATCGCAAGCGTCGCGGTGATGTAGTTGGTTTCGCCGCCATCGATCACGCGCTTCAGGTCATACACCATGTAAGCCGAGAAGATCACGATCGCCAGGACGGACACGGTGAGCATCAGCGCAGGCATTTGCAGCCAGATGTTCGCCACGCTGGCTGCGATGATCCCGAGCAGGCCAACGAAGAGCCACTTGCCCATGCCAGAGATGTCGCGCTTGATGGTGGTCGCCACGGTGGCCATGCCGAAGAACACCAGCGCCGTGCCGCCGAAGGCCATCGCGATCAACTGGCTGCCGTTGCGGTAGTTGCCCAGCACGCTGCCGATCATTCGCGACAGCATCAAGCCCATGAAGAAGGTGAAGGCCAGCAGCAAGACCACGCCGAGGCCGGAGTTCTTGGTCTTCTCAATGGCGAAGAAGAAGCCGAACGCCACGCCCATGAAGACCATGAAGCCGATGAGCGGGTTGCGTGCGAACCAGCTGAACCCCATTTGCATGCCCACCCAGGAACCCAACACCGTGGGCACCATGGAAAGCGCCAGCAGCCAATAGGTGTTGCGAAGCACACGGTTGCGCTGGTCAGCCGTGGCGACCGAGCCGGTCAAGCCGTACGCGGTCTGCAGGTTGTCGTTCATGGAACCTCCTTGTGAGAAAACTGCCCCGGTCAGACCCGGGCAGCGGGATTCTAGTTCCCCACTGGCATAGTGCGACATTCCTGCTGACCCTCTGGCGTGACGGATGTCGTCATCGGCTGGCATGGGGTGTGCAAATCACTTTTACAACAACGGGAACCGTATGAAGACCAAACCAATGCTGACCCTCGACGACGTGAAGAAGATCGCAGGCGCTGCTGAAGCCGAAGCCCTGAGTCATTCGTGGGCCGTGACGATTTCGATCGTCGACGACGGTGGCCATTTGCTGTGGCTGCAAAGGCTTGACGGTGCCGCGCCGATTTCGGCTCACATCGCACCGGCCAAGGCTCACGCGGCAGCACTGGGCCAGCGCGAGAGCAAGGTCTACGAGGACATGATCAATCAGGGGCGTACGGCCTTCCTGAGTGCGCCAGAGGTCCAAGGCCTGCTGGAAGGCGGCGTGCCCATCATGGTGCAGGGCCAATGTGTGGGCGCTGTGGGCGTGAGCGGGGTGAAGGCGAGCGAAGACGCTCAAATCGCCAAGGCCGGCATCGCGGCCCTGGGCTGAATACCTGTCAGGCGGCGACCGGGATCAACGCGAAGGTCGCAGCGTGCGGACGGCTGCCCGACGACGAGCGAGCGTTTTCGAACACATCGCGCGCGCAGTCGGTGCAGCTACCGCAGCAGGAGGCCACACCGCTGTCCATTTGCAGCTCATCGAAACTCGTGCAGCCATTGCGAGCGTGGCGCTCGATGTCGCGGTCTGAAATGCGCTGGCATACGCAAACAATCATTCGAATCGCTCCTGGCCCGATAAGCAGGCCGTCAGACGCGATCATAAATAAGAATGATTCGTAATTCAAGGGGCTGCCAAGCCCCTGTTTGCGGGAGGTTTTGGCGCTTCAGCTTCAGGAAGCCACATCGCCCATCTGGGACTGCAGGTAGTTCTGCAAGCCCACCTTGGTGACCAGATCAAGCTGAGTTTCCAGGAAGTCGATGTGCTCTTCGGTGTCGTCGAGGATCTCCTGCAGCAGGTCACGTGAGACGTAGTCTCGAACCGACTCGCAATGCGCGATGCCTTCCTTGATGGTGGCCTGCGCGCCTTGCTCAGACTTCAGGTCGCAGTTCAGGATCTCGACCGTGTCTTCCCCCACCAGCAGCTTGCCGAGGTCCTGCAGATTCGGCAGCCCGTCCAGCGTGAAGATCCGGTCCATCAGGCGATCGGCATGTTTCATTTCGCCGATCGACTCGGCATATTCCTTGGCGGCCAGCTTGTCCAGACCCCAGTGCTTGAGCATCCGGTAGTGCAGGAAATATTGATTGATCGCGGTGAGCTCGTTCTTCAGCTGCGCGTTGAGCCACTCGATGACCTTGGGGTCGCCCTTCATGCTTCGCTCCTCTTGTTGGATAAGGGGTGATTATGGAAGCGCCTGAGCTGCGCAGCGGCTTGTCCTGCGAGTAGCCGCGGGTTCTGGAAACGATAAGCGTTCCCACTCTTGGCTGAGAGGATCGGACGCTTTGCTCGGGTACAATTCGAAGGTTTACCCGCAACCCCACCGCCCAGCGAATCTCTCGCTGTTATCCGCCGAAAACTCCACCAGTTTTCTCAACCGGTCTCGTGCTCGAAGAGCAGAGCTGGGCGCGCACAAATCGGAGAATCGTGTGCCCCCGCCATTGCTGCCAAATCAAGCTCAGGCTCTCCTTGCACTTGCGGACGGGACGGTCTTCCAAGGCGTGTCCATCGGTGCTGCCGGCCACACGGTCGGCGAGGTCGTTTTCAACACTGCGCTGACCGGCTACCAGGAAATCCTGACCGATCCCAGTTACTGCCGCCAGATCGTCACGCTGACCTATCCGCATATCGGCAACTACGGCGTCAACATTGAAGACGTTGAGTCCAGCAAGGTATTCGCTGCCGGCTTGATCATCAAGGACTTGCCGATCGTTGCATCCAACTTCCGTCAGAACATGAGTCTGGCGGACTACCTCAAGCGCGAAGGCACGGTCGCGATCTCCAACATCGACACGCGCCGCCTGACCCGCGTTCTTCGCAGCAAGGGCGCACAGAACGGCTGCATCTTCACGTTGCCTCTTGGCGAGACGCTGACTGCTGCGCACACCGACAAGGCGATTTCGCTGGCCCAGTCAGCGCCTGCCATGAACGGTCTGGACCTCGCCAAGGTGGTGAGCCAATCGGATGTCACCGAATGGACTGAAACCGAATGGGCTCTGGAGGGCGGTTACGGCTCGCTCAAGTCGCCCCGTTTTCACGTGGTGGCCTATGACTTTGGCGTCAAACGCAACATTCTTCGCATGCTGGCCAGCCGGGGCTGCAAGGTCACGGTGGTTCCAGCCCAAACCTCGTCGGCCGATGTGCTGGCGCGTAAGCCCGATGGCATCTTCCTGAGCAACGGCCCTGGTGACCCAGAGCCTTGCGACTACGCCATCCGCGCCACGCGCGAACTCATCGACGCAGGCATCCCCACTTTCGGCATTTGCCTCGGGCACCAGATCCTCGCACTGGCATCGGGCGCCAAGACCTTCAAGATGAAGTTCGGCCACCACGGTGCCAATCACCCGGTGAAAGACCTGGACGACGGGCGTGTGAGCATCACCAGCCAGAACCACGGTTTTGCGGTGGACGAGAAGACGCTGCCCGCCAACCTGCGGCCCACGCACGTGAGCTTGTTCGACGGCACGCTGCAAGGCTTGGCCCGCACCGACAAACCCGCCTTCTGCTTCCAGGGCCACCCCGAGGCCTCACCCGGACCGCATGACATCTCGTACCTGTTCGACCGCTTCACCGCGCTGATGGAAAAGAGCCAGGAGAAGAACAATGCCTAAGCGCGCAGACCTCAAGAGCATCCTCATCATTGGGGCCGGGCCGATCATTATCGGCCAGGCCTGCGAGTTCGACTATTCCGGCGCACAAGCCTGCAAGGCGCTTCGCGAAGAAGGCTACAAGGTCATCCTCGTCAACAGCAACCCGGCGACGATCATGACCGACCCGGAGATGGCCGATGTGACTTACATCGAACCCATCACTTGGCAGGTGGTCGAAAAGATCATCGCCAAGGAGCGGCCCGATGCGGTGCTGCCGACCATGGGCGGCCAGACTGCACTGAACTGCGCGCTCGATCTGCACAAGAACGGTGTGCTCGCCAAATATGGCGTCGAGATGATCGGCGCCAACGAGAAGGCGATCGAGAAGGCCGAAGACCGCCTGAAGTTCAAGGATGCGATGACCGGCATCGGCCTGCATTCCGCCAAGTCGGGCATTGCCCACTCGATGGAAGATGCACTCGCCGTGCAGCGCCGCATCACGCAAGACATTGGCGGCACTGGATTCCCGATGGTGATCCGGCCGAGCTTCACGCTGGGCGGCACCGGTGGTGGCATCGCCTACAACCCCGAAGAATTCGAAGAGATCTGCAAGCGCGGGCTCGACCTGTCGCCGACCAAGGAACTGCTGATCGAGGAAAGCCTCATCGGCTGGAAAGAGTTCGAGATGGAAGTCGTGCGCGACCGCGCTGACAACTGCATCATCGTCTGTGCCATTGAGAACCTCGACCCGATGGGCATCCACACCGGCGACTCGATCACGGTGGCCCCCGCACAGACGCTCACCGACAAGGAATACCAGTTGCTGCGCAACGCCA
>Ga0307515_10009651_pt1 | contig 18623 bp, 1 predicted proteins | sample 17_EM_MG_FD_194513 | JGI IMG/M metagenome (GOLD analysis project Ga0307515, IMG submission 194513) | Populus trichocarpa ectomycorrhiza microbial communities from riparian zone in the Pacific Northwest, United States - 17_EM | ecosystem: Host-associated > Plants > Roots > Unclassified | place...
CGTCGCACCTCCTTTATTGCCTTATAAATAGCCTCGGCTTATTATATAATGGAGGGAGATAATAAAGAATTATTAGTTATTTAAGGGTAGGCGCTAAAGACTAGTAATATAGGTATAAGTCTATCTAGGCTAGCGGAATCGTTAATAGCTTTAATAGCTATTTATAAGGTAAGTTCTTTGCTAGCATCCTTTAGTTTTAAAGAGATAATCTTATATATATGGCGTAATAGCGCATAATATTACTCTACTTTTTTAATACTATTATATGCCTTAACGGGGACTTCCTTAACCTTAATTACTATTACCTTTAATTAGGGGGTTTTAAATAAATATTAATCTAGTATAACTAAAGGGTATCCTATGCGTTTTTAGCTAATATATCTTTTAAAAAACGTGCGTCTTAGAAGAAGGTTAAGAAGTTAATAACTTAAAGCACTAGTTTACCGCTAAAATATATAATATTAATAATAATATAGAAGTTAAAGTTATAGTTATCCTTAAGGGTAAACTTAAATCGGCTAGGGGACTTCTAGTTTATTTAGTAGTAATAGTAATACTTTATAAGATGCTTAATTACCTTAACCTTAACTTTATAGCCTACTTACTAAAGAACCCTAAGTAATTAATAAACGGATAGGTAGCTAAAACGATGGTATAATTGGCGTAACTCTAACTTAATTAAGTAGCTTTAAGTAATACTCTTTTCTAGTTAATAAAGGAGTAACTAGGGGTAACCCTATTTGCATATAACGGGTACCTAATTATCTCCTTAAATAAGTATATTCTTAAGGTTATTAAGCTTAACGCCTAATTTATCTATATCTCTAATGCAAAATAAAAATAGGGTATTTATAGGAACAACGTAAAAGGTAATATACCCTAAAGGGGTTTAAACCCTAATTATGCTAAGAGAAATTATAGTACCTTTGCTAAAACAAATTATATATTAGCCTGCCGTTAATTAGTCGATTTAAATAGAGCTATTAAGCTGCTAGAGAGCTTAAACTTAAGGTTCTCCTACTATAGATACTCCTATGGCTTTAGTATCTAGTATAATACTATAGAAGATATTTGCTAAGTATTTATTATTAAAGGAGAACGCGGAGCTCTTCTTTAGCTTATTAAAGATATCTAACTTTATAATAGAATGGAGCGTAGATTAGTTATTAAGAATAGTAATAGTTTGTATACTATCTACCTTACTATACTTAGTAAAGTATTAGTTAGGTAAATAGTCCTCAATTTCTATATCTATAAGAAGCTATTTGGTCTTATTAACCTTACCCTTAAGATCTTTTACGCCTTTATATTAAACCAGGAAGCTTTAGAAGTAGGCTATAGTAACCTTATAATTTTTAATATTTCTTATACTCTAACGGAACTTATTATATATCTCCTTTTGCTTATTAAGGGAGTGTCTAGTTAACTAGTAATTTAGCTTCTTATAAATATAGCACTTTTTTTAGCGATTATTTTGAAATAAACCTCTATAAGGACCTCTATAATTACCTTATAGTTAATATTAATTATACCCTCTTTCGTATTCCCTACTACGGCTACTATATATTTAATTAGTCTAGTTATAATCGTATTAGTTAGGAATACTTAGTTAGGTAGGGTTTTCGGTATAGAACTATTAAGATTCTTATATTTATATTATAGTACCTATAGCAAAGCGTAGCTTAGTATATACTCCTTTAAATATATCTATAGGTTTATATAGCGCTAAGTTATACTTAAAAACGCTATAGCATACTAAGATAACCTAGTCCCTTAGGCTATTCTTATTTTAGTAAGTTTTAGTAAGGCTATATTAGATTTTCTAGAGTTTATTAAAGAGTAGTTAAAGGCACTCTAAATAAGTCTTTATTAGGTTAGAAGTAATAACTCTCTAGAATATAGTCTCCTGCTATTTAGATATATAAAGTTAACAATTCTTATTAGTCTTAAAGTAGGCTTTAGTAAGCTAAAGTATTATATTAAAGTTATAGTTTTTACCCGTAATATAGTTATAATAGAATATTACTACCCGTCCCTTTAATATAATGGAGAAAGCATAGTAGTACTAGTAGTATTAAATTCTAACCTTATTACAACAGTTATAAAAGACCTATAGTTTTGCTCTAAGTATATTATATAGTTCTCCTTTAAACTTCTTTTCTTCGTCTAAATATACCTTTATTAAATTTGTAACCTCTTATAATAGAGGCTTACTAGTTAGCTAGAGTAAAGGAGGTAAAGGCGAAGCAACTCTAAGTAGGAGAGCACCTCTAGGTAGGAGAGCAGCTTTAGGTAAGGGGTTAGCGTTCTAAGGGTTTTAATATAAATTAAAGTTGCCTTCTAAAGAATATAGGTTGTTTTTAGGTTTCCATAGTTAACGTATAATCTTAACTTCCGTCTATATTAGTTCTTCTATACTAGTAATAACGGCCTAAATATTACTAGCAATTAGGTTACTACTCTTAGTAATATATACCCTATTCCTATAGAGGAAGTCTTAAAAATCCTAAATAATATTAACGTTACTAAGTGCTTAGGTATTAGCAGTCCATCCTATAAAATCCTCCTTAAAATACTCCTATAGTTATAAATCGGCGTAGTATCTATTTCGGTAGAATATAATATAGTGTAAAAGAAAGCCGTTAACTTATTTTGTGGTATAAGTTGTTATATTAAAGGCGAATTCGTCCTAATCTTTATTAATAAGTTTTATGTGCTTAGCTACCCCTAGTAGTAAGGAGTCTTTCTAGTTATTTAAAGTAGGCGTAGCCATATTTTTGGAGGGAGGGAAGTATTATTAGTATAGGGATTGTCGTTTAGTATGCGTTTATAACATATATTTACGGTTATAGGGTTTAGGACTAGTTCTAGCCTTAAATTACAAAGACTTATAAAGTGTGTTATTCTACGTAATAAACGTAAAAATCTATAATCTTAGAAAGGCTTAGGACTAGTTTTAGCCTTTAAATCCTTAGATTTATAGAAGAGTTCTATTTAAGGTTTAGGACCAGTTCTAACCTTAAAAGACAGCTTCCTCTAGCATAAGTAGCACTAGTATAGTGGCTTATCTCTTCTTAGTGGAATACCTAGCTGCTCTGTGGTATAATAGTAAAGTTAACCACTAATTAGTATTAGTTATATAAGGTAATATTACGTAGCTACGGTTTATAGATAGTATAATAATTATTCTTCTTATATCTTAATAAGGGAGGGCGAGGAGTTTAAGGCTCCTCGCCACGCTAGTGCCGCGGCAACACGTAACGGCAACCTGCCGCATATAACGGCAACTTACCACATATAACGGCAATATGCCTTATATAGTAACCACTTACCTTTATTCCCAATATATACTAATTTTTTCTCTATATAATAAGAATAGAATAGTATAACTTTACTAAATAAAAAAATTATAGTTACTAGCTAATTATAATAGTTAGATATAAAAGATCTAATAAAAGGCATTAAAAATAATAAAGGTTATTAAATTAAAGATGGGAATACTATACCTATAAGGAACTAGGAGTTCCTAAGGTTAATATAGTAAAAAAAGGCTTAACTCGGTACGATTAGTCAATAGAGGATACTATTTGTATTTAACATATTATAAACAGCTATCTCCTTACTAGAGCAGCTACTTATAGTTTTATTTAGCGCTCTCTAGTTAGGACTTTACTAGATTAGGATAAAGCCTCTAATTAATCCAATTCTATTTATAGCTTAGACTAGATATACCTTGTTATTTTAACTTAGGTCTACTTAGGCTCTATATAAGGCGGTAAGTCCTCCTCTGCTCTAATTATTACTAGATCGTTACTGTTTATAATAAAGCCCCCCTCCTTACGGATTGCGACCCCGAAATCCTTAATATAGCTCTTTAAAAATTAAGCTTTCTTAGCTAAGAGGCTAGGGACTAGTGGCTTAGCACTATCTTATAAGATAGTTCCAGAATTTAAATCTTTAAGCTTTTTAGTTATTCTTTTATTAATCTTAGTGACTTATTCTTAGATTTTATCCTACCTTTAGTCTAATTTACTTCTCTCTAGCTCTTTATAAGCTCTTTTAGCCCTTACTAATAATTCTACTAATACTTCTAACCCTTATAGTCCCAAATATTCTAACTAACTTTAATTGGCGATGGTTTGCTTCTTTTTAGTTTTTTTTTCTCTTTTTTGTCTAGGACTTACTTGCCTAAGTCTATTATCCTTTAGCCTAATATAGTAGTAATAGAAGAAAGTTATGCCCAAATCTATAATAATAAGTTAAAATAGACCCCAACGATTAACGGTTGCTATAATTATTTCTTAAAGTTCTTAAAGTGGCTTAAATGGTTCTAGAATAAGGAGGTTTAATAGTCTAATATAGTCTGTTCTATCTTTACTGCGGCCGGTCTTAATACGGCCCAGTTTGTTTCCGGTTTTTGCTATTATAGGTACTTTAGAGACAGTTTGCTTTATTACGGCTAGGTTAGTTCCTATTAAATCTAGATTATACCTTTTTAGTTAAGTGTTGCGCTTATTAGACTAACTAGTCCTATAGATCCCTAAATACTTATTTAACTAATCTGTTAAATTTTAGAAGCTTGCTTAGGACCTAATTTTAGCTATTAACTAAAGAGATGCGGACTAGATTAAGACTCTTTAAGGCAATGTAAATAGTGCTTATATAGTTTTAATAAAGGCGCTTTATACGTAAGTAATTTTTTCTAGTCCTTTTAGTTTCCTATTAACCCTAATAGCTACTATATTCTTAAAAATAATAATCTTACGGCCTATATAGGCACTTATTACTTTAATAGGTCTAATAAGAAACTTCCGCGTTATAATTACTTTGTTAGGGCCGCTTTAGCTAAACACGGCGTTACTAAGGCGTCTTTTAGCTCTATTACCTTTGGTACCTTATCTACTACTTTTATACCCTATCTACCCTTATTTAGTAGTAAACGGCGCTATAAGGCTATACCTAAATATAAGCGGGTTAAAATTAACCTTAATTTTTCTAAAAAGGACCTTTCTAGAGTTAACAAGGTGATTATAACTAAGGTGCCCCATTTTAGCACTGCTAGGATCTATTTTAGCTTTTCGGCCGGATTTAGCTCTACTACTACTAAAAAGTCTTATACTATCTTATTTAACCCTATTACTCTTACTAAGCCTAGTAAGTTAACTTTTACTCTATAAAGGGACATTTTAGCTCTTATCTTGTCCTTTCTATAAGAATTAGCTCTAACTTCTTTTAATAGGGTCTTATCTATTTAGTTAAACGGTGTATTAAATTTACTAAAATAGAACTCGGAACGTCTCTAGGAAGCTCTTATCACTATAGGTCTTATTAGTATCCTTTTAGCTATTCTTAATACTAATTAGTCTATTTTAGGTATAATATACTCTAGCTGCTCCTACTAAGGTTATTATAGAGCTTAATGGTTATACTAACCTCCTTTAGAGCCTTTTTTATAATATTAAGGACCTAGGGGCCCGGCTTAATTTTCTTAAAGGGAGTATAACTAGCATTAACACTACTTTATACCGTATTACCGACCGTTTTAATAATACGGAGCTTATTAGCAGCACTCTAACCCCTATAGCCCCTTCTATACTTTAAGCTAATCCCCTTAACTATCCTAAGCCAATTAGTGGCGATATAACTTCTCCTAATACTTTAGGGAATCCTAAGCGTAATTCTAGTGCCAATATGGCTTATTTTTCTTTAGTTAAGGACGATTTAGCGAATAGCTTTAGTTTGGCGGGATTTAGTACTAGCGCTTAGTAAGTGGTCCTTTCTTGACCCTTTTTAGCTAGGTTAATATCTTATAGGTCCCTTTAAGCGGCGGCCTTCTTTAATTTAGTTTCTTTTATTATATTTAGGTTAGTTGGCGAAAAATAGTAATAAGTTAGCCCTTTTCTTTTATACTTCTTACCTAGGTAGGTATAAACTGGCTCTTTTAGCTATATAGCACTATTAGTGCTCCCTAAACTAAATTCTACTATATTAGTTTTAATTTATTCCTAATTGCCTTATTATTCCAGTTAGACTAACTAAGTCCTTTTATAGTCTTACTAAAACCTATAAAACCCTATTTGGGGGGAAATTAAGAAAGAGTTACTATTTAGCGCCCTTCCTCTTTTTTAGGGGCCGTTTTAGTCTATTATAGTTCTTGCTTTTAAGGTCTAAGTTATAAGGTAGTCTATAGCCTATTTTATTCTAAAGTGCGCCTATAAGCTCTTATTATAGTTTTTAATAGGTTTTCGGCTAGTTCCTATATATTATCTTCTAGACTATATCCTTTTTAATATATTTAGTACTTTATAATTCTATTTTTGTCTTTTATCTAGCCTAGAATGGCCTTAATATACTATTATTTTCATTTAGGTATATCTACAAAATAAGGTATAGGTTATTGTCTCCCGCTAACTATATTTGGTATATATTTTTCTAAAAGGGACACGTAGAATATATTATAGATATTCTAATTTTTTGGCAATTTAAGCTAATACGCCTGCGTATTAATTACCCTTGTGACCTTAAAGGGTCTAAAGTTTTTATAATTTAGCTTTTTTTGGGTCTACTTGTCCATATATACTTACCCACTAGCTATATATAGTCTCCTTCCTTAAATTCTATAGGTTTATAACCTATATTATAGTATTTTGCTTAAAAGTCTTAAGCCTTAACTAAAGATTGCCTTAAATTGTTATAAATTGTCTTTAATTTATTGGCAAATTCTTTAGCATACTTTAATATACTACCTCTATAAGCTTCTTTTAGACTCTTGCCTTTAAATAGCGTTTTAGCCTTATTTACCTAAAATGGGGTTATTCCTATAAAGGCGTGGATTAAGTTGTTATAAGTAAACTCCGCTATAGTAAGGAGACTGGCCTAGTTTGTCTGTTTAAAGTTATAAAATGCCCTAAGGTACTGCTCTATAGTTTAATTTTACCTTTTTATCTGCCTATCTATTTAAGGGTAAAATATAATAGATAAGTTTTGCTTAATTCCTAAATAGAAGTATAGTAAAAACTAGAATTTAAAGGTTAGAATTAGTCCTTAGTCTAATATAATAAACTGTAGAACTTTATATAGTCTAATTACCTCTCTTATAAGTAGGTTCGCTAGACCTTAAGCCTTTAAGTCCCCTTTTATAGAAATATAGTGGGCCATTTTTATAAATTGGTCTACTATTACTAGAACTATATTATACTAATGTTAGGCTATAGGGACGCACTGGCCGTAACCGGCTTAGCGTAGGCGAAGCGTAGGTGAGGCGCCTATAAAACGTAGTCGCCCTGTATTAGAGAACAGCAGAATTTAGTTCTATAGTTCTACTTTATTAAGAACCAGAAACTCTTTATATTCCGCTACTGTTGTTATGTTACTATATGCCCTAAGGACCTTAGCGTCCTAACAGTACTGAATTCTTATCCCTTTTTAGGGGTAGTGGCCCGACAACACAGCGGTCTGCTAAGGCCACGACTATATAGCGGCAACCCTCTGTTAAGAAGACGACCTATATTTATTAACTATATCGTAGCCTATTGACCTAATGGCGAGACGCGGGCGTACTAGCGTAGTGCGTACTACCGAGCCTGGGGATTGGCCCTAGGATGATATAGGCGAACCTATATCGTCCTGGACAGAACTGGAAGTTATAAACAAAGGGGATATATAGGAAGAAATACAACGGCTAGAAAATGAGAAGCTATAACTCCTAGAGTAAAGAAAACTATACTTACTTAGGGAAGAGGTGGAAGTGCTAAGACGGTATTAACGCGGTAAGGCGATGTTAACTTCTGTTCTTGACCTAGATCTGCAACCTTAAACTATCCTATTAGAGTACTTAGATAGTAGCTAGATGCGTCCGAACCTTAAGTGGAAGGCTACTAATATAATGGGCGCTCTGTTAAAACGGGCCGTTAAAATAGAGAAGATTGCTCTATATTATGGTAAGACTATATAAGAGCACTAAGACTTCCGTAATAGCTTAAAGCTAATATTCCGCCTAGAGTATAACGGCTTCGCGGATAAGGATACTAAAGTTGCGTTTACTATATAATATATAAAGGGGACTAACCGAACCCTTTAGCTATAGTATAAAGATGACTACCCAGATACGTAGTTTACCTAGGAGGAGCTAATAGAATTCCTAATTAACCAAATTAAAAGTCCTATTAATTAAGAACTCTATGTAGCCCTAATATATATAAGGGTAATATAACGAACCGATTAACCTGTAAACGAGTTTACTGCTTACCTAACCTCCTTAGAAGTATAAATTAATCCTCCCTATAATACAAAGCATCTAATAATATACCTGTTCGCGAAGCTACGGCTAAAGCTATGGCTTACAGTTACTAACTATTAGGAGTTTCTATAAACTTAAGATTAGCTAGTTTCCCTAGCTGCCCTATTAGAGGAAAACCAAAAGAGCGCGAGTGCCCTATAGGCTAGAAGTAATAGGCGCGCCGCGAACTTAAATATAAAGACCACCCTATTAGGTAACTTAGGGAGAGCGGACTTTAAAACCACCGCTAGTGACGCAATAGTGGGGCGAAGTAGTACCGCTGGGGGTTTAACCTAACCTAAGGGGAACTGCAAAAATTATGGCAAGCTAGGATATTGGTGGCGATAGTGCCCGGAGCTATAATAGTACTAGCCGTAGTTAAGCAGCGTAAACGCCATCTTGACGCTAGGAAAAGGTAGGCGCCCTTGGAGCCCCTTATACCTATAGGGCGTAAGCTACTACTAGATCATAAGGAAGCTATTACTATCTTAAGAAAAGTCCTATCCAAGCAAATCTAGAAGGAGACCTTAGTAATGCTTAATCTCGGCGCTAAAGTAAATATAATTAATTAGCAATTTATAATGGAGTATAACTTTAAAATACTAGACGCAGAATTACCTACCTACTCCTAGTTAAATAAAACTTAGGTATATTACTATAAAGCCTATAAGGTACTATTAAGAATAAAGGACAGCTGGGGCAGGATAAGGGAAGTAACCCTTATCTACTATAGAATGGCTAACGCATCCCCTACTATTACCCTAGGTATGCCAGGGTTAAAGAAGGCCTAACTTCTTATTAACTGCGAGGCGAAGGCGTAGCGATAGAAGCTAGACGGCTTATCCCTATTACTATAAACCCCTAAGGGTTTTACGGAGTCTCTCTAGAGGAAATCTAGGGTCTTCGCTCTAGTAATTGCTGGATTAATACCTAGTAAATAAGACGACGGCAGCTTACCGGTTCTTCCCCCATAGTTAAAAGAAGCTAGTAATGTCTTCTTATATAAGGAAGCAGGAAAGCTACCCCGATACTACTGGGGCGACTATACTATTAACCTAGAAGAGGGATAGGAGGTCCTATATAGACCGCTCTATAACCTCTTAGTTAAGGAGCTGGAGGTACTAAGGGAGTACTTAGATAACGCCTTAGCTAAAGGCTAGATCTAACTAAGTATTAGTCCCGTAGGGGCACCTATCCTATTTATACCTAAAAAAAATAGGAAGCTGTGGCTCTGTATAGACTATAGAGACCTTAATAAGGTAACGATTAAGAATTGTCTTATACTACTATTAATTAGTAAGACCTTGGACCGCTTAGTAGGTTCTAAGATCTTTACTAAGTTAGACCTAATAAATGCGTACTACCGCCTTCGTATCCATTAGGGCGATAAGTAGAATATGGCGTTCCATACATATTACGGCTACTTTAAGTATTTAGTTTTGCCTTTTAGGCTAACTAACGGACTAGCGACCTTTTAGGGCTATATTAATCGGGCCTTATTAGGACTAGTAGACGTCTTCTATATAGTCTACCTTAATAATATTCTAATTTTCTCTAAAAATTTAGAGGAATACTGGCGCCACGTACTAAAAGTGCTACGTAGGTTATAGTAATATTAACTATATATAAACCTTAAGAAGTGCAGGTTTGGCGTATAAGAGGTTAAGTTCCTAGGATACATTATTAGTCCTAAAGGCGTAGCAATAGATCCTAGTTAGGTAGAAGCTATTACTAAGTAGGAAAGCCCTTAATCCTATAAGGATGTCTAGGTTTTCCTAGGTTTTGCTAACTTCTATTACTAGTTTATCTATAAGTACTCTATTATTGCAAAGCCTATTACTAATCTCCTTAAGGGAGTAAAGAACGGCTGTAAAGCTGGGCCTTTTAGCTAGCCCGAAGAGGCGGAGTAGGCAATGCGCTAGCTCTATAATACCTTTATAACGGCGCCGCTTTTATAACACTATACGCCAGGCTTACCAACCCGGTTAAAGACTAATGCCTCTATATAAGGCCTAGCAGCAATTATATTATAGCTATTTAAAGATAGTCTTTAGTATCTAATAGCCTTCTAGTCTAGGAAGCTTTTGCTAGTAGAGCGTAATTATAAGACCTATAATTAGGAGCTACTAGCTATTATAGAGGCTTTTAAGCATTGGAGACACTATATTAAGGGGCTATTAAGCCGCCTAGAAGTGCTTATAGACTATAATAATCTAAAGGGTTTTATAAAAGTAAAAGCCCTTAATAGATGGTAAGCCAGATGGGCTATAGCATTAGCTGCCTATAACTTTGTTATTAAGCATAGAGTGGGAAAAACGAACCCCGTAGACGCGCCGTTAAGGCGACCCTTAGGCGTAGGGGGTCCGCCAGAAGAAGATACTATGCTACTATTGCTCTAAAGGACTTTAGGAATACAGGGCCACTAACCTGAGGTAAAAGTCCTATTAGGTGTATAAGAAAGCGAGCCTTCTATAGAGGTGTCATTTCTACGGCTATAAGCTAGCAACCTGACGGCGGTACGCCTGGGCTATATAGCATTACGGTTTAACTAGGCAACCTATATATATGCCGTTAAGTAGCGCGGAATAAGGACCTAGGTTAGAGAAGTAAATACTTAAAAGAATGCTTACAAGTCTAGTACGGAAATAGTTGTTAAGCTTATTAAAGGACTTTAGACTAAAGATAACTTTATATTATAAAAGCGCAGTAACAGCGTAGATACTATAAGACGCTGTTAACGCGCCCGCTTAAAGCTAGTATAGTAGTTTAATTCCGCTAGACTACTTTGTTACCACGGGAGGCTATACATACCCCTAGACCTAGTAGTTTATACAGAACTCCTATAGATCTACTATAATAATGCCCTAGCTAGGCACTTTAGTAAGAAAAAGACTCTGGATCTACTTTCGCGTAAGTACTACTAGCCTAGTATAAATGCGAATGTTATAAACTATATCTCTACCTATAATTTATACTAATATATACGTGCGCCTTAATATCGCCCTTATAGCGAGCTCTAAGCGCTGCCTTGCCCGGACTAGCCGTGGTAGGAGATTATAATAGACTTTATTATAGGCCTACCGCCTAGTAAATAAGGCGATAAGGTATATAACGCAATATATATAATAGTCGACCGCTATACTAAGATAGCCTTATATCTGCCTATAGTAAAAACTATTACTATAACTAAACTCGCGGATCTCTTCCTTAATAAAGTAGTACGCCGTTTCGGAGCCCCTAAGGGGATTATATCTAATTGCGGTAGTATCTTCACTAGTAAGTTCTAGTTGGAGCTATGCTTTACTATAAAGATAAAATGTAGGCTAAGTACGGCCTTTTACCCGTAAATGGATGGGTAAATAGAACGCCAGAACCAAACCCTGGAGTATTACCTTAGTGTATTCTATAATAAAAAGCAGAGTAACTAGGTAGGCCTTTTATTACTAGCCGAATTCGCCTATAATAATGCTAAATATAGTATAATAGGTATAAGCCCGTTCTATACCTGCTATGGGTTTTACCCGCGTCTAGAATACGAGGTCTAGATAGATAATAGTAGTTCTGTTCTAGCCGCCTCTAAAAGGATTAAAAGAATATTCCTTAAACGCGAAGCGCTGGCGAAACACTAGAAGCACGCCGCCAAGGCATAGGCGAAATACTATAATTATTATTACTAACTATAGGTATATAAAGTAGGGGATCTAGTCTTGCTATTAACTAAGAACCTTAAACTAAAAAGGCCAAGTAAGAAACTTATAGCACACTTTATTGGACCTTTTAGTATAGCCGAACTAGTCGGAAAGTAAGTATACTAACTATATCTACCTATATCTTACCATATCTACCTAGTGTTCTATATTAGCTTGCTAGAGGCATATAAATAATATAAGGGTACTACTAGAGACCCTCTACTAGGGCCTATTAAGCTAGACAATTAAGCGGACTAAGAGGACTAATACGAGGTAGAAGAAGTATATAGAAGGAAGGGATATAACTAGACCCTATAGTACCTAGTTAAGTAGAAAGGCTAGCTAAAAGAATATAACAAATAGGTCCTAGTAGAGGACATTAATAAGGACGTAAAGGAGACGTATAATAGTTACTTTACCCTAAAGGGCAAATAGAAAAGAAAGTAGGTGGGAGAATAAAAAACTTTTAATTGTAACTAAGGTTACGCCCTACTAGCGGGGCGATAACGGAATGACGGCGGAGCGATGGTAGTACGCCGATAGAAATATAGATACTCTATAGCTCTAACGAATCCTCCCTCTCCTCTCCTCCTTTCTTTTCCTCCTCCTCTCCCCCCTTATCCTCCTCCTCCTCTCCCTCCTTATTCTCCTTACCCTTATCCTCCTCCTTATCCCTTATAATAGGAGGCATATTAGCCTATAAGTACTGTTAGTATACGCGATAATAGCGAAATACTTGCGCTATAACACGTACTGAAGCGCGTATTACGTTAAGAATTCCTTTAAGAGTATAACGGATGGCCTGTAATTCCTATACTTGGAGTAGGGGAAAGTCTTCGCCCTTTGGGCGCTAGTAGAGACCGTGCTTAGCGCCGGTGCGTACTAAGGCCTTAATATCCTTTATAAAGGACTTCTAGACGGCAGTGACGCGAGCGTTAAGGTTAGCCGTATCTCCGCTAGCAACCCGCCGGCGCTTAGCCCTGTTAATAAGGGCGAGTAGTTTATTTAGGCGGCTATGGAAGGCCTTAGGGACCTAGTCTATTAGCTATTAGAACCTAAACTAACGCACTTAGACTTACTAGTTGGCACAACTTATTTAGCTATTAGTAGTACCCGTAATTGCGGTTGGCCTACTTACCGTAGGTAGCCCGCCTAGTAGTGGCTACGCGCTTAGTATAGTGGAGGTAAATTAGTTTAAGTAAGGCTGGGGGAGCACCTTGCGAGCAATAAGGAAGCTTAGACGGCGTCTAGTAGGGTTAGCAACAGCTATAAGCTAGTATAAAGAATACTTATGGAAGGCTTGCTAATAGGCGGACCGGCGGCGCTACGCTTGCGATTCATAATTAATTAGAAGTTAAGAAGATGGCGAGTTATAGGCTGAATAAATTAAAATTAAATGGGAAGGGAAATCTGGTGTCCTACCTTAGTGGGAACTCCTACCTTTATAGATCTCTATAAGGTCCTATTGTTATATTATCCTATTATTACATTATCTAATTTACTTAAATTTGTTAAAAACTTTTTATTTAGAGAAGGGCAATAATAGCACTCCTATTGTATAATAGCGTCGGCTAAAAACAGCCGCTTAAGAAGGGGGGGGTAATTGTTAGGCCATAGGGACGTACTGGCCGTAACCGGCTTAGCGCAGGCGAAGCGCAGGCGAGGCGCCTATAAAACGTAGTTGCCCCGTATTAGAGAACAGCAGAATTTAGTTCTACAGTTCTACTTTATTAAGAACCAGAAACTCTTTACATCCTGCTACTGTTGTTACGTTACTATATGCCCTAAGGACCTTGGCGTCCTAACAACTAAATACCTATATACTCGCTTAGAGGTAGTTCCGTAATAAAATTAAGTATAATATTTTCTTAGGGGCTTTTTAGGACTAGTAGGGGGTATAATACCCTATATAGTTAGTGTCTTAACGGCTTAATCTAGCTATAGGTATAGCAGCCTTAGATCTAATCTTTAACGTATTATCTTACTTCTAGCTAGTAGTACTAACATTAAACCAGTTCTAACGTTTTTATTATGCTAAAATGTCCTACTAGCTTGCCATTATAGTAACGCTATATTACCTTAAGCTATAGTCTTTTACTTAGGATATATAGCCTTCCTTAGTGGCGGAGTATACCGTTATTATCCTTCCAATCTTTTAGCCAGATTAGGATAGTGTAATTACTCTAACTCTAGCTGCCCTATTAGCGCTTTTTCTCCTTTACTTTATCTAATTATGCCTAAATCTTTTAGGCTATTAAATTGGTGGATAAGGCTTTCTTTGCCTCTTTTAAAAGTAAGTCTTTTAGGGTATATACCGTTTCGGACTCTTCTGCTACTATCCTAGCCAGTTTAGTCTATAGCGCTTAGTATTACGCACTACCTACACTAGTACGGCCCAATCGGCCTATAATTGCTCCTATTAATAGCTAGCCGCCTATTTTATTAGATTAGCTCATATTAAGCTATAATTAAAGACTTTAAAAAATTGTATTTGGTTCTCTATTAGTAAGGGGGATAGTTTAGTCTATCTCCTTATAATTTGGTTACTATAATAGGGCGTCTACTGGGTTACTTGCGCCTTTTTAGTGCATAATACGGAAATTGAAGATAGCTAGCCATTTAGCCTATCTTATCTGTCTCTGTAATAGCTCTTTTATTATTATAAAAGGCCGTAAATTAGCGTAATTGGTTAGCAATTCGACCTAATATTGCGCCCCTTCTAAATAGTGTCTCTAGTGCTTAAAACTGGCTACTATTACTAGCAACTCTGTATTATATATGTTGTAGTTATATTCTGCCGCAATTAGCTTTCTTAAAAAGAATGCTACTGGGTGCTATTATAGCTTCCTATTAGGCCCTAGAGCTTGCTGGCTTAATATACCTAAGATTATAAATCTAAAAGCGTCCGTTTTAATTCTTATAGGTATCCCTAGCCTAAAATAGATCAATAGGGGGGTTAATTTAAACTGCTTCTTTAATAGTTTAAAGGCCTTTAACGCTTTTGGGTTTAGTTTAAGTTCCTTTAATTCTTCTTATCTCTGTCTCTAGCCTCCTTTAGCCGCGCCATGACTATATTTAGTTACTTTATTTAAGGGTGCTGTAATATAGGAGAAGCCCTTAATAAAACGGCGGTAATAATTGGCGAATTTAATAAAGATTCTTACTTCTTATATACTCTTAGGCATGGGCCATTCCTTAATAATTTAGACCCATTTAGGCTCTCTTATTACGCTATTTTAGGTTACTATAACCCCTAAAAAGTTTATATTATTCTTATGGAAGTTATATTTAGATAGTTTAGTATATAATTTATGTGCTTAGAGTCTCTCTAAGACCTCCTTTATATAGGCCTTATAATTTTCTACCCTCTTAGAGAAGATTAGGATGTTATTAAGGTATATAATATAGGTTATATCTAATAGGTCTAATAGGGCGCTATTAATATACCCTTAAAAGGTGCTAGGGGTATTACTTAGTCTAAATAGGACCATAGTATATTTAAAAGGCCCATATCTGGTCCTAAACGCTATTTTTTACTTATCGCCCTCTTTAATCCTAATGTAATAATACGCATCTCTTAGATCTAATTTAGTGTAGTAGGATGCCCTATATAACTGGTCTAAGGATTCCTAAATTAGGGGGAGTAGGTACTAATTTTTTTCGGTAATTGTGTTTAACCCTCTATAGTTTATATAAAGACGTAAGCCTCTATTCTTCTTTTTAATAAAGAGGATTAGAGTACTAGCGGGAGATTATAACTTGCGGATCTACCCGCGTTATAGACTCTTGTCTAGATACTCCCTTAAAACCTTTAGTTTAGCTTTTAAAAGGTTATATAGTGGATTAAATAGGGGTTGTTTACCTTTTATTAATTTAATTACTAGCTTATATAGACCGTGGTCTAGTAATAACCTAGCTTCTTTCTTATTAAATATATTTATATAGTCCTTATAGGCTTCCGGCAGAGTATCTACCGGCCCTTTAAGCGCCGTAATGGTTATATATATAATAAAAAGATCTAAGTCCGCGTATTATAGACTTGCTGTAAAGAATCTTAGTCCTTCTATTATAACCTTTTAGTATTTCTTATTCCCTTTGGCCCTTTAAAGCCGTAGAGTCTTCTATATAAAGCTTAAAATTGGGTCCTATTTAGACAACTAAGGCATACCTAGGACTATATTAAATCCGGCTACCTCTCCTATAAGAAAGGAGTCTACTCCGCCTTGCTTTAATATAAACGAGTTAGTGACCTTATATAGTATACTAGCCGTTCCGTATATAGCTAGAGGTTAGTAGTTAAGGGTCTTATACCCTCCTAGCCTCTACCTGTTATAATTTAGTCCGCTACGTGCTAGTAAGGACGGGGTAATAATATTGGCTTCCGCTCTATAATTAATAAGGGTACAGACCGATATATTAATAGAGGATACTGTCTGTATTTAACACATTATAAACAGCTATCTCCCTACTAGAGCAGCTGCTCGTGGTTTTATCTAGCGCCGTCTAGTTAGGACTTTACTAGATTAAGGCAAAGCCTCTAATCGGTCCAATTCTATTTATAGCTTGGACCAGATATACCTTGTTATTCTGACTTAGGTCCACTTAGGCTCCGTATAAGGCGGTAAGTCCTCCTCTGCTCCAATTATTACTAGATCGTTACTGTTCGTAATAATACCTCTAATAAATAACTTAAAGATAAAGAGAAGGGGGGTAGTATTATAGACCTTATATTAGCAGTAGTATAACTACTAAAAGATATATAAATAGGTTAGTTAAAATAGTATAAAAGGTAGCTAAGTTATATAGCTAGTTACGTTATAAGTTTAAAATAAAAATATATATAAATATAGGAATATAGAATATATTAACGTACTAATATACTAATGTACTTAGTATATTTTATAGGTATAGTATTATATATTTAAAGAACCTTAATCTCTACTTAGATAGTTTTCTTTTTAATAGTAAATCTTAAAATATAATTAGTGTTAATTTATTAGGTAACTGTATAATTACAGCACCTAGTATACGAACGCGTATTTACGCGTTTATGCACTAACCACTTACGTGCTAACTAATTAGGGGGGAGGCGCGTCAGTATATAGACTACGTAGTCTACCTTAATAGAATAGACAGTCACCACTATCCTAAAGAGCATACGATACTATACGTATTTCGTGCCCCGGGATATAACTTACTTATACTATTAAGTTAGTATAAATACTGATTAGTAAGCGCGCATAGATTAGTAATTACTTAATACCTCCTACTAAGCGATATACGACAGCGACCACCTGTTTAGACTCCTAGTACGACCTACTAGAAGGTTAGAAGTCGGGGATTACGGACCTATTACTAACTCTATATACTTATTTAAGTCTTAGTATAGTTTACTAGAAGTTTATAAACGCGAATACAGACCTTTATGAAACCCCCTATTTTTAACCCCCTTAAACCTTAAAACTTTTCGGACCTTACGGAAACCCCTTACCCTTCTATAAACTATTATAGACCTATTAATCGCCTTTACGGACTACTATAAGACCTCTTAAACTGTTATAGACCCGCTAATTAATTTTACGGACTGTTATAAGACCTCCTCCACCCGCTATAAGCTACTACTACCCGCTACAGCTTATATAGACATACTACGCTATATAATATGGCAGATATAACTAAGCAAATTAGTGAAGGTCAAAAGAAGTGGAATTAGGGAGTCGACCTTACGTCTACGGACGGCGTTAACGACTATATTGATTTTAAAATCCTTAAATACAAATACTATAAGCTTCTAAATAATAACCTATAGGAGCAATATAAGGAAGACTTTGCGGACTTTACGGAAGCTATTCTTAAGGCTTATAACCCTACTACTATCCATAACCTACGAACCCTTTTATGTTACCAAGGTATATGGGTTAAAAAGGATAAATAAGTTACTATTATATAGTCCTTATACAATACAATACAGAAAGAGGACCAAATAGAATAGACTAAAGAGGAAATCCTAGACTAGGTTAAAGCCACTAATAAACTCTTTACTTCTCCCAAACTTAATAGCATTGCTAGCCTTATACCTAACCTACTTAACTAAATTCGTCCTATAAACCTAAGCGATTTTAGAATTAATCTTACGGACTAAAGTATACCTAGTACTGAAGTTACGGACCGTAATACCCCCATAACCCAAATTACGGACTATAATACCCCCGCAAATTAAATTACAGACTAAACCCCTTCTATTATTTAAGTTATAGATCCGCAAACTACCTAAGTAAAGACCTACGGCAAGGAGCTAGCTAATTTAGCTAAGCTCTATACCAACGAATTTAAGTATAGCGGTGAAAACGATAACTTTAACTTTAAACTGACCATCTTTATAGACCTCTGTTAGAAGGCTAACATTCCTAAATAGGAGTTTAGTCAAGCCTACTCTACTATACTACGCGGCCTAGCACTTAATTACTACTACACTAACCTTAAAAGCAACCCCCTTAGTATTCCCTTTAATAAACTATACAAAGCTATATATAACTACTTTAAAGACCGGAGTATAAGCGTGATATCCTTACCTAATGGAATGCAACCAAGTTACGGACCGTAATAGACAAGAATACTAAAAAATTGACTATAGAGTGCCTGCAAATCCTTATTAA
>Ga0307515_10009652_pt1 | contig 18623 bp, 17 predicted proteins | sample 17_EM_MG_FD_194513 | JGI IMG/M metagenome (GOLD analysis project Ga0307515, IMG submission 194513) | Populus trichocarpa ectomycorrhiza microbial communities from riparian zone in the Pacific Northwest, United States - 17_EM | ecosystem: Host-associated > Plants > Roots > Unclassified | place...
GGGGGCAATCTTCGCCAGTCGGTCCAGGCCGATCTCCAGATATCAGGCCCTCCACCCCAACCCCGCAACCATACAAGCCGGATCCGCGCACGCCACTTGATGGGCGGCGGCGCTGAGTGCGCCTTTGAGGGCGTCGACAGCTGAGAGCTCTTGCAGTGGGCTGGTCGAGCTGGCCGCGTGCTCTCAGACTGCCGCGCTGCGGAACCCCCAGAAGCCGTGGTTGCGGTCGGCGGGCATCGCCAGCGTGGCCGGCTGCCGACGCAGCCTCGGGGCAGTGGCGAAAGAGGCGCCGGTCAGCTGCGGCGGCGATGCGGCCGGCGTGCTCGATTCGTCGCTCGATTCGATGCTGTCGCCACGAACCCATTCCCAGACCTCGCCCCACGCGAAGCCCTCATCGGCCTGCTGCGCGGCGCGCCATTCGGCCGCGCTGAGCAAACGGCGGCCAGCCCAGCGGCACCAGGCCTCGGCTTCGTGCGCGCTTAGGTGCATGGCGGGTTGCGCCAGGTCCAGCGGCACCCAGCGGCCAAAACGCGCGCGGCGCAGGGGCTCGCCGTCTTCCGGTGCGGGCAGATGGCGTGGGCGGGTCAGGCCGGCGCGCTTGCGCCAGTCCCAGCCCTCGGCGGACCAATACTCGCGCTCGGTGTAGCCGCCCGCATCGACGAATGGCAGGTAGCGCACCCAAGAGACTGGGTGAGCGTCGATGGCAGTCGGCTCTGCGGGTGCTGGCGGCTGGGCGGCCGGGTCGTCGGCCGCGGCGCCGGGGTCGATGCCCAGCGTTTGCGCGATGCCGAGCCAGTCTTCATGCAAGCGGTCCTCGGCGTCGAGCACGCGAGCGAACAAGGCCAGCGCTGGCGCGCGGCGGGCGGTCGCGGGCAGCAAGGCCAGGCTTTGCTCGCGCGTGCGGCGCGCCCAGTCGAGCAGCGCGGCAGTGCCCGGCAACGGCTGGTTCCAGCGCGCGGGTTGGCTGACGCGGCGTTCGTCAAACCACGCATCGGCCTTTGGCAACTGTGCCAATGGCGCGCGGGGCGTGGTCGCGTCGTCCGAACCGGCCATCAGACCCGGGTGGCGGCTGATCCACCAACCTTCGAGCCAGGCCAGGTGGCCCAGGTCCCACAGCGGCGGGCTCAGCTCGGGCAGGTAGCGCGGCAGCGCATTGGGGCCGATGGCGGTTTGCAGTTGGTGGAAGAGCGCGAGGTTGTGTTCGCGGCTGGTGTGCAGCGCGGCGGCGAGCGACAGGGCGGTCCAGGTGGGTTCGGTGGCAGAGGTCATCATCGGTTCGGCAAGAGGCGCGAAATTATCGCGGCCCGGCTGGCTTAAGCTTGCTGGATGAACACATCGGATTCCCCACGCCTCACCTCGCTGTCGCACGGCGGCGGCTGCGGCTGCAAGATCGCGCCGGGCGTGCTGTCAGAGATCCTGCGTGGCACCGCCCGCATGCCGGTGCCGCCCGAGCTGCTGGTCGGCATCGAGACGGCCGACGATGCGGCGGTGTGGAAGCTCAACGACGAGCAGGCGCTGATCGCCACCACCGATTTCTTCATGCCCATCGTCGACGACCCGTTCGACTTCGGCCGCATCGCCGCGACGAACGCGATCTCGGACGTCTACGCGATGGGCGGCCGGCCGATCATGGCGCTGGCCATCGTCGGGATGCCGATCAACGTGCTGGGCACCGAGGTGATCGGCCGCATCCTGGCCGGTGGCGAGGCGGTGTGCCGCGCGGCAGGCATCCCGATCGCGGGGGGCCACACGATCGATTCGGTCGAGCCGATTTACGGCCTGGTCGCGCTGGGCCTGGTGCACCCGAGCCGGGTGCAGCGCAATGCCGGTGCGAAGCCGGGCGATCGGTTGGTGCTGGGCAAGCCGCTGGGTGTGGGCATTCTCTCGGCCGCGCTGAAGAAGGAACGGCTTGATGCGGCCGGCTATGAGCAAATGATCGCGACGACGACGAAGCTGAACACACCCGGGCCCGTGCTCGCCGCACTGCCAGGCGTGCACGCGATCACCGACGTGACCGGCTTCGGCCTTGCCGGCCATGCGCTGGAGATGGCGCGCGGCGCCGCCTGCCGGGTCACGCTGGATTGGCCGCGCGTGCCGCTGTTGCCTGGCGTGCGCGAGCTGGCGGCGCAAGGCCTGGTCACCGGCGCCAGCGGCCGCAACTGGGCGGCCTATGGCGACGAGGTGACGCTCGATGCCGCGCTGGACCTGACCGACCGCGCGCTGCTGACTGACCCGCAGACCAGCGGCGGCCTGCTGGTGGCCTGCGCACCCGAGGCGGTCGACGAGGTGCTGGCGATCTTCCGCCGCGAGGGCTTTGGCGAGGCGGCCGAGATTGGCGTTGTGTCGGCCGGTGCGCCGGGTCTGACGGTGGGCCGCGGCGCCTGAGCTGCCGCTCGGCGAGCAGGCCGAACGCCCAAATCGGCCAGGGCGCATGGTGCATTTCGGGCGATTGCCCGGCCAGCAGTTGGTGACACTGGGACGGCGAGGACCGACCATGCACCCACTCACCCATCCGTACAGCGACCTGCCTGCCAAGGCCTTCTGGAAGACGGCCGTCGCCGATCGAGCCGAGCCGCAGCCGTTCGCCGGTTTGTGGACACCGCGGTTCGACATTCAGGCCAGTACACGCTTCGCCACGGCGGGCTCGTGCTTCGCGCAGCACATCAGCCGTTGGCTGCGCTCGCACGGCTACCCGTGGGTGGACACCGAGCCTGCCCCTTCTGGCCTCTCGGATGCCGAGGTCGAAGCCGGTGGCTGGGGCGTGTTCTCGTTTCGCACCTCGAACATCTACACCGTGGCGCAGCTTCAGCAATGGGTCTCGTGGGCCTTGGGCGACGCGGTGCCTCCGGATGAAGTGTGGGAAGAGGGCGGCCGCTTCTTCGACCCCTTCCGGCCCACGATCCCGGCCGGCGGCTACGCCACGGCCGACGAAGTGCTGCACGCCCGTGCCCACACGCTGGCCTGCATCCGGGATGCCTTGTCCCAGATCGATGTGCTGGTCTTCACGCTCGGCCTGACCGAGGGCTGGGAGCATGTGGATGGGTATGCCTACCCGATGTGCCCGGGCACGGTACGCGGCCAGTTCGATCCCGCGTTGCACCGGTTCGTGAACCACAACACCGCGGACGTCGTCAGCCGCCTGGATGCCACGCTGAACCGGCTGCGCGAAGTGCGCCCGGGCATGCGCTTCTTGTTGACCGTCTCGCCGGTGCCGCTCACGGCCACGGCGTCGGGCGGACATGTGCTGACGGCGACGATGCATTCCAAGTCGGTGCTGCGCGCGGCCGCCGGTGAGCTGGTGGCGCGCCGCGACGATGTCGACTACTTCCCGTCGTACGAGATCATCGCCGGGCTGCAAAGTGGCGGCCGCTTCTACGAAACCAATCTGCGCTCCGTTCGGCCCGAAGGGGTCGAGTTCGTGATGCGCCATTTCGCAGCTGGCCTTGGCGTGGCCGAGCAGGGCGCGGAAGCCAGGGTGCCCGCTCCCGCGCCGGTCGCCCACGCGTGCGCAGAATCCACTGCTTCCGACGACGATGGCGAGCTGAGCTGCGAAGAGGCCTTGCTCGAATCGTTTGCCCGTTCAGGCGACGCAGCGGCGACGAGGTCCACTCGCCTGTGCCTGCTGGGCGACAGCCACATGACCTTCTTCTCTCGGGCCCTTCAGCGACGTGGCGTCGAGCATGCGGGCAACATGGTCATGCGGGGATCGGCTTGGTACAAGAACCAGTTCCACCTCGATCCGGACGAGATCTTCGTGCCGCTGGAGGGCGCGAAGTCGCGCCAGATCTGGTCCGGCATGCTGCCGTTCTTTGCGCCCGATCACCCGGTGCCGGTGGCCGAGCGTGTCGTCATCTCGAACATCGGGCTGCACACCCATGTCGCGGCCAAGCCCTTCGCTCAGTGGGTCGAGGGCGAGTTCCGCGATGGCATCGTCGACATCGAGAAGGCGCTGGCTTACTACCGGCGCACCAACCGCGAACGGCTGCGCGTGATCGAAGCCGTTCTCGCGCGAGGCTTCCGGGTGGTTGTGCTGACCGACCCGCCGATGCAGTCGCGCAGCCCCAAGATGCAGCCCTATCTCGCAAGCATCGAGGCCTACGAATCGCTCGCACGACACGTGTTGTCGGAGTTGGGCTGCGAAACGTATTCGGTCAGGGAACTGATGGGTGTCAGCGGCTTCGACGGCGATGAAGCGCGCTACTACCGGACCGACCTCGACGAGAACGGCAATGTCGACTGGATCCACGGCTGCGAGGCCTGGTACGACGGCGTGCTCGATGCGCTGCTGCCGTTGATCGAAGCGGCGCCTGTCGAAGCTTTGGCGGCCTGAGCGCAGCGCGCCCGCGGCGCGTCAGCGCGTTGACGTTGCCGGTGCCGCCACCGGCGTGGCGGCGGCCAGCCCGTTGGTGAAGTGCTCGCGCATCAGGCGGGCGGCCTGATCTGGGTGGCGCGTTTCGAGCGCCTGCATCACCGCGCGGTGTTCAGCGAGCGACTCGGAGATCCGCCCTTGCTTGAACAGCGAGTGGTGGCGGTTGAGCTTCATCACCTTGCGCAGGTCGCCGACGATCTGGCTGCGCCAGCGGTTGCCGGCAATCGCCAGCAGCCGCAAGTGGAACTGCTCGTTGACTGTGAAGAAGGCATCGCGGTGGCGCGTCTGCTTTTCGAGCTTGTCGTGCAGCGTGCGCAGCTCGGCGATCTCGCCGTCGCTGGCGCTTTCGGCCACTTCAGCGGCGGCGTCCGCCTCCAGCAGGCCGAGCAGGCGGTAGACCTGCTGCACGTCGGCCGCTGACATCTCGGTGACGTAGGCGCCGCGCCGCATCTTCATCGTCACCAGGCCTTCGACGGCCAGCACCTTCAGCGCTTCGCGCATCGGCGTGCGGCTGATACCGTACTCCTGCGCGAGCTTCAGCTCGTCGATCCAGCTGCCAGGCTCCAGCTCCCGATTGAAGATCTGCTCGCGCAGGCGCTCGGCCACCTGCTGGTACAGGGCGCGCGGGGCGAGCGAAGTGGCGGCTTCGGGCACGGGGTGGTTGATTGTCAGATCGGTGTCAAGCTTGAATTCATAATTATGCATAACGTATCATGCGTGGCAAGCAGGAGTTCCCGATGAAGCATCCGATGCCAATCTTTTTGCGGGCCGAGTGCCGGGCCGCTCCCAAGCCGGCCCGCATCCCCTCGGGGGCTGAGCCCGGACACAAACAGTCCGGGGGACTGTTTGTGCCTGGCGAGGGGCTGGGCCTCCTGGCCCAGCGCGGCCTGCAAGGCTGGCCGACGTACCCGTCGGACGAGGGGCTCCAATGAGTGATTCGAAAGAGTTCGCCCCCGCCACGCTGGCCCAATGGGAAAAGGCGGCGGCCAAGTCGGCGCCCGCCGGTGATGTGGCCGCGCTGAACTGGGTGACGCCCGAGGGGCTGACCGTGAAGCCGCTGTACACCGCGGCCGACACGGCGAACCTGCCGCACGCCGACACACTGCCCGGCTTCGAGCCCTTCATCCGCGGCCCGCAAGCGACGATGTACGCGGTCCGGCCCTGGACGATCCGCCAGTACGCGGGCTTCTCGACCGCCGAAGAATCGAACCGCTTCTACCGCAAGGCGCTGGCCGCTGGCGCGCAGGGCGTCAGCGTCGCGTTCGATCTGGCCACCCACCGCGGCTACGACTCGGACCACCCGCGTGTGACCGGCGACGTGGGCAAGGCCGGTGTCGCGATCGACTCGGTCGAGGACATGAAGATCCTGTTCGACAGCATTCCGCTGGACAAGGTCAGCGTGTCGATGACGATGAACGGCGCGGTGCTGCCGGTGCTGGCCGGCTACGTGGTCGCGGCCGAAGAGCAGGGCGTATCGCAAGACAAGTTGAGCGGGACCATCCAGAACGACATCCTCAAGGAGTTCATGGTCCGCAACACCTACATCTTCCCGCCCGAGCCGAGCATGCGGATCATCGGCGACATCATCGAGTACACGGCGCAGAAGATGCCGAAGTTCAACTCGATCTCGATCTCCGGTTACCACATGCAAGAGGCCGGCGCCAACCAGGCGCTGGAGCTGGCGTTCACGCTGGCGGACGGCAAGGAGTACGTGAAGACCGCGCTGGCCAAGGGCCTGGATGTCGACGAGTTCGCCGGCCGCCTGAGCTTCTTCTGGGCGATCGGGATGAACTTCTATCTCGAGATCGCCAAGATGCGCGCCGCACGGTTGTTGTGGACGCGGATCATGAAGGGCTTCAACGCGAAGAACCCGAAGAGCCTGATGCTGCGCACGCATTGCCAGACCTCGGGCTGGAGCCTGACCGAGCAGGACCCGTACAACAACGTGGTCCGCACGACGATCGAGGCGATGGCGGCGGTCTTCGGCGGCACGCAGTCGCTTCACACCAACTCGTTCGACGAGGCGATCGCGCTGCCGACCGAGTTCAGCTCACGCATCGCCCGCAACACGCAGTTGATCATCCAGGAAGAGACCCACATCACCAACGTGGTCGACCCGTGGGCCGGCTCTTACCTGATGGAGAGCCTGACGCAGGAGATGGCCGACAAGGCCTGGTCGATCATCGAAGAGGTCGAGGCGATGGGCGGCATGACCAAGGCCGTCGACTCCGGCTGGGCCAAGCTGAAGATCGAGGCCAGCGCGGCCGAGAAGCAGGCCCGCATCGACAGTGGCAAAGACGTGATCGTCGGCGTCAACAAGTACCGATTAGCGAAGGAAGACCCGGTCGACATCCTCGAAGTCGACAACGTGATGGTGCGCGACCAGCAGGTGGCGCGTCTGCAGCAGATCAAGGCGACGCGTGACACGGCGAAGGTGCAGGGTGCGCTGGCCGCGCTGACCAAGGCGGCCCAGTCCGGCCAAGACAATCTGCTGGGCCTGAGCATCCAGGCCATGCGCCTGCGGGCGACCGTGGGCGAAGTGAGCGACGCGCTGGAGGTGGTCTATGGCCGCCACCGTGCCGACATTCAAAAGGTGACCGGTGTGTACGCTGCTGCCTACGATTCGGCCGAAGGTTGGGAAAAGCTGCAAGGCGAGATTGCGGCCTTTGCCGAAGCAGCCGGCCGCCGGCCGCGCGTGATGATTGCCAAGCTGGGGCAAGACGGCCACGACCGCGGCGCCAAGGTGGTGGCCACGGCGTTCGCCGACCTGGGCTTCGACGTCGACATGGGCCCGCTGTTCCAGACGCCTGAGGAGTGTGCGCGCCAGGCGATCGAGAACGACGTGCATGCGGTCGGCATCAGCACATTGGCCGCCGGCCACAAGACGCTGGTGCCGGCGATCATCGAGGCGCTGAAGGCGCAGGGTGCCGACGACATCATCGTCTTCGTTGGCGGCGTGATCCCGCAGCAGGACTACCGCTTCCTCTACGAAGCCGGCGTGAAGGGCATCTACGGCCCGGGCACGCCGATCCCGGCCAGCGCGAAGGACGTGCTGGAGCAGATCCGCAATGCGCAGGGCGTGGCCTGAGCACGCCGATGTCCGAATCATCTGATCGGCCCGAGCTTGCGTTGTCGCCCGCGGACGACGGAGACTTCGAAGGCTTGTTGTCGCTGCGCATGGCCGCGATGCGCGAGAGCCTGGACCGGCTCGGCCGCTTCGACCCGCAACGCGCCCGCGAGCGCCTGTCGCGGGGCTATCAGCCGGCGCACACCCGCCACATCCTGCGCGGCGGCGAGCTGGTCGGATTCGTCGTCGTCGTCCCGCGCGACGACGGCTGGCAACTCGACCACCTCTACGTCCACCCGAGCACGCAGGGCGAAGGCATCGGCTCTTGGGTGATGGCGCAGGTGCTGGCCGAGGCCGATGCAGTGCACCAGTCGGTCTCGGTGACGGCGCTCAAGCACAGCGACGCGAACCGTTTCTACCAGCGCCATGGTTTCGAGCTGCAGGCCGAAGGCGAGTGGGACTGGTTCTACCTGCGAGCGGCACGGTGACATGAGCTTGCCCGAGAGCGACCAGGCACTGCTGGAGCAACTGCTGCATGGCGACGCCGCGCCGCGCCGGCGCGCGATCGCCAAGACCATCACGCTGCTCGAATCGACGCGCGCCGACCACCGGCTGCGTGCCGACGAGTTGCTGAATGCGCTGCTGCCGTCGACGGGCCGCTCGTTCCGGCTCGGCATCTCAGGTGTGCCCGGTGTCGGCAAGAGCACCTTCATCGAGGCGCTGGGCTTGCACCTGATCGGGCAGGGCCACCGTGTGGCGGTACTCGCCATCGATCCATCATCCAGCGTCTCGGGTGGGTCGATCCTCGGCGACAAGACCCGCATGGAGCATCTGTCGGTGCACGAGTCGGCCTACATCCGGCCCAGCCCGTCGAGCGGCACGCTGGGTGGCGTGGCCGAACGCACGCGCGAGAGCCTGCTGGTCTGCGAAGCGGCCGGGTACGACATCGTGATCGTCGAGACTGTCGGCGTTGGCCAGAGCGAAACCGCTGTCGCCGGCATGACCGACATGTTCGTGCTGATGCAGTTGCCCAACGCTGGTGACGACCTGCAGGCGATCAAGAAGGGCGTGATGGAGCTGGCCGACCTGGTCGTGATCAACAAGGCCGACATCGACGAAGCCGCCGCCACTCGGGCAAGGGCGCAGATCACGTCGGCGCTGCGGCTGTTCGGCCAGCACGGTCACTCGGATCATGGCCACCACGATGCGAACGTGTGGCACCCGAAGGTGCTGCAGCTGAGCGCGCTGAAGTCCACTGGCTTGGCCGAGTTCTGGCAAACCGTCAGCGACTACCGACAGGTTCAATCCAGCAGCGGGCGCCTGGACAAACGTCGCCATGCGCAAGACGAGGCCTGGATGTGGGAACGCATCGACGCCGGCCTGAAGAGCCGCTTCCGCGCCCACCCGTCCGTGCGCGAGCAACTGGCGGGTCTACGCGCCGAGGTGCGCGAAGGCACGGTCGCCGCGTCGGTCGCCGCGCGTCGCCTGCTCGACCTCTTTCAATAGTTTCCGAGGAGAACAACACCATGCACGACATCCTGCAGATGCTCGAAGAAAAGCGCGCCAAGGCGCGGCTGGGCGGCGGCGAGAAGCGCATCGCCGCCCAGCATGCGAAGGGCAAGCTGACGGCGCGTGAACGGCTCGAGCTGCTGCTGGACGAAGGCAGTTTCGAAGAGTGGGATATGTTCGTCGAGCACCGCTGCGCCGATTTCGGGATGGCCGACAACAAGATCCCGGGCGACGGCGTGGTCACCGGCTACGGCATGATCAATGGCCGCCTGGTCTTCGTCTTCAGCCAGGATTTCACGGTCTTTGGTGGCGCGCTCTCAGAAGCCCATGCCGAGAAGATCTGCAAGGTGATGGACCAGGCGATGAAGGTCGGCGCACCGGTCATCGGCCTGAACGACTCGGGCGGCGCGCGTATCCAAGAAGGTGTCGCGTCACTCGGCGGTTATGCCGACGTGTTTCAGAAGAACGTGCTGGCCTCGGGCGTGATCCCGCAAATCAGCATGATCATGGGCCCATGCGCCGGCGGCGCCGTGTATTCGCCGGCGATGACCGACTTCATCTTCATGGTGAAGGACTCGTCGTACATGTTCGTCACCGGGCCGGAGGTGGTGAAGACCGTGACGCACGAGGAGGTGACGGCCGAAGAGCTGGGTGGTGCCATCACCCACACCGGCCGCAGCGGCGTGGCCGACCTGGCCCTCGAAAACGACGTCGAGGCACTGCTGATGCTGCGGCGCTTTTTCAACTACCTGCCGCTGAACAACAGGGACAAGGTGCCGGTGCGTCCGAGCGGTGATCCGTCGACGCGGGTCGATCTGTCGCTCGACACGCTGATCCCGGACAACGCCAACAAGCCCTACGACATGAAGGAGCTGATCCTGAAGGTCGTCGACGATGGCGACTTCTTCGAGATCCAGCCCGACTACGCGAAGAACATCGTGATCGGCTTCGCCCGCATGGAAGGCGCAACCGTCGGCGTGGTGGCCAACAACCCGATGGTGCTGGCCGGCTGCCTGGACATCAAGAGCTCGATCAAGGCGGCGCGCTTCGTGCGCTTCTGCGACGCGTTCAACATCCCGATCGTCACCTTCGTCGACGTGCCCGGTTTCATGCCAGGCACCTCGCAAGAGTACGGCGGCATCATCAAGCACGGCGCCAAGCTGCTCTACGCCTACGCCGAGTGCACGGTGCCGAAGATCACCGTGATTACGCGCAAAGCCTATGGCGGCGCCTACGACGTGATGGCCTCGAAGCACCTGCGCGGTGACGTCAACTTCGCCTGGCCCAACGCCGAGATCGCGGTGATGGGCGCCAAGGGTGCGGTCGAGATCATCTTCCGCGAAGACAAGGGCGACCCGGCCAAGCTGGCCGCGAAAGAGGCCGAGTACAAGGCCCGCTTCGCCAACCCGTTCGTCGCCGGCAGCCGCGGCTACATCGACGACGTGATCCTGCCGCACGAAACGCGCAGACGCGTGTGCCGCTCGCTGATGATGCTGAAGGACAAGAAGCTCGAGAACCCGTGGCGCAAGCACGGCAACATCCCGTTGTGATGGGGCGCTGGGGCACCGTCGCTCGCTGTCTGGCCGTCCTGCTGGCCTGCGGTTGCGCGGCCATGGCGACAGCGGCGGATGATCTGCCGGCGCAGCAGCTGGTGCGCTCCGGCGCGCATGTTGACGCCGCGGCCGAGGCGCAAGTGAAGGCGCTGCGGCGCGAGGTTTTCGAAGCCTCGCGGTATGTCATGGCGGACGGCGCCGTGCTGCCCTACCGCCTGCTGCCGCCGCCGACACTGGTGCCGGGGCAGCGTTACCCGCTGGTGGTGGTGCTGCACGGTTCGGGGGCCGTGGGCAACGACAACCGCGCGCAGCTGGGGGCGTTGGCGCTCAGTTGGTCTGCGCCGAGCTTGCGGCAGCGTTACCCCGCCTTTGTGTTGGTGCCTCAGTTCGGCGAGCGCAGCGCCAACTACGTGGCGGCGTCGGACGGTGCACTGGCCTCGGCGCCGGGGCCAGGCGTTGCGCGGCTGCAAGCCCTCGTCGACACGCTGCTCACGCAGAAACCCATCGACCCGGCGCGCGTGTACGTGATGGGGTTTTCGATGGGCGCTTCCACTGCGTGGAATGCGCTGCAGTCGCGGCGCGGCCGCTACGCCGCCGCGGTGATGTTCTCGGGCATTGCACCCGACCGCGCCGGTGCCGCGGCGCTGGCCGATGTGCCGCTGCTGGTCGTGCATGGCAACGCCGACACCAACAACCCGATCGACGCCGACCGAGCAATGGTCGCCGCGCTCAAGGCACAGCATGCGCCGGCGCTGCATTGGCGCGAATACGACGGCATGGACCATCAGGTGCCCGACACCATGCTGCTTGCCACCGAGTGGCGCGACTGGCTGTGGGCGCAGCAGCGGCCAAGGCCCTGAGGTGTGGACGGCATGACGAGTCTCATGATCGGGCCCAAGCTGCCAGGCGCTGCATGGCGATGGCTGGCGGGTGCCTGCGGTACTTTGCTGGTGGTCGATGCGCTGGCGCTGATGAGCGGTGGGCTGTTCAACCTCGGCGTGATCTTGCCGGCGCTGGCCGGCAGCAGCGCGGTCTGGCTGAGCTGGCGTTGGCCGCAGGTGCAGCGATGGCTGGCGGGTCACCCGCGCCGACGCCTGGCTTGGCGCGCAGGCTGCGTCGCGCTGGTGCTGTGGGCACTCAGCGTGCTTGCCTTCTGGTTCGTGCTGGCACGCGTGGCGGGTGATGTCGCGACGCAGGAAGCGCCCGCGGCCGTCGTCGTGCTCGGATCCGGCGCACCCAACGGCCAGCCGTCGCCCACGCTGCGCGCAAGGCTGGACCTGGCGCTGGTGCAGGCGGCTGCGTTTCCCGGCGTGCCGGTGGTCGTCAGCGGCGGGGTCGACTTTCGCGGGAGTCTCAGCGAAGCCCAGGTGATGGGGGACTACCTGCGCGCCCATGGCGTCTCGCCAGAGCGCATCGTGCAGGAAGAACGCAGCACCAGCACCGATGAAAACCTGCGTTTCAGCCAGCCGCTGCTGGCAGCTCGCGGTGTGGCAGCCGATGCGGCGGTGCGCGTCGTGACCAGTGACTTCCACACAGTACGGGCGCGCTGGATCGCCCGCCGTGTCGGCTATACACGCGTGCAGGCGGTGGGTGCACCAACGCCGCTCTATGTTCGCTACAACGCCTGGCTGCGCGAGTACTTCGCCTTCGTCAGCGGTTTCGTGCTGCGCGAGTTCTGACGGCCTGCCCAAGATTCAAGAAGAGATTGGAGCCATTTGATGTTCAAGAAGATCCTGATCGCGAACCGTGGGGAAAACGGCCGCGGAGCGGACGTTTCGGCGAAGCCAAATCGCTTGGCGTGCGCAGCGCGCGCAGGCGAGTTCCCCGCGGAGAACCAGCATGTTTAAGAAGATCCTCATTGCCAACCGCGGGGAAATCGCCTGCCGCGTCATCAAGACAGCCCGCAAGATGGGCATCAAGACCGTGGCCGTGTACTCCGAGGCCGACAAGGACGCACGCCATGTCGAACTGGCCGACGAGTCGGTATTGCTCGGCCCCGCGCCCAGCCGTGAGTCTTATCTCGTCGCCGACAAGATCATTGCGGCCGCGAAGCAGACCGGCGCTGAAGCCATCCACCCGGGTTATGGCTTCCTGTCCGAGAACGAGGCGTTCGCCAAGCGCGTCGAAGAAGAGGGCATGGTCTTCATCGGGCCGAAGCATTACTCGATCGCGGCGATGGGCGACAAGATCGCGTCGAAGAAGCTGGCGAACGAAGCCAAGGTCAACACGATCCCGGGCTACAACGATGCGATCGCGACGCCTGAGCAAGCCGTCGAGATCGCCAAGGGCATTGGTTACCCGGTGATGATCAAGGCCAGCGCCGGCGGCGGCGGCAAGGGCTTGCGCGTGGCCTTCAACGACAAGGAAGCCTTCGAGGGCTTCTCGTCGTGCCGCAACGAAGCGCGCAACAGCTTTGGCGATGACCGCGTGTTCATCGAGAGGTTCGTCGAAGAGCCGCGCCACATCGAGATCCAGGTGCTGGGCGATGCGCACGGCAACGTGCTCTACCTGCACGAGCGCGAATGTTCGATCCAGCGCCGCCACCAGAAGGTGATCGAAGAGGCGCCGTCACCGTTCATCAGCGACGCGACGCGCAAGGCGATGGGCGAGCAGGCGGTGGCGCTGGCGAAGGCGGTGAAGTACCAGAGCGCCGGCACGGTCGAGTTCGTGGTCGGCAAGGACCAGAGCTTCTACTTCCTCGAGATGAACACCCGGCTGCAGGTCGAGCACCCGGTCACCGAGTGCATCACCGGGCTGGACCTGGTCGAGCAGATGATCCGCGTGGCGGCCGGCGAGAAGCTGGGCTTCACGCAAGGCGAGCTCAAGCGCGAAGGCTGGGCGATCGAGTGCCGCATCAACGCGGAAGATCCGTTCCGAAACTTCCTGCCGTCGACCGGCCGGCTGGTGAAGTACCAGCCGCCCGAGCAGACGATGGAAGCTTCGGTGCCGACGCTGCAGGGCGACGAACCGCTGGGTGGTGTGCGGGTGGACACGGGGGTCTATGAAGGCGGCGAGATCCCGATGTTCTACGACTCGATGATCGCCAAGCTCATCGTGCACGGCAAGGACCGCCACGACGCGATCCGCCGCATGCGCGAGGCGCTGAATGGCTTCGTGATCCGCGGTATCTCGAGCAACATCCCGTTCCAGGCGGCGCTGCTGGCGCACCCGAAGTTCGTCTTGGGCGACTTCAACACCGGCTTCATCGCCGAGCACTACGGCCACGGCTTCCGGGCAGAGGACGTGCCGCACGATGACGCGCTGTTCCTGGTCGCACTGGCAGCCTTCGTGCGGCGCAAGGCGCAAGAGCGTGCAGCGGGCATCAGCGGGCAGCTGCCGGGCCACGGGGTCGAACATGCGCCGGAGCTGGTGGTCGTGGTGCTGGGCGAGCAAGGCCAGCACCAACACCATGCGGTGAAGGTGATCAACTTTGACGCTGCGGCGGGCTCGGCGGACGTGCATGTCGGCAGCCACCACTACGCGGTCCAGAGCCACACCAAGCTGGGTGAGGTGCTGATGACCGGCCGCTGCAACGGCCAGCCTTTTGCGGCACAGGTCGAGCGTGGCTCAGCCAAGCAGCCGCTGGCGATGCGCGTCTCGCACAACGGCACCCAGATCGACACGCTGGTGCTGCTGCCGCGCGCTGCCGAGCTGCTGAAGCTGATGCCCTACAAGGCACCGCCGGACCTGAGCAAGTTCCTGCTGTCGCCGATGCCGGGCCTGTTGGTCGACGTGGCCGTGACGCCGGGCCAGAAGGTGCTGGCCGGTGAGAAGCTGGCGGTGATCGAGGCGATGAAGATGGAGAACATCCTCGTCGCGCTGCAGGACGGTGTGGTGGGCGAGGTGCTGGCGAAGAAGGGCGAGAGCCTGACTGTCGATCAGCCCATCATTGCGTTTGCCTGAGGAGTGCTGTCATGAGCGACACCAAGCCCTTCAAGATCCTCGGCATCCAGCAGATCGCCATCGGCGGACCGAGCAAGGACAAGCTCAAGGCCCTCTGGGTCGACATGCTGGGGCTGACGGTCAAGAGCACCTTCGTCAGCGAGCGCGAGAACGTCGACGAAGACATCTGCGCCCTCGGGCAGGGCGTTCACGCGGTCGAGGTCGACCTGATGCAGCCGCTGGACCCGGAGAAGAAGCCTGCGGTGCACACAACGCCGCTGAACCACGTGGGGCTGTGGGTCGACGATTTGGCCGTTGCGGTGGAATGGATGACGGCGAACGGGGTTCGCTTCGCGCCGGGCGGCATCCGCAAAGGGGCTGCAGGCCACGACATCTGCTTCATCCACCCCAAAGGCAACGACGAGTTTCCCTTGGGGGGAGAAGGTGTACTGATCGAACTGGTGCAGGCGCCACCCGAGGTGGTGGCGGCGCTGCGGCCCGCCGGCTAAAGCGCCGGCGGCTTGAATCAGGCTTCTGCCTTGGCCTTGCCGGCTTTGCCCTTGCCCTTGTTCGGCGGAGCTTCCTTCGGGGCCGGCTTCGCGGCGATGTAAGTCACCTTGCGGACGACCTTGGCCTCGGCGCCTTCGCCCTTGGTGACTTCGTTGACCTTGAAGCGGCCCAGCATCGGCACGGTCAGGTCACCCTTCTCGACTGCGGTCACGTTCTCGCGGATGACCGTCAGCACGGCCTTGACGATTTGTTCGGCCTTCTTGTCGGCCATTTCGCCGATGATCTTGGCGTCTTTGGCGCGCACGGCTGCGATGATTTCAGAGGGCTTCAATTCAGTGACTCCTTCGGTGATGACAGGGGATGGCAGGCGACGTCGATGCTCGTGTGCTGCCATACGCAAAAGTTGGTCCAGCTCCGGCCGAGCAGGTGCCTGGGGCTTTTCGGCCGGCGGCACATTGTCCTCGCCTTGACAGGCCAAACCCCGGTAGCAATACGTAACCGGGCGCAATCGACCCGGCGTTTTAGGGGGCTGCGGCCAAGTGCTTGGCCAGGAAGGCTTCGACGCGGCGGTAGTAGTCGGCCCTGTCCGCCGGAATCACAAAGCTGACACCGGCTGCCTTGGCAGCCTTGACGTGGAGCAGTCTTCTCCGCTGCCGAGCCTGCTATTTTCGGGCAGTTGAGATCTGGCAACCACGAAAGTTGACCCTGACAGAAGCATGTCAGCCTGCCGCGATGAAATTCACGCCTCACCGGCCAGAGGAGCCCTGGATGACAACGACCTATGCCGATTTCTACCGCCGCTCGATCGATGACCGCGACGGCTTCTGGCGTGAGCAGGCCGGCTTGATCGACTGGCACACGCCGTTCGACCAGGTCTGCGACTACAGCAACCCGCCGTTTGCGCGCTGGTTCGTTGGTGGCACGACCAACCTGTGCCACAACGCGGTCGACCGGCACCTGAAAGACCGCGCGAACCAGAACGCATTGATCTTCGTCTCCACCGAGACCAATCAGGAGCGCGTCTACAGCTACGCTGAGCTGCATGCCGAGGTGCAGCGCATGGCGGCCAGCCTGCTGGCATTGGGCGTGAAGCCGGGCGACCGGGTGCTGGTCTACATGCCGATGATTCCCGAGGCGGCGTTCGCCATGCTGGCCAGCGCCCGCATCGGGGCGATCCACTCTGTGGTGTTCGGCGGTTTTGCGAGCGTCAGCCTGGCGGACCGCATCGACAACGCCGAGCCGGTGCTGGTGGTCAGCGCCGACGCCGGCTCGCGCGGTGGCAAGGTGGTGGTCTACAAGCCGCTGCTCGACGAAGCCATCTCGCTGGCCAAGCACAAGCCGCCCAAGGTGCTGATGATTGATCGCGGGCTCGCATCGTTCAGCAAGGTGCCAGGGCGTGATGAAGACTACGCGAGCCTGCGCGAACAGCACCGCGATGCCAACGTGCCCTGCATCTGGCTGGAGTCGACCCAGCCCAGCTACACGCTCTACACCTCAGGCACGACCGGCAAGCCCAAGGGCGTGCAGCGCGACACCGGCGGCTATGCGGTGGCGCTGGCGGCGAGCATGAAGCACATCTTCTGCGGCCAGCCTGGCGAGACCTACTTTTCGACCAGTGACATCGGCTGGGTCGTCGGCCACAGCTACATCGTCTACGGCCCGCTGATCGCCGGCATGGCGACCATCATGTACGAGGGCCTGCCGACCCGTCCGGATGCGTCTATCTGGTGGAGCCTGGTCGAGAAATACAAGGTGACGGCGATGTTCAGTGCCCCGACCGCGGTACGGGTACTGAAGAAGCAGGACCCGGCGGCGCTGCACAAGCACGACCTGTCTTCGTTGCGTGCGCTGTTCCTGGCCGGCGAACCGCTGGACGAGCCAACCGCCACCTGGATTGCCGAGGCGCTGGGCAAGCCCATCATCGACAACTACTGGCAGACCGAGACCGGCTGGCCGATCCTGACGATCTGCAATGGCATCGAGAAGGCGCCGAGCAAGTTCGGCTCGCCGGGCAAGGCGGTCTACGGCTACGACGTGAAGCTGATCGACGAATCGACCGGCGAAGAACTCAAGGCGCCCAATCAGAAAGGCGTGGTCGCAATCGTCGGCCCGTTGCCACCGGGCTGCATGCAGACGGTGTGGCGCGACGACGACCGTTTCGTCAAGACCTACTGGTCCAGCATTCCGGGCCGGCAGCTGTATTCGACTTTCGACTGGGGCATTCGGGACGAGGACGGCTACTTCTTCATCCTCGGCCGCACCGACGACGTGATCAACGTGGCCGGCCATCGCTTGGGCACGCGCGAGATCGAAGAGAGCATCTCCAGCCACGCTAACGTGGCCGAGGTGGCGGTGGTCGGTGTAGCCGATCAACTCAAAGGCCAGGTCGCGATGGCCTTCGTCGTGCTGAAGGACGCAACCCGAGCCGCCGATGCGGCCGAGGCCTCGAAGCTCGAAGGCGAAATCATGAAGGTCGTCGACGACCAGCTTGGCGCGGTGGCTCGGCCGGCGCGCGTTCGCTTCGTCTCGGTGTTGCCCAAGACGCGCTCGGGCAAGCTGCTACGCCGCGCGATCCAGGCGGTCTGCGAGGGCCGCGACCCAGGTGACCTGACGACGATGGAGGATCCGGCGGTGCTGCAGCAGGTGAAGGATTTGGTGAAAAAGTAACTGAATGTGATTTCGCCATTGCCGGCCAACGCGCGCGGCGAGGGTTTCCCCGGAACAATCAGCGGTTCGCCCCCTCACCCCACGCTCCATGCAGGATCCCATGTCGTCTCTCTCTCGGCGCATCGCCGCCCTCACCGCCTCGTTGACCACCGCTCTGCTCACCGCCTGTGGCGGCGGGGGTGGCGGTGGCGGCGACTCCGCCACTCGACTGTCCTACGACACTGACCGAATCCAGGTCACCGCATTCAACGGGCAGATGGCTGACACCAACGCGTTCACGGAGTCCAGCGTGACGCTCAACGTCACCGCGACCAACCCGCCGGACGGCGACACCTTCATCCTGGTGCAGGACAGCGCCTCCGGTTTCGGCGGCCGCGCCGCCGAGATCCTGCAGCTGTCCGCCACCCAGTTCCAGGTGACGCTGTATCCCCAGACGATGCTTGAGCCTGGCGTCCATCAAGGTGAGCTGACGGTCGTGCTGTGCAAAAACGAGGCATGCAGCAGCCACTATCCGGTCGAGAACGATTCGCTGCCCTACGAGGTCACGATCACGCCGCAACTGAAGGCCGACATCGTGGTCAACGGTAACTCGCTGGCCTTGCTCTCGTCCGACATCGGCAACGACAGCGTCGGCGTGGAGTCTTCATCCGACTCGATCACGGTCGAATTCACGTCGAGCATTCCGTCTTCGGTGCACTACAGCTCGGGCCTCGACTTGCTGGAGGTCGAGATCGACCCGTCGTCCACTGACACCCATTGGGTGCTGCACGTGAGCAAGCCGGCCGGTGTCGTGGCCAGCAGCCTGGAAATCGGCCTGTGGCCCGAAGACAGCAGCAAGTTCATCCAGCATTCGATCTCGCTGAACGTGGACTTGGTGGCACCCGCCCAGTGACGCGCCTTCGTCGGCAAGCAAGCAGGGCCCGCGAGGGCCCTGCTTCTTTTGGTGCGCCCGGCAGGGCGCACTTACTTGGAGGTGAAAGTCCTCTGCTCACCCGGCAAGGGGAAGAGGTAGCCGAACGGCAAGGGTGTCGCGGGTGACTGCGAATCTGAAGGAAGCCGAAGGCAA
>Ga0307515_10009653_pt1 | contig 18622 bp, 16 predicted proteins | sample 17_EM_MG_FD_194513 | JGI IMG/M metagenome (GOLD analysis project Ga0307515, IMG submission 194513) | Populus trichocarpa ectomycorrhiza microbial communities from riparian zone in the Pacific Northwest, United States - 17_EM | ecosystem: Host-associated > Plants > Roots > Unclassified | place...
CGCGAACACCGGCTCCGCCGCATTCAGCACCGCGCGCACGAAGCGATCGGCCATGAAGTAGGTGCCGAGGTCGGTCTTGCTCATCTGCAGCGAGGCCGCAGCCGGCAGCGCGAACGAATAGGCCGCGCCGGCGATGGACACCGGCATCATGGTCCAGCCGAGGCGCAGGCCGTCGCCGAGCAGCGGCCGCATCCACAGCGGTTGGGCATGCACGCGGGCGAGGTCGCGCCGCAGCCACCACCAGCCCAGGCCGGCGAGCATGGTGGAAGCCGCAAGCTGCAGCAGCACGTAGACCCACACGCTGTAGGCGAACGCCCAGCAGGCGGCGATCAGCACCGCGTACACGACAAGCTCGACGCGGGCCCAGCGGTTGAGCTGCTGCGTGGCCTGCAGGTACCAGGTGGCCGGCCAGCCGAGTGCACACGCCAGCGCGGCGATGGCGATGGTGTCCGCCCATGCGTGATCGGCCTGCCCTGCGAGCTGCACCGCCACCATCGAGAGCAGCACAGCCGGCACGCACAGCACGCAACGCGCGGTGAACACCTGCTGCGCAATCTTCCAGCGGCGCGGTGCATCGGCCGTGACCGCGAGCCGCGTGGCGGCCGCAAGAAAACCACCCTCTACGATCATCGACAGCAGGCTCGCCCACACCAGCACGAAGCTCAGCCGGCCGAACTCCTGCGCGCCGATGCGCGAGGCCATCAGCGGCAACACCAGCAAGGGCAGCAACAGGCGCACCGCCGCCGCGGCATAGACCGCAGGCAGGGCGTGCAGCAGGCGCGGCGCCGCTGTCGTCATGAGCCGGTGTGCTTCACCACCAGCCGCGCGGTGTAGTCAACGCGGTGCAAGAAGACGGGTTCGGCACTGCTGGCGAAGTACTCGTCGACCGCCTGCCGTGCACCTTGCCAGTGGCCGTAGTCGTCGATGATCAAGAGGCCGTGGCGCGACAGCAGCGGGTACAAGTGGTTCAGCTCGTGACGCGTGGACTCGTACCAGTCGGTGTCCAGCCGCAGCAGCGCGATGCGGGTCGGCAGCGTGGCCGGGATGGTGTCTTCGACCTTGCCCTTGACGAAGTGGATGCGGTCACGCGGGTAGCCGGTGGACCACAGATTCGCCTGCACGTCTTCCAGGCTCGCGACGGCCCACAGCGCGTGGTCGCGTGCGGTGCGGGCGAGTTGCGCCTCTGCCGACTCGCCGCTCACGCTCTTGTCTTCGGCCGTCGGCTCGCTCATGCCTTCGAAGGTGTCATAGAGGTAGAGGTGGCGCGAGGTGTCGCCGCGCGCCATCAACGCCAGGGCCACGGTCATCATGCTGCCGCCTCGCCACACGCCGCATTCGACGATGTCGCCGGCGATGTGATGCTTCGCGATGTGGTCCACAGCGCCCAGCAGGCTGGCGCGCCGCTCCAGGCTGGTCATGGTGAAGGGGTGGACGCGGGAGACGATCTCGCGATCGGCGACCGACAGGTCGGCCAGTGCCTGTGCCTGCAGGTCGGCTGTGCGGCCCAGTTCCCAGCCGGCGCTGGCCAGCGCGGCCTTGACGATTTTCTTCATGCCCGATTTCGTTGAAAGACCGCCCTGTGCGTGCAGGGCCGGCCGGTCTGCGATTGTCGCACCCGCCTCGTGGGCAGAGTCGCTAGAAACTGCGGTAGATCGGCCCGGCTTCGGCCAGCAGCCGGTCCCACCGCAGCGCCTGCTGGGCACGGGTGAAGGCCTCGGCCACTTCGGCCTGGTGAGCCGCCAGGTAGTCCAGGCATTCGACGACAGCTCCGGCGCTGCGGTTCTTCAGCAACAACCCCTGCAGGCCGAAGCGCCGCATGAAGGCGCCCAGGTCGCCCACGTCGGAGCAGATGAACAACCTGCCGTGGTGGAGCAGCGAGTACAGCGCGCCGGACTGCGAGACCTGCTGGTAGGGCAGCAGGAAGATAGCGTTCTGCGCCAGCAGGCCGAGCAGCTCCGCCTGGTCGAGGTAGCCGTCGTGGATGGCCACGCCCTGGCCCGCCAATTCTTCGCGCAGACCCCGCAGCTCATCGGCCCAGGCGCCATAGATCGCCAGCGACAGGCCGCGGTGGCGGATCTCGGCAGCACGTGCCAGGTCGCCGAACAGCTCGACGCCCTTGTACGGCTTGACGGTGCTCCAGAACAGCAGCGAACTTGGCTGCACCTCGGCGTCGTAAGGCGTGAGACCCGCTTGCGGCGCCACCGGCAGCAGCCCGTGCGGCAGCACGCTGGCCTTGGCGCGGAACGATTCGCCGTAGCGGCGCATGAAGTCGTCACGCGTCGATTCGCTGACGAACACGAGCGAGCGGGCCAGGCTCGCGAGCCGCCGCGTCGGCAGGTGCTGCGTCGACGCATAACCGTGTGGCACGGCGTTGTGAACGGTGAAGACGAACTTGCGCCGCAACATGCAGAAGACCGCCAGCTCCGCCGGCCAGAAGCCGCTGAACTGCAGGTTGACGCTGGCGTAGCGGCGCGCGTTCCAAAACAGCGTCGCCAGCAGGCTCACATAGGCCCACGCGCCCCGCCAGCGCGCCGCCACGCTGCTCGAGACCGCCCGCGCCCGCACCTGCACGCCGGGCAGGCTTCGCATCGCCTCGAGAAATTCGCCGTTGTAGCGCGTCGTCGAACCGTAGAAGTCGACGCCATCGCCACGCTCGGCCAGCGCCTTCACGAGCTGGTAGTCGTAGGGGAGGACGAAGGAGCCCGGGTCGATGACGGCGATGCGTGCAGCCAAGGCCCGCTCGGTGCTGGCGTTCAATGCGCGAGCCAGAAGCGGCGGTCGAGCCGGTAGGCCGGCTTGCAGCCGCGCTCGCCGATGTCCTGCGCCGGGTTGCCGCCGACCATGCGGAAGGCCGGCACGCTCTTGGTCACCACTGAGCCGGCCATCACCACCGAGCCTTCGCCCAGGTGCACGCCCGGCATGATCATCGCGCCGGCGAACACCACCGCGTGGTCGTCGATCTGCACCGCGGCCGCCTTGGTGGCGAAGCTTGCGTCGTGCACGTCGTGGCCCATGGTGTAGATGCGCGCATCGTGGGCGATGGACACCTGCTTGCCGATGGTGATGCCGCCCCGGTTGTCAAGGTAGACACCGCGGTTGACCAGCGTACCTTCACCGACACGCAGCCGCCCCACGTGGAAGAAGCGGATGCCGCCCTGCAGCGTGGCGCTGCGATCGATGTCGAAGCGGCACAGCCGGTAGAGCACCGGCCGAAGGACGAAAGGCAACAGGCCATGCAGCTTGTTGATCAACGCCAGCGCGATGAAATACAGCTGGTCGGTCACATGCGAAAGGCCTTGGCTCATGGGGCGCAGATTCTATGAGGCTGAGGGCCGAGGGCAGCCACCTACAATTCGGGGTTTGCCTCTTTCGATTCGATTGCCCGCCATGGAACAAGACGACAACCAGCTCATCGCCGAACGCCGTGAAAAGCTCGCCGCGATCCGCAAACAAGGCGTGGCCTTCCCGAACGACTTCAAGCCCAAGGACCATGCGATCGAGCTGATCCGCAAGCATGGCGCGCTGGAGAACGAGGCGCTCGAACCGCTGAACATCCAGGTCAGCATCGCAGGCCGCCTGATGCTCAAGCGCGTGATGGGCAAGGCGAGCTTCGGCACGCTGCAAGACAGCACCGGCCGCATCCAGCTCTTCGTCACCAAGGACGTGCTGGGCGAGGAGCTCTACGCCGCGTTCAAGCACTGGGACCTCGGCGACATCCTCGGTGCCTCAGGCACGCTCTTCAAGACCAAGACCGGCGAGCTGTCGGTGCGCGTGACCGCGCTGCGCCTGCTCACCAAGAGCCTGCGCCCCTTGCCCGACAAGTTCCACGGCATGGCCGACCAGGAGCAGAAGTACCGCCAGCGCTATGTCGACCTGATCACTGACGAAGACGCACGCGCGCGCTTCGCCGCACGCAGCAAGGCCGTCAGCTCGATCCGCCAGTTCATGGTGGAGCACCACTTCATGGAAGTGGAGACGCCGATGCTGCACCCGATTCCCGGCGGCGCCAACGCCAAGCCCTTCATCACGCACCACAACGCGCTCGACCAGGACATGTTCCTGCGCATCGCGCCCGAGCTGTACCTCAAGCGCTTGATCGTCGGCGGCTTCGAGCGCGTGTTCGAGATCAACCGCAGCTTCCGCAACGAAGGCATCTCGGTTCGGCACAACCCCGAATTCACGATGATGGAGTTCTACGCAGCGTACTGGAACCACCACGACCTGATGGACTTCACCGAGCAGGTGCTGCGCCACGCCGCACGCCAGGCCACCGGCTCGGCCCAGCTCACCTACGGCGGCAAGCCGGTCGATCTCGACAAGCCCTTCACCCGCCTGACCGTGCGCGACTCGCTGGTGGCCTACGCGGGCCTGACGGTCGAGCAGGCCGACGATGCCGCTCTGCTGCGCGAGCGCATCCAGGCGGCCGGTGAAAAGGCCCAGGCGCACTGGAAGCTGCCCGAGTTGCAGTTCGGCCTGTTCGAGGCCGTGGTCGAAGAGCAGCTGTGGCAGCCCACCTTCATCATCGACTACCCGGTCGAGGTGTCCCCACTGGCCCGTGCGTCGGACACCAACCCGGCGATCACCGAGCGCTTCGAGCTCTTCATCACCGGCCGCGAGTACGCGAACGGCTTCTCAGAGCTGAACGACGCCGAAGACCAGGCCGCGCGCTTTCTGTCCCAGGCCGCCAACAAGGAAGCTGGCGACGAAGAAGCGATGTACTACGACGCCGACTTCATCCGCGCGCTCGAATACGGCATGCCCCCGACCGGCGGCTGCGGCATCGGGTTGGACCGGCTGATGATGCTCATCACCGACAGCCCCAGCATCCGCGACGTGATCCTGTTCCCGTCGCTGCGCAAGGAAGGCTGACGGCGATGCAGCGGCTTTCGACTCTGCCCGAGATCGAAGCCGCTGTCTGGCGCGAACTCACCCAGGCCACGCGGGACAAACAGCATCCCTGGCGCTGCCCTGCGCTGGCCACCACCGATGGCGAGATCGGCGACGCGCGGACCGTGGTGCTGCGCGAGATCGATGTCGAAGAACGGCGCATGCGTATCTACACCGATGAGCGCGCCGGCAAGGTCACCCAGCTGCGCAAGCACCCGCTGGGAACGCTGGTGATGTGGTCGCCGGAACTCGGCTGGCAGCTGCGCTGGCGTGTTCGCCTGGACGTGCAGGCGTCGGGACTGGCGGTGTCGTCGCGCTGGGCCCAAATCCGCCTTTCACCCGCCGCGCAGGACTACCTGTCTCCCGTGCCGCCCGGTGCCGAACTGCCACCGCTCCCCGGCCAGGCGCCTGCGGGGCAAACGATGGCGCGCGAGTTCTTTGCCGTCATGGAGGCTGAGCTGCTGTCGCTCGATTGGCTGGAATTGCACCGCGACGGCCACCGGCGAGCCCGCTTCGATGGCGACGGCGGGCGCTGGCTGCAGCCCTGAGCGCTGCAGTTCACTCCTCGCTGATGACTTCCGGGATCGCCTTCTCGGTGCCGCGGAACACGCCGAAGATGTGCGCGTAGATGGCGGCGTTGACGTAGAAGAGCACGGCCGCCATCGCGATGCGGAAGATCTTGACGCCCAGGCGGCGCCAATCCGAGTTGTCGATGGCGATGTGGATGCCCCAGCAAATGCCGCTGGCGGCGAGCAGCAGACCGGCCAGGCCGAGCACTATCCAGGAGAAGATGACCATGTGCTGTGAGGGATGTTCGAGGTGTGAACCTTAACATCCAGGCCGAGGGGCGGCCAAATGCCGCCGGTCACCAGGCCGGCGCGAGCTCCGCCAGGCCGGCAGGGGCGTGCCGCTCGTCCTCGAAAGTCACGATCTCGTAGGCCGATGCATCGGCCAGCACGGCGCGCAGCAGCTTGTTGTTCATCGCATGGCCCGACTTGAAGCCGGTGTAGGCCGCGATCAACGGGTGGCCGAGCACATGCATGTCGCCGATGGCGTCGAGGATCTTGTGCTTCACGAACTCGTCGTCGTAACGCAGGCCGTCGCTGTTGAGCACGCGGTAGTCGTCGACGACGATCACGTTGTCCATGCTGCCGCCCAGCCCGAGGCCGCGCGAACGCATCATCTCCACGTCCTTGGTGAAGCCGAAGGTGCGGGCGCGCGCGATGTCGCGCTTGTACAGCCCCGAACCCATGTCGAAGCTGACCTGCTGGCCCGTCTGGTTGACGGCCGGGTGGTTGAAGTCGATCTCGAAGGTGAGCTTGTAGCCGTCGAACGGGTCGAGCCGCGCCCACTTCAGCGCGGCGCCCTCGCCTTCACGCACTTCCACCGGCTTTTTGATGCGCAGAAAGCGCTTTGGCGCCTTCTGCACCTCGATGCCCGCGCTCTGCAGCAGGAACACGAAGGAGGCGGCCGAGCCGTCGAGGATCGGCACCTCTTCGTTGGTGATGTCGACGACCAGGTTGTCGATGCCCAGGCCGGCACAAGCCGACAGCAGGTGCTCGATGGTGTTGACCTTGGGGGCACCCACTTCCCCGCCCGGCGAAATGGTGGTCGCCATGCGCGTGTCGCACACCGCCGTCACGTTGACCGGGATGTCGACCGGGACCGGCAGGTCGACCCGCCGGAACATGATCCCGCTGTCAGGCGCCGACGGCCGCAGCGTCAACTCCACACGCTGCCCCCCGTGCACGCCGACCCCGACGGCTCGGGTGATGGACTTGAGTGTTCGTTGAGCAAGCATGGCCATGATTTTATTCCCGGCATCAGACCCCACACGCCTCATTCGGCCAACCGCCGCGATAGCAGAAGCCGATGTTCACGTGAGGAAGCACAAACCCACTCACCAGCACCGCGAATCGCACCCCGACCGCAGAGCGCAGCGACTGCGAGATCGAGCCACCCCGGAGGATCCGGCTTTGCCGGTCCTCTCGGGGGCGCCCCTCGGGGGCAGGAGCTCAGCGACTGGGGGGCTCTATCAGTCCGCCTGTTTGCGCAGGAACGCCGGGATCTCGATCTCGTCCATCCCATTGCTCGCCAACGCATCCACCTTGGCTGCCGCCGTACGACCGTTGCGCCACACGCTCGGCACCGTCATGTTGGCGTAGTCATGGCCGGTCGGGCCACCGTGCACCGGCTGGGTCAGCACCGGGATGTTGTCGGTGCCGGTGCGCTGAGCCACCGCGCTGTGCACCACCGTCATCGGTGCCTGTTGCTGGCGCTTGACCGGCGACAGGCCGGTAGCGATCACCGTCACACGCAGCAGGTCGCCCAGGCTTTCGTCGTAGGCGGTGCCGTAGATGACGTGCGCGTCATCCGCGGCGTAGCGGCGGATGCAGTTCATCGCGTTGCGGCTCTCGCTCAGCTTGAAGGTGCTGCGCCCCGCGGCGATCAACACCAGCACGCCGCGTGCGCCGGAGAGGTCGATGCCTTCCAGCAGCGGGCAGGCCACTGCCCCTTCGGCCGCCTTGCTCGCACGGTCGGGGCCGCTTGCGATCGCGGTGCCCATCATCGCCTTGCCCGGCTCGCTCATCACCGTCTTCACGTCTTCGAAGTCGACGTTCACGAGACCCGGGATGTGGATGATGTCGCTGATGCCGCCGACGGCGTTCTTCAGCACGTCATTCGCATGCGCGAAGGCCTGGTCCTGGGTGCAATCGTCGCCCAGCACGTCGAGCAGCTTGTCGTTCAAGATGACGATCAGCGAGTCGACATTGGCTTCGAGTTCAGCCAGGCCGGCGTCGGCCGCCTTCATGCGGCGGTTGCCTTCGAAGTCGAAAGGCTTGGTGACCACGCCCACGGTCAGAATGCCCATTTCCTTCGCCACGCGGGCGATCACCGGCGCGGCGCCGGTGCCGGTGCCGCCGCCCATGCCGGCGGTGATGAAGAGCATGTTCGAGCCCTTGATCGAGTCGCGGATGCGATCGACCGCTTCTTCAGCCGCCGCACGCCCTGCTTCGGGCTTGGCACCGGCGCCGAGGCCGGTGGTGCCGAGCTGGATGAGGTGGTGCGCGCTCGAGCGGTTCAGCGCTTGCGCGTCGGTGTTGGCGCAGACGAACTCCACGCCTTGCACGCCCTGCGCAATCATGTGGTCGACCGCGTTGCCGCCGCCACCACCCACGCCGATCACCTTGATCTGGGTACCGAGGTCGAATTCTTCGATCATTTCGATTGCCATGTTTGACTCCAATCCTGTTTGCAGTTGCCGTTTGCTTGTTTCAATACGCTTTGGTTGATTCGCCGCGGTGACTCATTCCCATCCGAGCCCGCAGTCGTTCGAGTTCGCGCCGCAGGCGGGTCGTGCCCCGTGTGCGGTGGCTTGCAGAGGAAATCGCTTGAGGGTGTGACCATGTTCGAGTGCTCCCTGTATGTTCAAAAATTGCCGAGAAACCAGTCTTTGAGCCGGCCGAATAGTGTCTTGACGGAACCCGCCTGCTGAGCGGCCTTCATGCCGCGCGCACGGCCCAGCCGCGCTTCTTCCAGCAGGCCCATCACGGTGGCCGAGCGAGGGTTCGCCACCATGTCGTGCAATGAGCCGTGGTAGGTCGGAATGCCCTTGCGCACCGGCTTCAGGAAGATGTCTTCGCCCAGTTCCACCATGCCCGGCATCACCGCCGCGCCGCCGGTGAGCACGATGCCGCTGCTGAGCAGCTCTTCGTAGCCGCTGTCGCGGATCACCTGGTGCACCAGCGAGAAGATCTCTTCCACACGCGGCTCGATCACGCCGGCCAGCGCCTGGCGGCTCAGCATGCGCGGCGCGCGGTCGCCCAGGCCCGGCACCTCGAGCTGCTCGCTCGGGTCGGCCAGCAGCTGCTTGGCCACGCCGTATTCGACCTTGATCTCTTCCGCGTCTTTCGTCGGCGTGCGCAGCGCCATCGCGATGTCGCTCGTGATCAGGTCGCCGGCGATCGGAATGACGGCCGTGTGGCGGATCGCGCCGTCAGTGAAGATCGCGATGTCGGTCGTGCCGGCGCCGATGTCGACCAGCGCGACGCCCAGGTCCTTCTCATCGTCGGTCAGCACCGCATGGCTCGACGCGCTCGGGTTCAGCACCAGCTGGTCCACTTCGAGCCCGCAGCGGCGCACGCACTTGATGATGTTTTCAGCCGCACTCTGCGCGCCGGTCACGATGTGCACCTTCACCTCGAGCCGGCCGCCGCTCATGCCGATCGGCTCCTTGACTTCGTGGCCGTCGATCACAAACTCTTGCGGCTCGACCAACAGCAGGCGCTGGTCGTTGGGGATGTTGATGGCCTTGGCCGTCTCCACCACCCGCGTCACGTCGACCGGCGTCACTTCCTTGTCGCGCACGATCACCATGCCGGTGCTGTTCTGCCCGCGGATGTGGCTGCCGGTGATGCCGGTGTAGACGCGGGTGATCTTGCAGTCGGCCATCATCTCGGCCTCTTTCAGCGCCTGCTGGATGCTCTGCACCGTGGCGTCGATGTTGACCACCACGCCGCGTTTCAGCCCATGCGCCGACGCGATGCCCAGCCCGGCCACGCGCAGCTCGCCATCGGGCAGCACCTCGGCCACCACCGCCATCACCTTTGCGGTGCCGATGTCCAGGCCGACCACCAGATCCTTGTATTCCTTGGCCATGTTTCCCTCAGTTCCTGTTGCCTGTTTTGCCCGGCGGGGACACCGTGGTCGTGATGCCCTTGAGGCGCAGTGCATAGCCTTCGTTGTGGCGCAGGTCGGCGTACACCAGCGGGCGTTGGTAACGCTCGATCACCTGCGTGACGGTGGCGACGAAACGCTCGCTGCGCGCCACCACCTCGTCATCGCTGCCACGGCCCAGTTCGACCTCCGCCCCGCTGTCGAACTCGGCACGCCACGAGCCGCGACTGCTCAGGTCCAGCGTGTCGATGTGCATCTCCAGCCGCTCGAACACCGGCACCAACTTGCGGTACATCCCCAACGCCTCGGCCGAGCTGCCTTCCGGCCCTTGCAGTGTGGGCAGGGCTTCGTCTTCCACGTCGCCCAGGTTGGCCTGGAACACCTCGCCCTGCTCGTTGACGAGCTGGTCGTCGCCGTCCTTGGTCGACCACAGCGCGGCGGGGCGGTGCTCTTCGAGCTTCACCGCCAGCCGGTTCGGCCACACGCGCTGCACGATGGCCTGCCGCACCCAGGGCACCGCCTCGAATGCGCGCTGGCCCTTCGCCAGGTCCAGCGTGAAGTAGTTGCCTGCGAGCTGCGGCATCGCGTTGGCGCGAATCGTCGACACGCTGTTGCGCATCACCTCGCCCTCCACCCTGACCGAGCGGATCGTGAAGGCCGGCTGGCGAATGAGCCACATCAAGGCGAGCGCGGCCATCAGCAGCGCACCCACGACGAACAGCACCGACGCCGTCATGTTGAGCAGGCGCACGTCGGCCGGCATGTCGACTGACATGGGGCTCTGGAACGTGGCCTGTGCGCGCATCGGTCAGGCTTTCCGGGCGGGTGTGTCGAGCGCCGCGCTGGCGAGCAGGTGCAGGCACAGCTGCTCGTACGGCATGCCTGCTGCAGCGGCCGACTTGGGCACCAGCGAATGCGAGGTCATGCCCGGCGACGTGTTCATCTCCAGCAGGAAGGCCTTGCGGTCGCTCTGGCGGATCATCAGGTCGGCCCGGCCCCAGCCACGGCAGCCGAGCGAGCGGTACGCCGCCACGACGACGCGCTGGATCTCGGCCTCTTCGGCCGCGGGCAGGCCGCTCGGCACGTGGTACTGGACCACGTCGGTGAAGTACTTGTTCTGGTAGTCGTAGGCGCCTTCGGGTGCGGCGATGCGAACGACCGGCAACGCCACGGCGGTGGGCCCCTCGCCCAGCACCGGGCAGGTGACCTCTTCGCCTTCGATGAACTCTTCGCACAGCACTTCGGCGTCGTACTTCGCAGCCAGCGCGACGGCCTCGGCCATGTCGGAGTAGCCCTGCACCTTGCTCACGCCGATCGACGAACCTTCGTGCGGCGGCTTCACGATCAGCGGCAGGCCCAGGTCGTCGGGCACGGCGCGCACCTGCTCGCGGCCTTGCTGGTCGGCGGCCAGGCACACGTAGCGCGGCGTCGGCAGGCCGTCCGCCAGCCACAGGCGCTTGGTCATCACCTTGTCCATCGCGATGGCCGAGGCCATCACGCCGGAGCCGGTGTACGGAATGCCCAGCAACTCGAGAGCGCCCTGCACCGTGCCGTCTTCGCCATGGCGGCCGTGCAGCGCGATGAAGCAGCGGTCGAAGCCCTGCACCTTCAGTTCACCCAGCGCCTGCTGCGCCGGGTCGAAGGCATGCGCGTCCACACCCTGCGACTGCAGGGCCTGCAACACGCCGCCGCCCGACATCAGCGAGATATCTCGTTCAGCCGAGGTGCCGCCCATCAAGACGGCGACTTTGCCCATGCTCTTGGCGTCGATGTTCATGTGGACTCCTTCAACAGCTCTGCCACTTGCCCGGCCACCGCGCCGATGGTCCCGGCGCCCATCGCGATCACCACGTCGCCATCACGCGCCTGCTCGACGATCACCTCGGGCATCTGCGTAATCTCGTCGACGAAGATCGGGTCGACCTTGCCTGCCACGCGCAGTGCACGCGCCAGCGAGCGGCCGTCTGCCGCGACGATCGGCGCTTCGCCGGCGGCATACACCTCGCCCAGCAGCACCGCATCGGCGGTGCCCATCACCTTGACGAAGTCTTCGAAGCAATCGCGCGTGCGGGTGTAGCGGTGCGGCTGGAAGGCAATCACCAGCCGGCGGCCCGGGAAGGCACCGCGCGCAGCCGCGATCACCGCGGCCATCTCGACCGGGTGATGCCCGTAGTCGTCGATCAGCGTGAACTGGCCGCCATTGCGCGCCGGCAGTTCGCCATAGCGCTGAAAGCGGCGGCCCACGCCGTGGAATTCTCCGAGCGCCTTCACCAGCGGCGCGTCGGGCAGCTCGAGCTCCGTCGCCACGGCCACCGCCGCCAGGGCGTTCAGCACGTTGTGCTCGCCGGGCAGGTTCAGCGTGATCTCGAGGTCGGGCATGGTGATGCCGTTGCGGCGCTGCGCCGTGAAGCGCATCTGCCCGCCGACCAGTGCCTGAACGTTGACCGCCCGCACCTGCGCGTCCGGCCCAAAGCCATAGTTGATGATCGGGCGCGAGATCATCGGAATGATGGAACGCACACCCGGGTCGTCGCCGCACAACACGGCCGCGCCGTAGAACGGCATGCGGTGCAGGAACTCGACGAACGCTCCCTTCAGCCGCGTGAGGTCGTGGCCGTAGGTGTCCATGTGGTCGGCGTCGATGTTCGTCACCACCGACAGGATCGGCATCAGGTTCAGGAAGGACGCATCCGACTCGTCGGCCTCGACCACGATGTAGTCACCCGAACCGAGCCGTGAGTTGGCACCGGCCGCGTTGAGCCGGCCGCCGATCACGAAGGTCGGGTCGAGCCCGGCTTCGGCCAGCACGCTGGTCACGAGCGAGGTCGTCGTCGTCTTGCCGTGAGTGCCGGCGATCGCAATGCCCTGCTTCAGGCGCATCAACTCGGCCAGCATCACCGCACGCGGCACCACCGGCACGCGTTTGGCGCGGGAGGCGATCACTTCGGGGTTGTCCGACTTCACCGCGGTGGACGTGACGACCGCCCCCGCGCCCGCGATGTGCGACGCGTCGTGCCCGACGAACACCTTGATGCCCAGCGTGGCCAGGCGGCGTGAGGTCGCGCTGTCGCTCTGGTCGGAGCCCGACACCGTGTAGCCGAGGTTGTGCAGGATCTCGGCGATGCCGCTCATGCCGGCGCCGCCGATGCCGACGAAATGGATGTGCTTCACTGCGTGCTTCATGCGGCAAGCCCTTCCAATTCATCAGCGACATGCGCCGCGGCATGCGGCTTCGCCAATGCACGCGCCTTCGTCGCTATGCCCAACAAGGCCTCGCGCGTCAGACTCTTGAGCAAGTCGGCCAGACGCTGCGGCGTCAACTCGGTCTGCGGCAGGTGAATGCCCGCGCCCTGCTTGGCCAGCCACTGCGCGTTGTCACGCTGGTGGCTGGTGGTGCTGACCACGAGCGGCACCAGCACGCTGGCCACGCCGGCGGCACACAGCTCGCTCACCGTCACCGCGCCGGCGCGGCAGACGATCACGTCGCAGAACGCCAGGCGGTCGGACATGTTGTCGATGAAGGGCAGCACTTCCGCGTCGACCTTCGCGGTGGTGTAGGCGTAGCGCACCTTGTCGTGATTGGCGACGCCGGTCTGGTGCGTGAGCAACGGGCGTTCGCTTTCTGGCAGCAAGGCCATGGCCTGCGGCATGGCTTCGTTCAGCGCCGTCGCGCCCAGACTGCCGCCGACCACCAGCACACGCAGCGGGCCGTTCCGGTTCTGGAAGCGCTCCACCGGTGCCGGCAGCGACTCGATCTCGGCCCGCACCGGGTTGCCGGTGACGATGCCGTGCTTCACCTTGTGGGCAGCTTCACCTTCGAAACCGAAGGCCACCTTGTCGGCCACCGGCAGCAGGCTGCGGTTGCTCATCAGCAGCGAGGCGTCGGCGTTGACCAGCATCAGTGGCTTGCTCAAAAGCGACGCCATCAACCCGCCAGGGAAGCAGACGTAGCCTCCCATGCCGAGCACGGCACTGGCTTTTCTCTTGCGGATGATCTGCAGGCAGCTCCAGAAGGCGCCGAGCAATCTGATGCCGCCGGTGAGGGTGTGCATCAGGCCTTTGCCGCGCAGGCCGCTGAAGGTGATGTTGTCCATCGGGATGCCGCTTGGCGGCACGAGTCTGTTTTCCATGCCGTGCGTCGTGCCTAGCCAGCTGATGGTCCAGCCGCGGTTTTGCATTTCTTTGGCGACGGCGAGGCCGGGGATGACGTGGCCGCCTGTGCCGGCGGCCATGATGATGAGGTGTTTGGAGGTCATGCGGTCGCGCCTCCTTTTGTTGATTCCGTTCGGGCTGAGCTTGTCGAAGCCCTTGCTGGCATGCCAACCGTTCGGGCTGAGGTATCGAAGCCTTGTGCGGCTTTGCGGTTTGCTTTCACACTGCGTGAGGCCGCGTCGGGATGTGCCCCCGACAGGGCAGTCCCTTTTCTTTGCTTCGCCAAAGAAAAGGAACCAAAAGAAAGGCGACCCGACGGTGACGGTCCGGCTAGGGCCGGACTGCTCTGCGGTGCTCGTGCTTTGGGGCCCGCGCCAAACTCGCTTCGTTCGCTACGCTCACTGCACTCAGACAAACGGCGCGAAGTCAGTTGACGAAGCGTGCTGCGCACGCGGCCCCAAACCCCTGCGCTCCTCGACGCCCCCCACGGGGCCCGAAGAGCAATACGGTCGTTTGCTGCGCAAACATCCCCTATCCCACCTCGCTTCACATCGGGCGCGATCGCGATGCGTAGCGAGCCAAGTGGTGGGGTACGTTGAACAGGTGTTCCGCGGTCCGATGTACTTCTCGGATGACAAGTCGCGGAAGGAAGCCCCCGAAGCGGTACAGCAAAGTGGAAAGCGTCTTTGCTTTGGTTACTTTCATTTGACGCGACAAATGAAAGTGACCCGCCCGCCGGGGCGGAATCCCGGCGCACCCGCCGGCAGGCAGAAGAAACAGATACGCGAAGCGGAGAGAAAGGAACCGTCATGCCCGCCCCCCGCGCATCAACTGCCGATTCTCAATATCAATCCTCAACACAATCGCCAACGCAACCATGTTCATCAGAATCGCCGACCCCCCAAAACTCATCAACGGCAAAGTCAGCCCCTTGGTCGGCAAGACCCCCAAATTCACGCCCATGTTGATGAACGCCTGCCCTCCCATCCAGATGCCGATGCCCTGAGCAAACAGCCCAGCAAACACACGATCCAAAGCCACAGCCTGCCGGCCGATGTGGAAGATCCTCCGCGACAGCCAGAAGAACGCAAAGATCACGCACGCCACGCCAGCAAACCCAAGCTCCTCGCCGATCACGGCGAGCAAGAAATCGGTGTGTGCTTCCGGCAGATAGTGCAGCTTCTCGACGCTCGAGCCCAGGCCCTGGCCGAAGATCTCGCCGCGGCCGAAGGCGATCAACGAGTGCGACAGCTGGTAGGCCTTGCCCAGGGTGTACTTCTCGTCCCACGGGTTCAGGTACGCAAAGATGCGCTCGCGCCGCCATTCGCTCAGCGTGATCATCAGCACGAAGGCGCCGACCAGCACCGCGGTGATGAGCAGGAACATGCGGCCATTCACGCCGCCCAGGAACAGGATGCCCATCGCGATCGCGGCGATAACCATGAAGGCGCCCATGTCGGGTTCGGCCAGCAGCAGCAGGCCGACCACGGCTACGCTCACCGCCATCGGCATCACGGCGCGGAAGAAGTTCTCCTTCACCTCCATCTTGCGCACCATGTAGTTGGCGGCGTAGAGCGCGATGGCGAGCTTGGCCCACTCCGACGGCTGGAAGTTGGTGAAGCCCAGCGGAATCCAGCGGCGCGCGCCGTTCACGCCCTTGCCCACGTGCGGGATCAGCACCAGCACCAGCGCGAGCAGTGCGCCGGCGAACAGCCACGGCGCGAACTTCTCCCACACGCTGACGGGAATCTGCACCACCACGATGGCGGCCACGAACGCCACCACGATGGACAAGGCGTGCCGCGTGAGGAAGTGCGTCGGCGAATAGCGCGTGAACTTCGGGTTGTCGGGCATCGCGACCGAGGCCGAATACACCATCACCAGACCGAGCGCGAGCAGGAACACCACCACCCAGACCAGCGGCTGGTCGAAGCCCTGCAGCTTGGTGGGCTGCGACGTGGCCCCGTTCCAATTGCGGATGGGCACGGCGGTGCCGCCGTCACGCTTGAGCAGCGACGCGATGCGCTCTTTCAGCGCGGCGAAACCGAAGCGCTCGGCCAGTGCGGTCATGACTGCCCCTCGCCTGATGAGTACATCAGTCGATCCCCCACGGGGATGCGCATCGGCTTGGGAGCGGCCAGGCGTTCGATCCGTGCGCTCACACGACCTCCCCGCTCGCGGCGGCGAGCGCGCGCACTTCGTTGACGAACACTTCGGCGCGGTGCGCGTAGTTGCGGAACATGTCGAGGCTGGCGCAAGCCGGGCTCAGCAGCACTGCATCGCCGGCATGCGCGCGCTCGAAGCACCAGCGCGTGGCCGCTTCGAGCGTGTCATGCCGCTGCACCGGCACACCGGTGGAGCGCAACGCCTGTTCGACAGCCTCGGCGTCGCGGCCCAGCGAGGCCACGGCGCGGACGTGGCGCTGAACAGGCGTTGCGAGCGGCGAGAAGTCCTGGCCCTTGCCGTCACCACCGAGGATGACGATGAGCTTGCTCGGCGCCTTGTCCTCGCCCAAGCCGTAGAGCGCCGCGACGGTGGCGCCGACGTTCGTTCCTTTGCTGTCGTCGTAGGCCTCGATGCCGTTGACCAGCGCAATGAACTCCACACGGTGCGGCTCGCCGGCGTATTCGCGCAGGCCGTGCAGCATGGGTGCGAGCGGGCAGCCGATGGCCGTTGCCAGTGCCAATGCAGCGAGTGCATTGGCGGCGTTGTGGCGGCCGCGCACGCGCAGTGCATCGGCCGGCATCAGGCGCTGGATGTGCAGGTCTTCGGGTTCGACCACCGCGCCCTTGCGTGGCTTCTTGATGGTTTCGTCGGCTTCCATCGCCCGCACCAGCCAGGCGATGCCGTTCTCGACGATCAGGCCGAAGTCGCCCGGCAGCTTTGGCGCATCGAGCCCGAAGCGCACGACACGGCGCTCGACCGGCTTGGCGAAACGGCCCTTGCCGGGCACGGGCGCCGGCACCATCTTTTCGGTGGCCGGGTCGTCGCGGTTGATCACCATCACGGCCTGCTGGCCGAAGATGCGCGCCTTGGCCGCGACATAGGCTTCCATGCTGCCGTGCCAGTCCAGGTGGTCTTGCGTCACGTTGAGCACGGCTGCCGCGCTGGGCTCGAAACCTTGCACGCCATCGAGCTGGAAGCTCGACAGCTCCAGCACCCACACTTCGGGCAGGTGCTCGAACACCGGCCCGGGCGGGGGCGGCGGAATCAGGTGCGGTGGTGGGCCACCACCAGTGGGCGCGTCGTCATCGACCACGCTGGTCGACTCGGCCGCTGCCTGCTGCGCGGGTTCGTTTTCTGGTTCGCTCACGGGCTCGCTCTCCAGCCCGTCAGTCGACTCGTTCACGGGTTCGCTGACGGGCACGGAGGCCTCGGCGGTCGACGCCATTGCCGACTCCGCGTCACCTTCCAGTGGCTGAATGAGTTCAGCGGCCTTGTCTTCGGCCGCCGCAGCGACCTCGTCATCGGGCACCGGCGCGGGTGGCTCGATCACGGGCGCTTCAGGCACGACTTCAGGCACCGGCTCGGCCGCCAGCGTGTCGGCCAGCGTCTGCAGCATGGTCGGGCCGATGTTGCCGGCCACCGCCACGCGCTTGTCGGCCCGCGCTATCAGCTGCGCCGCCATCGAGGTCGTGGTGGTCTTGCCGTTGGTGCCGGTGATCGCGATCACCTTGGGCGCGTAGCCGCGCTCGGCCTTCAGGTCGGCGAGTGCACGCGCGAACAGATCGAGCTCGCCCTGCACCGGCACGCCGGTCTGGCGCGCCAGGTTGATCAGCGAGGCAATGCGTTCATCGGTTGGCGACAGGCCGGGGCTTTTCAGCACGAGCTGCACGCCTTGCAAGGCGTTGTCGCCCAAGGCACCGCTCAGCCGCTGCGCCGACGGCACATGCTCGCCCAGCGCAGCGTCTTGCGGGGCCTGCTCGCGCGAATCCCACACGCGCACTTGCGCCCCATGGCTCGCGCACCAGCGCGCCATGGCGAGGCCGGACTCACCGAGCCCGAGCACAAGAACGATGCTGTCTTTCAGGTGATTCATCAACGTAGCTTGAGACTTGCCAAACCCACCAGGCACAAGAGCATGGTGACGATCCAGAAGCGCACGACGACCTGCGTTTCCTTCCACCCCGACTTCTCGAAGTGGTGGTGCAGCGGCGCCATCTTCAGAATGCGCCGGCCGGTGCCGAACTTCTTCTTCGTGTACTTGAACCAGCTCACTTGCATCATCACGGACAGGGCCTCGGCCACGAAGATGCCGCCCATGATGGAGAGCACGATCTCTTGCCGCGTGATGACTGCGATGGTGCCCAGTGCCCCGCCCAGCGAGAGCGCGCCCACGTCACCCATGAACACCTGCGCCGGATGGGTGTTGAACCAGAGGAACGCGAGGCCCGCGCCCGCCATCGCGGCGCAGAAGATCAGCAACTCGCCGGCCCCGGGGATGTACGGGAACAGCAGGTATTTGCTGTAGACCGAGCTGCCCGTCACGTAGGCGAACACACCCAGTGCCGAGCCGACCATCACCACCGGCATGATGGCCAGGCCGTCGAGCCCGTCTGTCAGGTTGACCGCGTTGCTTGCGCCCACGATGACGAGGTAGGTGAGGAAGATGAAGCCGAACACGCCCAACGGGTAGCTCACCGACTTGATGAAAGGGATCATCAAGTCGGCCTTGGGCGGCAAGTCGTTCGAGAAGCCGCTCTGCACCCAGCGCAGAAAGAGTTCCAGCACACGCAGGTTCGATGTTTCCGAGACGCTGAAGGCGAGGTACAGCGCCGCAATCAGGCCGATCAGCGACTGCCAGAAATACTTCTCGCGCGAGCGCATGCCTTCGGGGTTCTTGTGCACCACCTTGCGCCAGTCGTCGACCCAGCCGATGGCGCCAAAGCCCAGCGTCACCAGCATC
>Ga0307515_10009654_pt1 | contig 18620 bp, 12 predicted proteins | sample 17_EM_MG_FD_194513 | JGI IMG/M metagenome (GOLD analysis project Ga0307515, IMG submission 194513) | Populus trichocarpa ectomycorrhiza microbial communities from riparian zone in the Pacific Northwest, United States - 17_EM | ecosystem: Host-associated > Plants > Roots > Unclassified | place...
CTGTTTAATTCTTCCCTGTTTAGGTAGGCGCTCTTTCCTTTTCTTATACACGCATAAAACAGCTATCTTTTTTCTGTTCAATTTCAATGGAGAATGAAAGATTAGTTGAAATCACTGGGAATTACTATTGCTGTCGGTAATTGGGTGTTTTTAATTTATTAAATTCGATTAATATTGAAAGATTAGATTTCTTTTCAGTTTCAATTTGGGTTCTTTTTAATTAGAAGTAATAGTAATAATCTCCAGCTCACTGATTTTTTATTATGATGTATAAATTTGGGTTTGGATTAGCTTAGCCTCCTTTTAGAAAATGAATTGGTGGTTCAATCTACTGTTTTTGTTGTGGATTTAGTTAAGTTTCGAGTCAGCATGTTAAAGCATAGGCTATCTTTGTTTATTTTTGTGCTTATGGTACTGCATCTAGGAATCTAGTCAATGTGCTATTGTGGATTGCATTGACAATATCATTTTTGGTTTTTGAATGAAAATTGGAAATTCTATCCCGATATTAATGTGGTATGCATGCCAGCACAGACCCTAGTTGGACTCTAATGGTTGTTCAGGCACCTCCAAAGCCAATTCTCAATAATTTCAATGACGACGACGACGACGACGGGCCCATAGTTTTCAAGAGAGGTGGTAACTCAACCTCTAAGCAAAATCAACCAAACCTTGAAGCAAAGAAACCATCTTCATCTTCTCAGAATTCCAATGGTCAAAGCTTGAATGCCCACAAAGGCAAATCACCCATTTCATCTTCCAATGCATCCCCTGTGAAATCTCCTATAGGGAGCCCTAAAGCATCAGCTTCATCTGCCAAGGCATCCCCAATGAAGCCACCAGTGACATATTCTAGAGTGCCAAGTTCTTCAATTGATCAGTCGAAGCAGGCATCTAAACAGGTTGTCTCAAATGCCGTTAAGGAGGAGACCAAACCGATTGTGGATGATGATGATTCTGAGGATGATAAGCCCTTGAGTTCTAGATTTAAGGGGAGCACTAACAATGCCAACAAAGGGGTTACTGTACCTGCTCGTGTCAAGGATGAACATTCAGATGATGATGAAGTCCCTTTATCCTCGAGGTTTGCAGCAAAGTCAAATGCAGGGTCATCAAGCTGTAAGACTATCAGTTCTAGTGAGAAGATATTGTTGGTTTCAAAAATTCAGCTAAATGGTTCTACTGCAAAGGACAAGCAACAAAAATCTTCTGCTGTGCCAACTAAGAGACCTATGGATAATAAGGTTCCTTCAAACCAGTCTTTTGCTAAAAAACCAAAACTTTCAGATGCGTCTACAACGAAGCAAGTTACTGTCAAGGCTGAGCTGAAGGCAGATGATGATGACCACCTTACAATTTCCCAGAGAATGAAGAAAGCAAGCTCCTCATCTAACAAATCATTGTCTGTGAAGCAAAATGTAACAAAAGTTGTTTCTTTTTCATCCAAGAAGACGACCAAGAATAACAAGAAACAAATGCAAAATTCAAAATATTCAAAGTCAACAAAAGTACAACCTGGCTCCAGTGATGGGCAGAAAAAATGGAAAACCTTGGTTCACAACGGTGTCATCTTCCCACCTCCATACAAGCCTCATGGGGTTAAGATGCTTTACAAGGGGAAACCAGTTGATTTGACTCCTGAACAGGAGGAGGTGTGTTTCAATTAGTTTATGGTGCCTTACTATGTCATTTGTGTACATAAGTTAATTTCTATCGCTTGCTCCTAGTCTGTTTGAATTTCTGTACATTGGAAGGTTTCAAATTTCTCCCTATATGTTTGGTGCTAGCTGCATTTAAACTTTGATCTTTTAACCACAGGTTGCAACCATGTTTGCGGTGATGAAAGATACAGAATATGTTCAAAAACCACAATTCCTTCAAAACTTTTGGAATGATTGGCGTACATTACTTGGGAAGAATCATGTAATACAGAAGCTAGAGGCCTGTGATTTCAACCCAATATATGAATGGCATCAGAAAGAAAAGGAGAAGAAGAAACAAATGAGTACTGAAGTAAGTTGGTAGATGTATGGCCTTCTGTGTGATTGAGATGCAAAGCATTAGTATGTTGTGAAAGTGAGCAATTACCATCAATTGCACATACCTTTGAACTTGAATGCCAACTCAAATGCTTGATATATGTTGTTGGAGTGTTGCTATTGTTGTGTAAAATTGTAGAAGCACACCCATTCCTTTGTTCTCTGCCGAAGAGCCTTATGGAATCTTTTCATCCTCTATCTGTAATGAAGCAGTAACCGTGGCAGTTTCAATTGCTTCATGGAAATAACCCGCACTAAAATATGCCATCCTGCATCTTATTGATCTCTAGTGTCTTTAGAGATTAATTTTGCATGTATGTAATCCCTCTTTAGACTTGAGAAAAAAACGTAATCCCCCTTTCTAATGTATCATCATTTCAGTTTCACATGTGACCAAAGGTAGCTTTTCAGTGTAGAAGCCCAGTACTTCCGCCATATTCTTTGAGAATAAGTTTCACATATTGTCATTCTCTGTGATTATCAGTGTTGTCTGTCAATGTAGGAGAAGAAGGCTGTGAGAGAAGAGAAATTGAAGCAAGAGGAGATGTATATGTGGGCGATTGTTAATGGGGTTAAAGAGAAGGTAAGTATCTGTGGATCAAGTGTTCTTATTAGCATTATAAGGGAAATGCTATATCTAGTGAACATTTGTATGCAAAAGAGCGTGCGTGCTCTTGTGCACATGCGGGTTTCTGCTTCTATGGCATACATTCTAATCAATAATGGGTTCCTTATTGCTGATTTTATTATTTGAACTCTGTGCATTTTGTTTTCTTAATGGACTTCTCATCTCCTGCATTTTAACTGTGCCAATTCTGATGGTTATCTCAATCTCAGGTTGGGAATTTCAGAGTTGAACCACCTGGTCTATTTCGAGGACGGGGAGAGCATCCAAAGGTTCCATTGACATCTCTCTAACCGTTAACTGAGATATAGAGCTTTCAGCTTTGACTAAATTTTATTTTGATGTTCATGATGGCGAATGACTAAATTTCCTCTACCTCATTTTTTCCCTTTGACTGACTGTTGGTATTTACCAGATGGGAAAGCTGAAAAGCCGTATTCGTCCCAGTGACATTACTATAAATATTGGAAAGGATGCCCCAATCCCAAAATGTCCTATTCCTGGTGAAAGGTTTGGGTTCATACAGTCTCTTTCAAATCGGGGAAATAGAAGGGAGACACTACTTTAGCTTCTGTTGATAACTAAGTATTGTTTGGATTAGCTGAAAATTGTGAGAATTTTGGCTTGGCAGGTGGAAAGAAGTGAAGCATGATAACACTGTTACATGGTTGGCATTCTGGAATGATCCAATCAATCCAAAGGAATTCAAATATGTATTCTTGGCTGCCAGCAGTTCCTTGAAGGGGCAAAGTGACAAGGAGAAATATGAAAAAGCAAGGAAGTTGAAGGTATTGATCTATGAGCTTCTGGTTGTTGTAACCTGCCATATGATTGAGGAGCTTGCCTTTAGCTTCTGTATTTTGAGTGCAGGACTATATACACAACATCAGAACAGCTTACACAAAGGATTTTGCAAGTAAAGATATTACAAAGCGGCAAATAGCAGTGGCAACCTATCTTATTGATAAACTAGCTCTTAGGGCGGGTAATGAGAAGGTATAACAACTGGCTAAACAAGCTTCTTGACCCCTTGGCAGTTGAGATTGGATGTAGCACCTTTTTATTTGGAGAATGTTTTATTGCCTTGTGATTGGAGTCTTCTTTCACAGATGAGGACATAATTATTGAAGACAAATAAGGCTTTTACTCACATAATGAACCTGGTGCTTTAAATTTACCAGTTAATCTGAGCCTTCGGGTATCAATATGGTTTGTAGAAAGCCAAATGATAAGAATGGATTCAGGCCTTAAATTAGTTTGATTTTGCTCATGTCACTTGCTCAGTTTATCAAGAATCGTATCCTTCAGATTTACATGCCACTTTTGCTTTTCAAAATGCCTTGAATCTTTCTTATCTTCCCCTTTCTCTGTGGAAACTCAATCTTGAATAAATTATATGCCTGTCTTTGGACAACAATTTAGGTTTATTTCTGTTAAGAGGTTTTCCAAGGTGAAGTTGAATAAACAGCTATTTTTTGGATTTTTGTGAACAGCACAATAATGGAAACATGTGATCAGATTTTAGAAATTTAAAATTGAATTTGATTCTGAGGAAATGTTACCAAAAGTCATACCTCTTCCTAGGATAATTGAAACTCATTGGATGTTTTTCATAGACCTAATCGCCAGAATAGTATATTCAGTATGTGTTCTATTTTACTTTTAGAACTTAGCAAGTGTTTCTGAGACATTTTGTTATGCTGGTTTGTGTTTGCTTGTTACCATGTTTCTTTAGCAGTATTGAGGATTTCCTGTGGCAATTAGCTATATAGATCTTATATACACTTCAAGTGAGAATGTTATCACATTTCCGTCATTCTGTAATTGGGAACCTGCAGGATGATGATGAAGCTGATACTGTTGGTTGCTGCACATTAAAAGTAGCAAATGTTGAGTGCATCCCTCCGAATAAGTTGAAGGTATGATGGCTTTTATGTTTATTAACCATAGTTTTCAAGTGTAGTGTCTCTGTACTTGGTAGCTGCAGTAGTGGGCCTAATTTTGGAAGTGTACAAGTGAAACAACATACTTTGAGTTACCTAAATATGATTGGCTATATACATATAACAGTGAATTACTAGAATTAACACTTGCTTCTGCATGATTGTTCAGTTTGACTTCCTTGGTAAAGATTCAATTCGATATGAAAACACAGTCGAGGTTGAGCTTCCTGTGTACAAGGCAATTAGACAGTTTCAAGTTGGTGAGTAAATGGCTGTTAAGATTATGTTACTAAAGGTAATTATCTTATGTGAGGGCTGATGAGCAATTTTTTCTTCTTCAGCAAAAAAGCCAACTGATGATCTTTTTGACTCTCTGGATACAAGTAAACTAAATGCTCACCTAAAAGAACTCATGCCTGGCCTTACAGCAAAAGTTTTTCGTACATACAATGCATCTATCACATTGGATGAAAAGGTAAGTTGCAAACTGGGGTCAATTACTACATTGAAGTTTTTCCTGTGGGCCACTTGGAAGTATGTGAATTTATATGCTCTGGGGTTATGTTTGGTCTGATAACAGTTATATGAGGAGACAGAAGATGGTGACGTTGCTGAAAAATTTGTCATTTATAACCAAGCAAACAAACAGGTGAAGCCAGTTTGTTGCAAGAAAATTTCACTGAATATTTGGTTGCAATATTTAGCTGCAGCTCTTGCACCTCTAATATTGGCTTCTTGTTCTTCTGCAGGTTGCAATCATTTGTAATCATCAACGTACTATTTCAAAATCTCATGATGCACAAATGTCAAGATTGACCGAGAAACTTGAGGAACTTAAGGTAATTAATTTTAGAACTCAACAAGAATTTCGGGCCCTCATTTTTGAGAACTTCGGGGAAAATCTGCCATGAGGACTTCCTGGCATATTGGAAACTTTGCCCATTTCTGGCTGCTTGTTTTGTGTATATTGCAAGCCAGCTATCTTCAGCGTATTGTTGCCCCTTTGCATATGGAAAATTTGCCCATTCCTGGATGCTTGTGTTTGTGAAGTCCATGCTTTGAGCTGATTCATCATTCTGCTTGCAGGGCACACTGAAGGAGTTCAAAACTGATCTGGACAGGGCCAAAAAGGGGAAGCCCCCATTGAAGGATGCAGATGGAAAGCAAAAGAGGAACTTGACTCCTGAAGCGTAATACATCTTGTGCCCTTTTGCTCAAGTGTTATGTGCATGTTTTGATGGTTCATTTTGATTTGCTGAATTGATTTACAGCATAGAGAAGAAGATAGCAACAACCAATCAAAAGATTGAGAAAATGGAACTGTCCATGAAGACCAAAGAGGATCTGAAAACGGTAGCATTGGGCACGTCCAAAATTAATTACCTTGATCCTAGGATTACAGTTGCATGGTGCAAGCGGCATGAAGTTCCTATTGAGAAGGTGAACTGCTTCTAAAATTATTTTTGAGGAATTAGCTCAACTTATACTTATTTTTTAAGTCAGACTCTGAGGTATCCTTACAAGTCTAATTGCTTTCTATCTAGCATTTTATTTTAGGCGGCCATTCTAATGGATATTTTTATGCAAACTGATGCAAATACCCTCATTTGAGAACTCAACCCTATCTAATTTATTAAAATAATAATTTGAAAAGGTACACCAAATTGTCATATTGTGAATTTCCTTTTAAATAAATTAGGTTAGATTTGAGTCTTGCTTGATGGTATGGTGTTTTTTTTTTAGTTTAGATGAAAATACCTGACATAAGGATAGAAATGGAGAGTGGCCCACAATTTAGTACAGATTGGAGACTAGACAAAATACGAGGATAAATTGAGCTAATTACTTTTTTAATGTAATAGTTTAATCAACAGTTATGCCTCTTAGTGCCCTCAATTTGGTACCGCAGCAGTGACTGTTGAAGTGAAGTTGTTTCTTACCATATGCCTTTGTTACAGATATTCAACAAGTCTCTCCTAGCGAAGTTTACTTGGGCAATGGACGTTGACCCCCAGTTCAGATTCTGATCGTGGTAAGTGATAATTGGTTATCCAAATCAATCTACCAAAAAAAAGAAGAAAGAAAACAAACACAGAGAGAGAGACAGAGAGACCAACCCTTGTTCTTTTTTCTCCCTCGTTACAGTTTTTTCACATTTTTGTCCTCTTATTATAGCGAGAAGTCAATGTTGTATGTTCGTCTAATCTAATTCTAGGGTGAATTTGCCCTTTCTTCTTCTTCTTCTTCTTCATGCTGTTTAAACCATTCAATTGCAGCAAGAATTGTTTACTTCAGCCTTCAACATTTGGGTGCTAACAATATAAATGTAGAGTGTTTCAAATTGAGGTAAATCTTGTTGGTTTTCCTGTTTCATCTCTCTCTGCATCCTATGTTAAAATGATTCAAACGGGAAGGGTTGAAGAATATAAAACCAAAATCAGGCTTGTTAGAGGCCTCCTGCCATCCTTTACTGCATTAGTTTGATTTGCTTGTTGATGAAAAAGTCTGCCCTTCAAAGGATGTCTCCAGCACCTGGTTTTATATATGTAGCTTAAACAACTTGTATTTGCAGACGGCATAGAACAAAGATGCTGGGACGGCTGATGAGAACAACTTTTAACGTGTGATGAACTCAAGGGGTTATTGGTGTTCTTCACGTTGTGATCTTCTTGCGTGTGATGGAGTCCATGTAGAGCATCATTATACAATTTTGTCTTCAATCTTTATTGAAATCGGATACTTGAATACGCTAATAAGAAGAGATTGTTAGTTGATGTTTGATATGAAGTTCAAATAATTGGAATTAATTATTATGAGTTTTTTTTTTATATAAAAAAAAAATGTAAAAGTTGATTCTTACTATGTTAGGTGTATTTATAAATTGAAGAGTAAAGCTTGAATGATAATGGAAATAGGGGAGATACTGGCTTTTTCTATTTTTCAAGGAAAAAATAAATTGGAAAAATTGATTAAGTAATAAATGGTTTAAAAAACATGGGGATCAAATATTATAGTTGTTAAAACTATGGGGACTAGTTAAATTAGTTTTGCTAAACTTTAGGGGCTAATTATAATTAACTTGCACCACACGTCCAGGATATATTAGGTTATTTCCTTCTCTCTTGCTATGCCTTGAAACAAAAATTGTTTTGAAAAAGTTGAAAAATTGTAAGCATTATCTTAAACTTTAATATGATGTTTTACTTCGAGTTTTAAATTAAATTATACTTGAGCTAACTTTGTCAAAGAAAAATAAAAAAAACAAAAAATAAATCAAGTTAACTCATTAAATTTATAACTCGAATTTAAATACCACTCAAATTGATTTTTTTATTTTATTATATGATAAAAAAATATACAAATTAATTTACCATCAATTAAATATTAAATAATAAGATTTAATAAAAATCTCATGCTAAATTATAGAATTAAAAAAAATAAAAAAAATTATTACAATAAAACTCATGCGTCTGGGCTAGAGGGAGGCCCATATCCTTTCCTCAATATTTATTTATTTTTTAAATAAATAAATAATATTTTTTTCCCCACACAAATTAAATTTACAACCTTAGACTAAGATATACACTAATCAATTGAGCTACAACATGAAAATGTTGTTAAATAATTAGAAAAATGTGTTAATTTGAATCAAACCGACATGAAAATTTTAAGAAAACATTAAACAATTGAGAAATCCCAAAATTACTAGATGAAAAGATTTTGTTGACATCAAAGTAGGAGGATTTGCTATGATTACTTATAATTAAAATTATAGTGCCTTTAAATTTATAAAAATTCTGGGATATTGTGTACGATAGAGTAAGTATATAATAATATTAATAATTTACATAATTAATTAAATTATTATGATAAAATAAATAAAATTATTTAGTAGTTTATAAATTGAAGTTGAGTAATGATATAAATTGGCATGAAGCAATGATATGGGCCCTCAATAACCCAAAGTCTGATTAACTAAGAATTGGGCCAGGAGTAATGGGTGGATGCAGTAATTAGCATCATCGCCTAAAATCCAAATGCAGAGAGAAAGACAGAAAAGCTGGATCTCGCAAGCAACAGCGAAGCGAGAGCCTGAACAAGGAAGGACAAGAAGCTTCACCATCAAATCCCCAAGTAAGATCCGATACCGACTTTCTTATTAAACAAGTATTTCATCGTGGGTCAGAAAGCTGTCTGATGGAGTTGTTTTGCAGGAAGAAATCTGGATATCGAATAAAGAGAGATGGGGTTTCTGGTAACGACACTGATTTTCGTAGTGGTCGGAATAATCGCTTCGCTTTGTACCAGAATCTGCTGCAACAGAGGACCCTCCACTAATTTGTATGCTTCCTTTTCTTTATCACTTCAATTTATTTATTTGTTTTTTTTTCTTAAGAAAAAGCATGGGATGCGTGTGATTCAATTAAACTGCTGCTATTGTTCTTTTCAAAAAGAAGAACAAAGAAAAGTAGTTACTTGTAAGAGGTTGCCGTATCCATTTAATTGAATTGTAAATGCATTTCCAAATGCAGACTGTTTTCATAGGTGGTTCTGTTGGGATTGATTTTCTGCAACTAATAATAATATTACGGAGGAGCTTTGTTCAGAATTTATTCTATTATATATATTTCTAGTATTTTTATATCAGGGGTTACTTAATGCTTGTGACTTTTTAGAACATTTCCTTTATAGGCTAAGTAGTTCTACTTGGGGACTAAGACGAGGAATCCTGGGGCTTAAACTAATAATATAAATAGACTGCTGTAATCTCGGTTTCTACTGCTTCCCTCTCCCCACACTACATTAAATAAGAAGCAATAATCTTCCAGTATCTGTTTTAGTCCTTTTGATGTTGCGAATCTGTAATTGCATGTGTCAGTAGTTGGGGTTTTGATGAGCAAAATCACTGCTTCCTGTCCAGTTATGTTTTATTTGTTTCTTCAGTTCGTGGTGAAAACCCACATTTGATTGTGTCTACTTTCTGTTTTTTCACTTGTCTGTGTATATCCAGTTCATCCATCAAGACAACTCCTCTACCGCTTTACATTGCAAAAGTCAAACTTTTGGATAGAGGGAAACGTCTTTATAAAATCATAAACCATCTCTTTGTTTTTTATTGACTAAACGCAAGTGCTTGTAGTTTTATGCTACCCCCCCTGCATAACATCACACCTTTATGCTGTACTGACCCTGTGCCTGAAGAAACATTTTCCGGGAATGCTCATTCTTGTAGCCCCCAATTCAAGTTCTGCATCCGTGTTGAAGCATGCATGATACAATTGCTCAATAAGAGATTGCATTAAAGTACTATCCACTGCCCATGCATTTTAAGTATCATTATCTCACTCACTGTGAGTATTTTAATGGTGAGACCTTTGTATTTTTCTGATCTCTTTAATTAGGAGATAAAGAAGGCTGTGTGTGCATTAAGTTAATCAGATTTAATTAAGTGAATACAACGTCGGTACGGTAGCCTCTTGTTCCTTTTCTTCTTATGCAATATGGCTAATCTTGGGTTTTTTTCATTGCAGGCTCCACCTAACATTGGTTTTGACAGCAACAGTCTGCTGCTGGATGATGTAAGTTTGTATTCGCTTGTATTTCTTTTTCTTTCTACAACTGTTTTGATTTTCCATGTAGAAGGAATTTCATTTATGAGCTTCTGTGTCTTGGATATATGTGGTTAGTGTTCAAGCTGCATGCATGCATCCATAAATTTAGACGACTGATGATTATACTAGAAAGGTAATCCGTCAAGATGTTGCAAAACCATGACCATCACACAATATTATCGAGTACAAGTCCTGTTTATGCCTTTTCTCGTAAATTTTCCTTCAGGTTGACTGCAGATTTGCCCGTAAATTTCATTCCTTGTCAGTAGCCGCTCAGAAAATTATTTATTTTTTTATCCATTATGTAGTTTAGGTTAAATTCAAACTTCTGGGTGTACAAATTTGAGTTTCTTCTCTTCGCACGTGTTTCCTTCTCGGATAGCTAAGAATGAGTTGGGAAAGCTCCATTTGCTAGCTTTGAGGGTTCTGCTCCTTTACCATTGTAGCAACAATCAGCCTGATGGTAATAGAACCACACATCATGTTGGAGGAGGAACTGCTATCAGTGTCATTTTTTTTTTCCATTTTACCACAAGGAAACATTCATTCTTTTTTTCAGTGATATGAACAAAGACACCCTAGTGCTATGGCATGTTTGTAAAATGGCAAGAGTCATGACTTGCATGACCTTTGAGAGGCAGTCATGGAGGAACAGGTTCATGTAGATTAATTGCACCTTCAAAGCATACTTAAGTTTACCAAATTATATTTTTTACCCTTTTCTTTTTTTTTGTTCGTTGAATAATATTTTCACTCCCGTCCTTGATGAGAGCGTGATGTTCATGATTTTGTTGGAGTAGCAAAAGCATCAATAATCTATTTTATTCAGATTTTGCATTCAACTGCTTGCAATGCACTTTTTTCTTTTCCTGGAGCATGGTTGGGAAACCTGTTCATTCTATTTTCTTTAAGGTTCTTTTTTTATTATTATTATTGAGAACTGCATGCAGTTGTTTCCTATCACCCCTGCAATAATTTTCTATTTGTTGTCTGCTAGGTGGGCAATTGTGTATTTAGCACAGATGAAACCTCTCATAGTTCCGATTTTAAGTGAAGGGGAGTGAAGTTATCCCAAATGAGCACACTGTACCTTTTTTGGTAAACAAGCATTGGTTGCTAGAGAAATAATGATTTTATGCTTCAATAATCGTCATGTATCTTCTCGTTTTGGGTTTGTATAATTTTATCAGTGTGGACTTTGATTTTTTTTTCTTTTTCTTTTTCCTTTTATATATTTGTCGTGGTTCTCTTTAGCTGCTTCGCAGTCTGATTTAATTTAGAACACTTTAGCAGCCTGTCTTTCAGACCTTGCCTACAAATATGTAATTTGAATGAAATAATTGCTGCAAAAGAATATAATTGATGAAGATATTTCACCTTTGTACCTTTCAGCTGTCTTGTGTGCCAGCTTTAGAGAAGAGATTTCAGTTCTTTCCGAACATAATATTTCAAACATGCTGAGACATTGGCTGAGCTTCAAGTATATTGGGCACACGAGGGTTTCTGCATCTGATAATGAAGCCTATCAACCGTTTGGTTTAAGCATGTGAGCCTCGGGACCATCTTTATTGGATGTTATGTGAATGGCAGTTGAAATGATTTTTTTTGGCTGTTCGATGAACGAAACTTAGTGTGATATAGTATCATGTGTTTCTGGGTCATTATGATTAAGAAATCGCCACCCAGCAAGATGTTGGGACTTGGGACTCGTTACTTGTGGCTAACAGCTTGCGGTAAAACATATCGTACACGTAGTTTTATGTTGTTAAGCACAGCAAAACCGTAAAAGAACTGTTTCTAATGTTAGGTTTGTTTTTTTGTTTTAAAATGTTTTTAAAAAATTTAAATATTTTTATTTTTGTGTTTTTAAATTATTTTGATTTGTTAATATTAAAAATAACTTTTAAAAAATAATAATAAAAATATTATTTTAAAACATTTATAAATAAAAGTACTTTCACAAACAATCAAAATCATGTTTCCAAACACATTCTAAAAGAGTTCGGTTATCAATATCATAAATGTAAGGTTTCACCAATTCACTTCGTTGTTTGAAACAATAAAATGATGAATATGTTATTTCAAAAGAAAATCATTGAATTGACTATTAGAAACAGTACAATCTTTTTACTAGGTCCATTAGTTATTACTAGATTATTTCAAAAGAACTTAGACTTTTTATATTTTTAAAGTGCAGTAAAATAACTAGGTTGCACTTAAAAAACAAAAATTATTGAACTAGCATCTAGGGTTTTTTTTTTTTTTTGTATTTTTACTTTTTTTAGGCACAATAAAATGACTTAAAAGCATAAATTCTTTAATTGGCTTCCAGGTGTGTTTTTGTATTTTTCACTCTAGTTTTTTTAGTTATAATTAATTTGACTAAAAGACAATTTGATATTTTAATAAATATAAAATATAATTTAAAAATAATATAGACTAGGTAGTGCGTAAGGCGTCTCTTGATGACCAAACACCGTTTTCCGCCATGGTGTTGGAATTCTCTTGGTGGCCCACCATCACCAGGTAGTGCGTGTGGCTTATTGGCCTTAAGTTTGGCGTTAAAAACCTTTTCTTTTTCCTCTTGTTTTCCCTCTCCTTCTTGATTTTCATGTTTGACCCTTTAAATTTTCAAAGCAACCCTTCAATTTGTTTTTTATTTATATTTGATCCATGCTATTTTAATTACTATATGTTTTAGTTGAAATAATTTATAAAATTAAATATTTTTTTTCAATTTCATCATCGTTCAATTTTTTTTATTTTTCAAATTCAGTCCCTATTCTTTTGATTGCTATTTGTTTTATTTGAGATAATTTTTTAAATATAGTTTTTTTTTTATGATTTCATCCTCTTTTAATTTTTTTTCCTATCAGATTTGATTTTCATTCCTTTGATTACTATTTTATTTACTTTGTTAATTTTTTAAAATTGATTTTTTGTTATGATTTTATCCTTCAACATTAAATTGGTTGAGAATTAAACTTTTTAATTGAGCCCGTGTCTAGTATTTTATGGTTTGCGAGTTTGGAAAATTAACCTAAATTTAGAAGATTCACCAAGGCATGCTTTGTTTTTTTTCTCCTTTTTCTAAGCTTATATTTTTTTAGTTTCATCATTCAGTGTTTATTTAATTGGAGATTGGACTCCATTATTTTTTTATTTGTTTTCTATATGATTTTTCACTAAATTTGAAAATGACCCGGGTTATCACTGTTTTTTTATTTGTTATTCTTCGTTAAATTAAGCTTTTCTTAAAAAAATTATGTTATTGAATTAAATTAAATTTATTGATTATATTTATCCCGAGTATGGTATTGACAACTTATTTTTTATAATTAATTATTGTCATTTTCTTTTGTTTGCTTTATTTATTGTCGATGCTTTTTTCTTAACTATATTGTTAGATTAACTGAGTTTATTGAACTCATTCAAATCAATGATCTAGATCTAAAATGAAAATGCAGTTTGAAACATGAAAAAAAAAAAAATAATGGTTTCCACCCAAAAATATTGATGTAGACCATACTTGTTAAGCATAGTTCTCCAATTTTATAAGGTAATTATTTTTCCTCTCAACAATATCATTTGGTTGCAAAGTTGGTGTTGAAAACTCATGATTAAAACTATTTTCTATACAAAACTTATCAAAAGTAGTGCTATCAAATTTGTCATTATAGTCATTTTTAATTTTTGAAATAACAAAACTTTTTTTTTTGTTGAACTCTTTTGCAAAATCTTCAGAAAGTTCGAAGTGTTTCATCCTTGTACGCAATAAACAAAACCTATTTATACATAGATAAAGAGGTTAGTTACCCTCATTGTATTGTATCAAATAGGTCTAGGTAAAGCAATTAGAGTGCCTAAGTTTTTTACACAACTTTTTTAGCTTTAAATGAACATTTCACGTACTTTATCAATTAGCAAATGTCACATTCTAGTAAATGATGTTATGAAAACCATCACCAAATATTTCTTAGATTTTGAAGGATGTGAATTTGAAATATGTCAATAGTCATATGTCTCAAAAATTCATTGTCCAAATACCTCTTATTATTCTGCAAAAATAATTTAATTTCTTGATTTTGGTGTCCAGTTTTTATGGGTTTAGTAAATATGCTTTTTCATACCTAAATCATCTTAATATTACCCATATCTTTTTTTTATGTGCATTTGGAAGCAACAAGCCTTTATTTTTTCATAATTACTTCATAGTACTAAATAAGTTAGAAATCAATGATCTACTAACAAAAAAAAGTTTTTATAATTTTTTTTCTTTTTCATGGGATTGTATTCAAGTCACTTTTCTAAAAAAATATCCTATAAGGCAGTCTGATTATCTCTTCTTTTTATGAATTTAATTAAATTTGAATTCAAGTCATTAACTTAAGCTTTCAAGGATTCATTTTCTTTAGCTAATTTCTTATAAGAAACAAATAAACTAGATATGTTACTTGGCATGTTAAGTTATCTTTTAAAACAAATGTTTATTTTTAACAAGGATTTTTTTTTGGTAAAATCTCGAGATCTTATGAAATTATATCAAGTTTCTTTCGAAGACCTTTTTTTTTCTTGTATATTATTTTAAATATCATAAAATCCTTTAAAAGTAATACCTTGATGTCATTAGTGAAGCTATTTTCAATTAAGCACATCATCTACGAGGGGATAGCAAGGTTATAAAGAACTAAATGGGTTTGCCAGAATTATAGTGTTTGTGAGGGAAACCAAAATTATTATGGTAACAAAGTAGAATAACTTGAAATATTAAATGTTAGATTAAAATATATGAGTTAAAGATGTTAATTTGATCAAAATATTAAGAAAAATAATGTGATATATACTTGGAAAAATATATTATTTATAATATTAATTAAAATCATTATATTACTATTTGTTCATTATAGGTTCTTCACAAGCCAGTGTAGTAACTTTTGAATATGTAATTAAGTTTGAGTTTTTGTAACATGTATGTAACATAACTTTAACGTGGATGTTGTAAGCTTTTAAATATGATAAGTATTTATAGACAATATTGTGTAGGGTATGTTGACTAATATATATTAATGATGTGTTTTAAGTAGATGAATTGTGTGTTTACTTGTAAATTTTACATATTTATTTATTTTATTAAATACATGTTTACTGGATAATTCATGTTCTAAATTCCTTTGTTTATTTTGTAATATGTTTATTTGATATTAAGAAAGAATGTTTGTATATTGTTGGAACATTAAGAATGGAATTGGAATGAGATATGATCCAAAATGGTTGGATCAAAGGTAAAATTTGAGATTAAATGTGTGTTAGAGTAAATATCAATAACTTGGTATGCTTGAAAACAGGAAAAACTTTGTTGAATTTTCAGCAGGAACTTGCAAAAAAACAATTCCCTAGTTTATCAAATAATTGAGAATGTTCATGATATATATGATATTTAAATTTGATGATATTACACCATGTGTCTTGAAGAAGTCCATTGAAAGTCTCTTTAAACCTCTTAGCCCCAAGTCTTGTCACTAGACCAATTGAAACCTTTAATGGGTATCTTGGTGTTGCTTGGATTGCATCATTCCCTCTCTTCTCGGAATAATTCATCCTCGAATCATCACCTACTTCAAATAAAGAGAGATCAGAAATATTGAATGTAGCATTAACACCATACTCACCTAGTAGATCCATTTTGCAAGCATTGTCATTAATTATCTCTATGGTCTGAAAAGGATCATCTCTTCGAGGCATCAATTTTGATATCTTTTGTTCATGAAACATTTCCTTCTTATATGCACCCAAACTCAATCTCGTATTTCAAACCTTACTAATTTGCGTCTTCTATTAGCCTTGAATGCATATTGCTCATTGTTTTTCTCTATCTATTGTCATATCTTTGCATGTAAGTTTTTCACCACTTGTGTTTTTTTTACCATCAAGACTAACCCTTTCACAACATGGAAATGAATCAAATCTAAGGTGTTAAATAATTAAAACCATAAACAATCTCAAATAGTGAATAATCAATAATAGAATGCACACTGTTATAATATGCAAATTCAATAAATGACAAATAATTTTTTCAATTTTTAAGATTCTTCTAAATGATACCTCTTAATAATTTAGTTAGAGTTATGTTTACTACTTCAGTTTGACTATCTATAGAAAATAAAAGTTTAGTTCCTAACTTACACTACAAAACCTTTCAAAAATAGCTCAAGAATTTAAAATCTTGACCAGATACAATGCTCATTGGAACACCAAGTAACCGAACTACCTCCATAAAAAATAGATGTGTTATATTCATTGCATCATTGGTTTTATGGCAAGATATGAAATGCGTCATCTTATAAGATCTATCTACAACAACAAATATGAAGTCTCTTCATTTTCTTTACCTAGGTAAACCTAAAATAAAGTCCATAGAAATATCAACCCAAGGTTTATTAGGAATAGGTAAAGGTGCATATAACCCATGATACATCAATTTATATTTAGCTTGTTTACATGATATACACTTATCACAAATTCTTTGCACATCTCTTTTCATATTAAACCAATAAAAATTTTTATATAAAACTTCTAATGTTCTAGTAATCCTAAAGTGTCCCATTAATCTGCTATAATGAGCTTTCTTTACAAGCAATTTATGCATTGAGCAATTAGGTATATATAATCTTTTATCTTTAAATAAAAATTCATCATGCTTAAAAAATCTATTAGCTGTCGTAAGTTTACACTAGAAATAAATTTCACCAAAACCATTATCATCAAAATATAATTCTTTCACATACTCAAATTCTAAAAGTCTAGTATTCAAAGTATTAAGAAAAATATATATATTCATGATAATACACCTGCAGTTATGTTTTTCTTACCTTACTTGAATTTGATGACATATAGAAATGTCTCAATAAATTCCACCCACTTGTCATGTCTATAATTCAACTTACCTTGATTTTTCAAGTGTCTCAAAGATTGGTGATCGGTATGAATCATAAACCCCTTAGGTTAAAGGTAATGTTGTCAAGTCTCCAAAGTCCTCACTAATTCATACAACTTTTTATTATATATCAAATAGTTTAGAGTTGCTCCATTAAGCTTTACACTGAAATAGACTATGGGCTTTTTATCCTGCATTAAAACAACTCCAATACCTATATTTGAAACATCACAATCAATCTCAATTTTTTTTGTAAAGTTAGGCAAAGTAAGTAATGGAACCAAAATAAGATTTTCTTTTAACAAATTAAAAGCTTTCTCTTATTCTATTTCCCATTTAAAACCTACTATTTTCTTTCCAATTTCAATTAATGAAGCAGTTATTGTACTAAAATCTTTCACAAATCTTCTATAGAAACTAGCCAATCCATGAAAACTTCTTACATAACTCACCGTTTTATGTGTAGGCCGCTCTTTTAAAGCCTTAACCTTAGCCTCTTCCATCTCAATACATCCAAGAAAAACAATCTTTTCCAAGCCAAAAAATCTTTAGATTACATACAAACTTTCCTTTCTAAACTCATCAAGTATCTATCTTAAATGATATATATGCTCAGACTAACCATTCATACAAATCATCTTTAGTTTTAGAAGCAATTTTTCATTCATTACCTTCTTTCATTCTAATTTAATGATATCTACTTTTAAGATTAATTTTGGAAAACAAACAAGATCCATATAATTCATTAAGCATATCATCTAATATAAAGATAGGATGTCTATATTTTACAGTTATGTTATTGATTTCTCTACAATCAACACACATTCTCCAAATACCATCTTTCTTAGGTATTAAAAGTACGAGAACAACACATGAACTCATACTCTCTTGAATGTACCCCTTTGACATTAACTCATTCACTTACCTTTAAAACTTCTTTGTTTCCTCATGATTACTTTTATAGGCTGGTATATTAGGAATAGTCAAACCTAGTATTAGGCCAAATTGATGTTCTATTTCTCTTATAGGTGGAAATCTACTTGGAATTTCATTGGGAAATACATATTCAAATTCCTGTAACAAAGAAACATAAACACTAAGAACTTGGAAATCTAGTTTGTTAGTGTTAAAGTATGTCTCCTAATATAAAAATAAAATCATAGGTATGTTAGAAAAATTAGAGAAATACTGGTTGATATGGAAGAACTTGTTGGAATTATAGCAGAAGAAGTGTTGGCTATAATTGGCTCTGATACCATGTAGAAAATTAGAGTTTGATAAAAATATAAAGTAAACCTTTGTTTCTGTGTGTGTGTATATATATATATATATATATATATCGTTGCATAAGATAATAATTATCTATCTTTCAAGTACGTAGAAGAATATGCAATAAACTTTAATTCAAACACATGTCTTCTAACACAACAAGCAGAGAATAATGACAATGACATTTTTCTTTCCTAT
>Ga0307515_10009655_pt1 | contig 18617 bp, 9 predicted proteins | sample 17_EM_MG_FD_194513 | JGI IMG/M metagenome (GOLD analysis project Ga0307515, IMG submission 194513) | Populus trichocarpa ectomycorrhiza microbial communities from riparian zone in the Pacific Northwest, United States - 17_EM | ecosystem: Host-associated > Plants > Roots > Unclassified | place...
AAGGATTATAATTATTTGAAATGTAACAATACTCTTTCAAAGAGTAGATAATATAATTGAAACTTATATCTCTATAGCTCACTCAATAGCACTTAGAATATATGAAGGTGTTTAAGTGTAGTGAGTGTGAGAATTTATACTTTTGCGTAAGAATATGAAGGTTTTAATGCATAAATATAAGTATGATTTAGGATTGATGATTTGAAGTTGTTTTTGTTCTTAAATAGCTTGTATATAATATATATTCAAATTCTATTTTTAATTCTTTAATTATATATATATATATATATATATATTAGTAAAAAATTAGTCATTTTATAGCTTATTGTTCTGCTGACAACTAAAATGGTCAACCGGTTCAGATTGATCAAGTCAAACGGTCGATCAGTTCCTGCAAATTCTCATATATTCATCCCTAATGAATAAGTGGCCGACCAATTCACTTGATATGGTCAAGCAACCGACTAGTTCAACTTAAAATCTAGTTTAAACAGTTTTAAGCATGGTAAATCTTGAACCGACTATAAGCATATCAATCCTATAATGCATGCAATTTGATTTGTGTGAATTCATTTTGATTTGTGTGAATTCATTTTAATTTGTTTTGTGCTATTAAGTAAGATATAAAAGATTTACATAATAAGTACTAAAATGAATCCTTAAAAACTAAGTCTTCATTTGTTTTGTATCTTGAACTTATTGATTTATTTTTTCATTTAATTGTCCATGCTTGTTGATGATCTTCTTATAAATCTATTTAAACTTAATCTCAACCAAGCATATCATTAATTAATTTTTACTTAATTATTATTATAAAAATATCTAAATATTAATATGTGACCCAAAGGTTAACACGTTAACCATGAAGCTTAGTGATATTAAAAGAAATATATATATATATATATATATATATATATATATATATATATATAGTTGGGTTAGTATAAATTACATAGAAAAATAGATTAAAACAATAATTAATAAGAGAAATCTCTAGTAAGATAAAAATAAGAAAAAAAAAGATAAACATATTGGTAAAGAGACAAGTAAAGTAAAAAAAAAAAATTAGAAGTTGAAACAAACTACGACAACGCAATTTTTACCGTGAATGTTCATTTTATTTTAATTTCTTTGTTAATTGTCTCAATTAAAGATATAAAAATAGATAGAATATTAATCTTATAAGCTTAGCCATTTCTCCAAATTTCTATCAAGAGATTTAATTTTGTCAAAAATATGAAAAAGAAAAAAATGAAGCGACTGACGCCCCCTCGTGAGTCGTGACCCGGACTTGTTACATAGACTGAGTGAAGCGCTGACTTTATGCAGAGAGAGAGAGAGAGAGAGAGAGATGGAAAGAACAGGGAAGGTAGTAGTAGAAAAGGTAGGAGGGAAATCAACAGTGACAAGATGCTTCTCTAAGTATCCTCTCAAATTCATCGTTCCCTCTAAGGTAACCAACTAACCTCCTCTCTTCTCGTTTGCTACTCTTATCTATTATGATCATGTCAGCAATCTAAGACTATCCTCCTGAATGTTATTGCTTTTCTTGTTAGGCGGGTCCTTGTAAAACTGATTCCGTTTGGATTTACTCCCTCACTTATGGCGGTGGCATCGTTTCTGTATGCTAATGCTCCTCCATCTCTTCTTCTTCGATCTTTGCTTGATTACTGCTGTTGCCCTTATCCTGTTTTCGATATATATATATATATATATATATATATATGTTCTTTTGGCCTTTTAATTTGTTTATTTATGTACTCTCTTTTGGGTGCAGGGGGACTCTATATCATGTGAATTTGAAATTGGAGATGGATGCACCACTGTCTTCACAACTCAAGCTTCCACTAAGGTTAATTGATTTTATTGATTTCCTTAGGTTTTTTTTTTCATTGATAAATGTGACTTTTCTTTTAATCCTTGATATTGTATCTCTAATTTTTGCTTAATCCAATACATGAATGTTTATTCCCTTTGAACTTATTTGAATAATAGGTCTACAAGTCTGTGGGATCCAAATGTTCTGCACAATTCCTGGAGGTAGCGATCTTTCAAAAGCTGAATTAATTATCTTGACCAAAATGCATTGTTATCTTCAAAGCTTATGGTAATTACAACATCTAATAGAAAATCTTATGATATTCACATTATGCTCTCAGCGATGCTTTGTTGATTATACTGTGTTTTTTTCACTTGAAAACATGTCCCAATAATTATTTTTCTTCTGAACCTCTAGTTGTTCGTGGAATAAATTGGCTGCAAGTTAGTAATTTTTCGTTTTTTTTTTATTCGAAGCACAAGAAATGTTTGTTGAGTCAGGCGAGAAAGTTCATAAGAAACTCCACTATTTATTTATATTGATGGTCTTTTCAAGTGATAGTGGCTATTTCATGCCATGCAGTAGGTAACAGTTGGCAGCGATGCTCTTTTGGCTATCCTTCCAGATCCAGTGACCTGTTTTTCAACTGCAAGATACTCTCAAAAACAAGTATTCAGAGTGCTTCTGGACTCCAATTTGGTAATTGTTGATTGGTTTACCAGTGGGCGTCATGAAAGCGGAGAGAAATGGGATTTTGATCTCTATAAGAGCACCAACAACATATTCTTGGATGATAATCAGCCCTTATTTCTAGATACTGTAATGTTCTTTCTGCATCACTATAGTACAGATTGGGATTGTCCTTGTTCATCAATAGAAATACTGCTTTTTTAGATGCCATTGTTTTTTCCCTATATTTATCTTTTTGCATGGTCACTTTATTTCTGTTTTACTTTAAATGTCCAAGGCTGCTCCAACTTTTTAATGTGTCGTATTTTATTAGTTAGTTTATTTCTTTTAGCTTTCTTCCTCACCAATATATTTTTTTTTTTGTCAAAGAATCATCTCACCTAACAGCTTAAGTTGTTAAAAGAAGCTTTAGGATATGATTTGCCCACACTACCAAGTGCCATTAATTAATTTCAATTAGAAGAGAGAATTGGGGTAATGAAATCTGAACTTGTGATCTTTTGATCAACAAGAATCTGATACCATACTAAATAATCATCTCACTTAAAAACCTAAGTTGTTAGGTGAGGTCACAGGATGTGATTTGTATTATTCTCAAACACTTTTGATGCTAGATAATAATGCACTTCATTTCTTTTCCGCTGTTTATATGATCTTTTTGTATGCATATTTCATTGGACCTGTCCTTTCACATTCATTTGGGAGAAGCCTACGTTCTAACTTTGTGATTGTCTTTTCCTTCTTTTCTTTTGTTGTATGTTTTTTTGTTTTTCCACTTTTTTTCTCCAGTTCTTCCAACAAAAACAAATAGCAGGAATTGTCTCGTCATTTAGCATAATTCAAAAGATATCCTCCATTCATTAGTTTTTGGTATCATTTTTCACCTTTGTTGTGGTCACATTTCATACTCAAATCATGTGAGTTGTTGCTTGAATTGGCTTACCATTCTATTACAGGTATTGTTGGAGCAACAAAGCATTTCTCCTATCACTGAACGCATGAGGGGCTACCAAGTTATTGCAATGATCATACTCTTGGGGTAGATACTTCATTATGTGGTGTAACTTGTCTGTAGTTTGGTGATTGATGAGCTGATGGTTTATGACCTAGTTATTTCTTTCTTGCAGGCCAAAGCTGAAGCATATTCAAAGTGAAGTTCAAGAAAATGTGAAAAGGATGATGTCTGAGCAATTGCACATTCCTTTCACTGGCTTAAGTGGCTGCGCACAATCAAATTCTAGGCATTTCACCAAACCATCATTTATTGCATCTTGCAGTGTCTTTGGTCCAAAGGTATGTTATTTTTTTTTCTTTCTGCCATGATACAATTTATATGGTGATATAACAGTCATTCTTGTCTCATTCTCTTTGACATTGAAAGAGTGCTGGAAATTGACCTTCTGAACTAGCTTGCTGATCTTTACCGTTGCTTGTTATGCCCTGTAGATATGAATGTAACAAACTAGCCTCTGGTTTTCTGTTGCTACAGGGAATAGGTGTTATTGTTAGAGTAGCTGCCATGACAACTGAATCTGTATACAAATTCTTACAGCATCAATTGGTTGGCATGGAGCCTCTGATTGGGGTGTTGCCCTATCATTGAAATGCCTGGCAATCCTTTTCTCCGTGAAAATTGTTGTTGCAGCTTCGTTACTAATGCATGGAATCATTTCTTTCAGCCATGATGCTATCTGTAGCTTCCTTCAAAGCAATAATTCGTAGATTCCTTCAAGCAGAGCCTTTTCAAGGACATGTTTCCAGATAAGAAGTGTATACCATGTAACATGTCAGATGACTTGTGTTAATAAATGTACAAGGCAATTTTCTTCTTGATCAAGTGATTCTTAAGTCCGATCTCTGCTTATTCTGTATGCTATATAAACTCGTGGATGGACTTGTAAACCCTGGTTTTTTGGAAGCCTTTCTAGCTGCTTGGAGAGAGAATCATCTTTCTTTGAAGTTTTCTGATGTCTAACATCCATGTTGGGTTGCATGTATGGGAGAAAAAAGTCGGTTCATGCAACAGCACTGCTGTCCTAACAAGAATCTGTTGTAACCATCTAGGTGGTGGCCCAGTGGTAAGAGCTTGAGACCAAGATGTTTGCTCCCTCTGTGGTCTCATATTCGAGCCCTGTGGTTGCTCATATGATGGCCACTAGAGGCTTACATGGTCGTTAACTTCAGGGCCCGTGGAATTAGTCAAAGTGCGCACAAGCAGGCCCGGACATCCACGTTAAACTAAAAAAAAAAAAAAGAATCTGTTGTTGAGACCCATGGTCTAATTGCACAAGGCATTCTAGTAATATCATGTTCAGAATTTCATTTGGAGCTTGACAGAATCTAAAGAAAGTATGATTGGTGTCTCGCTCATGAGGTTTTCTCAGCAGAAGCAGTGGTAGAGCTCGAAGGTCCCTTTCTCTTTTAGAACCTGGCCTGCTCTGTTTCATGTTCCAAGTCATTTTGTGATGCTAGCAGGGAGCAACTACGGTATAAGATGCATTCTGCACTCTCTAGATCTAGGCTGCGTAAAATGCAGGTAGAATTTCTTCAATCCTGAGAGTCAGGCAGGGTTGGCCCTGAGTAGATGAGTGCTTTATCAATTGCTGCTATGCATGCTTGCTTGGGCCTTGATTCTAGGCTGCCGTGGCCTGCAGGTGACTCTATTCTATATTAGAATTAAAAAAAAAAAAAAAAAGAGGGGAATGCTTAATTTTTCTGACGTCTACGTTTTTTAATCGACGGTGGAGGGGCACAGAAGCTACAGGCATCAAATCGTCCATTATTTTGGCTGTGAAAAACAGAAAAACAGTATATAACGGAAAGCTCGATATTACGCTGGCAGATACAGGTAATAACCATTAGTCGAACTTCAAAAGGGATCATTGCTCACAAAAAAAAAAAAAAAAAACCATTGCTCAAACAATAATGTGGATGATATACATTAATAAAATTGCAACATTCCAATGATATAACAAATTACTGATAATAATATGCCCATATGATATAACAAAACCTGGAAACTCTCACAACTTTATCTCTCTCGCTAATCTATCATAACACATGCATGGGATGCATAACCTCATTCCAATGGGAGCCGCACAAATTAAGAATACTTGGATTAAATTCAACTAGAATGTAATCTCACAAGGTGCATGAAATGTTCTTCCCCGGCATATGGCTTCTAGATTTTCTCCAGCATAAGAGCAAAGTGGTGATACCTCCACACCTGTACACCAAGTAGGCAAAGAAATTGACAATTAATTATACTTTGGGAATGCTTCTTAGAAGCTAGAACTGTGATTTAAACCAAGTCATAACCTCTCAAACCACAGCTCTTTCCCACTTATCCCGCTGATCTTAGTTCTCAAAACTACAAAGCACAACTTACACAAGGCAGGACCAATCTTGAGCTAAATGCTACAGAGCAGACCTAATGAACCCGTACAAGGTGGACAACTTGGTATGAGTTTAAACTTTAAATTATTAAATTGAAAAGGCATACTTAAATTCACAATCCATCTTTTACTAGGTAATGATTAGGCTACGTAATGGGAGAGGTCTCCCTTTCTCTTAGAAAAAAGCCCCTCTGCTACTGGCAAAAAACAGAGGAAACCCAAATGATTGAGCAGGAATCAATCTTGTCTCTAGCGCAAACAAAAGAAGATAATACCAAGCTAGTCGGAGCCTTTGTTCCTGGTTAGCCTCCAATACCACTAAAAGAAGAAGTGATCTACGGGTCTTCTATGATCTATCCAGAATAACAAACATGTTCAGTTTAAACTCTTAAAGTACCACTCCTCTCCCTTCTTTCCCTTTTCCTCTATTATATTCCTATTGGTTTATTATAGGCATTCACTTGTTTTCCACGATGTTACTATGATTAAGCAAGCAAAATAAAGCATAAAATTACCAGTTGCATATAAAGGCACTGAATGTGTTACAAAGCCGCCTGCAGCAACTACCCAGCGAGTATGTAGTCGAAGCACAAGCAGCCGAGCACTCTCGGGGGTGTCAAAATTTGACCCATTGGCATTTTTTACAGGTGCAAACTCTTCTTCCCGTGGTACCTGCACTTCGGTTATAGCAATTTTAAAGTGTAGAGAGAAAAAGGAACAAGGGTTGATGAAGCAAGAGTTGTAAATAAAATCACCTCAAAAAGAGCAGTTGAAGGAGCATATGGGAATGCATCAAATATGAATTGCTCTAGTTTCAATCCCATTGTACCACCATGAATAGAAGGGATTTTTTTCTCAGCTAGATGGTAACTGCATTCACAATGCATGTGCATGTTAAAATCCTCACACTAATTAATAAATAGGTATTATTTCAAAATTTTAAAGCAAAGTTCAATTGGAAACCTAGACCTTAGTTCTGCAGCATCATCATCACATGTATTATTCTAACATGACAAATCATATACAGCATATTGATTGTATGCATTGACCAAACAGGTGTAGGTAGGATATAATATCACCGCAAAGGAGCTGAAACAATTTCCATTTTGGACAAAATATATATAGAAATTAGAAAGTACGTCAATGATGCAGCAAATATGAACTGCAGATGCAAACTACGTGGACCCGCTTGCTATTATGCGGTCCCAAAACGAGCATTAATCAACAAAATCATGCTAGAGGAGTGGTGTTCAGCCCAAAACATGTAACTAAATTGCAGGAAAGAATAGACATATCAGATAGTAATAGTTAAACTTTATTTAATCAAGAGTCACTAACATGCTGTCTTTCTCGAGGCCATTTGCCACTTGATTTAGAAAATCCACAGTAAACATGTGCAAGCACACCTGAAAACCAAAAGTCACAATAGTTCAGCTTCAGGAAGACAACATTCGGAGAATGTGATAACAAGATAGCACATAGTTTGATGCAAAAGAATGGAACTTCATTCCTGCTCTCTCTCCTCTCTCAGCCTTTTTGGAACTACATTCAATAGTTCACCTCAACAGAAGTCTATGACACGCTGCAATTTTCAAAGTAAATACATGACAAGTCTCGCCTAGCGTATCTAACTAAGACATTATGAGCTTCTAAAGCATAGGAACACCGGTTCACATAACTCCAAAAATCATCGATAGAAGCCTAATGCAACTATAATTGAAGTGGTTAAAAATGGTGAAATTAAAACCAATTAAATAGAAAAAAACTGAAGAAAATAAAGGCTGAAATTGTAATCTCATGTCTAACATCAAAAGTTATTGAGCCCAAGAAACTCATGAATTTCTAGCAATAAATGATTTGAATTTCTCATCTGGAAGTGCAATAATAAGAATTATGCAAACATAAGAGATTAAAAGAAGAAGATACAAATAGACTATACATTACTCCAACAAAAGCGAAGACGTCCAGTTTGTTGGTTGATTGCAGAAGCAAGTGACTGATCTAGCTCACTGTATTCAACCACAGTGAGAGGTCCACCTTTACCACGCCTTACGAAAACACCAACCTTTTCTTGGGGGTATGCCTGTAATCAAATAGCTTATAGTTATTAAGCAGCACTAATTTTGAGAATTTCTGTTGTACTAAAAAAAGACCAAATCCAACATTTGATCAAAAATATCCACAGAAGATTAGCTTCTAACTTTTCTAGATTAATATTCAACCACAGTTTATGTCTTTCATTCTTATGACCTATGTTGGCTTGTGGAGCCAAACTCTTGCAGCAGCAGCTTATATTTTTATTAATGATCTTAAATGAATCCAAATATAGATAAAGATTACTACCTTACGGACAACTTTTGCAGCAGCCGCTACACCTTTATCAATGAAATATCCCAGAAAAGCTGGATCAGCTACACGAACCTGCTTTCAATACCCTAATCATTATTTCTTTAATTAAGAAAATTTATAAAAGTTTATAGAATTGAAGCACTGAAAAAACAAATCACCAGTGCATTGTCAACTCCATAGCAGTCCAAATACTTGATCCCTCTTGAGGCCATATCTTCTAATAATTTTGAATATTTCAGTGCTGCAGAGAAATTAGGATAAAACCAAAGCAATAAGCAGCAATGTCATAATGTGAAAGCGGGGGGAGTCTCCAGCATGTTGCCCTCAATTTTGGAAGGATACCTGAATATACTCCTCCATTCCCATCCGGAGCTTTAGCTACCTGATTTTAGAAAATCAAGATCATGCAATTGAAAGTTGAAGTAAGATATAAATTTAGACCCTTCAAAGACATGGGAAGATAAAATCATTATTTTGGGGCAAATAGAAGTCATCAAAATGATCAAGAATTCCAGGAAAAATCCAGGGGACCGTATAATCTACACTGGATAAACAAAATCTTTAAAGACTCTAATTAAGCTCATTTACAAAAAGAGACCATACTTTGAATGGAGTCTCCATGATAAATCTACCATCCTTGGAAACACAAGGTATGGTGCCTTGCTGGAAGAAGGTAACCTGCATCCACGAAATGTCTTTCAAATTAAGCAAAAAAGTATAAGAAATAACTGATGAGTACTTTTAGATAGTTGATGAGATGAAGCTTCCATACCTGATTAGCTTCAAGGCCAAAGTACTTGTGATTTTCGAAAAATTTTTGTGTGGCTTCATCAGTGAACGGGCTGGTCATTATGTACCAATGTATTGAAACTGAACTACCAGAACCTGCACGTGATAAATTTTAGGGATAGCATGTCAAATAAGGCTTGCCATTCAGAGCTTTAAGAATAAAACCTCACCTTCACTTGAAGCTTGAGCTGCTAGTCTTTGGACGCACAAAATTCTCTCAGCTTGAAGTTGAAAAAGGGACTTGCCAGATGGAAGTCCAATATCTGAAAAGAAAATATATTAAGTGTGATAACAAAAACACTTACGGAAAATTTTGACATATATTTCATATTCAAATCACTAAAGCTCTCAGTTTCAGATATATCTAACTAGTATATATCAGATAGGGCATCCTAACATACTTTTTACATTAGAGAGGAGTTAACTTTAAAGTTATCTAGGCACATATAGCAAAAAGGAGGAATTCAAGGAAATGATTATTGTTATTTCTTTAATTAAAAAAAAATGCATTCGATTTTTTTTTTTTTTTTTTTAAGAAAACTTGCAGACTTGCAGAGTCAAGAAAATTACAACCTAATGCTCCAGAATCAAATTTATAATTATTGAGTTGCAGAATCACCTATCCAAGCCATTCTTTACTTGATTTTTATCTTATAGCCAACTCGGACACTAAATCTTCTTCTGCTTCAACAATTGTACATAATAAATGAGTACCAATATTTAAATGCACTTCATTTTCTCTCGGACATTTACTGAGTGCATTTGCATGTGAGTATGTGTACATTTGTCCAATTGCTAGCTAACATGCTAACTAAACAAGACAGGATTAGCAAAGAAACTACAATTGCAGAAAATGGCAATTACTCACTGAAACATCCTTTTGGATCTGAACTTCCAAGCCTTGTCCCCTGGATATTTCAGTTATGAAAAACACACCAAAAAATCTGTCAACTCACACTAGAAATGATGCAACAAGTGTTAAAAAAGTACAAAGGAGTAACGACACGGAACATAAAAGATCATATGTACATGCAACCACAAGCAAGAATGTGTTATCTGCAACAATCCCAGCATAAAATACATCAATCCCGGATATTTTTTGTAATTCAACATAGTAAAGAGTTCTAGTATAAATCATGGGATGAAAGGAGGCAGTTAAAACCGTCTCTGTTGTGGTCCCCCAAAAGTTAGATGCTGGTCCACAAATAAATGGCCCCAATACATTTACAGATATATATATATATATATATATATATATATATATATATATATATATATAATTGAAGAACATCACTGTAATTGTTCCACTAGTTTCCGACGAAATTTTACTGGTATGGAACTGGATGATATATGTCTAAATTCGCACATTGTTCTATCTCAAGATAATTGGCATGTCAACATGCTCCCATCCACATCTAATGATGCTCAATAATTTTCTCCTGCAATAATTGATCCCAGTACATATGATTTAAAAAAAAGGGCACATCTGCCTACAAATCCTCTGTGAGTATATAAAATAGATATACGATACAGTATATTCTAATGAAAAAAGTGTGCATAATTGCCTAAAGCATCTTTTAGATATGTAATAATTAATCCTAAAGAACAAATCACAGCCCTTGCTTTCCAAATTATTATCTAAACATATCCATAAGCAAACTGTCAAAAGTGGGTTTCCATCGATAAAAGCAACATTATACCACCCGAAAGAAAGAGAGAGAGAAAGAAAGACAGGCAAACCTAATGGAACACTCATTCAATTAACAGTGTTTGATAAAGTAAACAGTGACTGGTTGCTCACTCATTCGTTCCTACTTTTACATCATTAATTGAACACACACACACCCAATCATCAAATTGTCTTCGTGTGGAAATCATCCCAAAAGTACACAGCATGCCATAATTATGCTTTTAAAGTGTGATGGATAAATTAATAAAAGAGATGTAGGAATGTATTTCATCAAGCAACAAACAACAACCACTTTTCAATATTCAAAAGTATAGAATTCACCAAAAAGAAAAGAATAAACGGAAAAGGAAAATTAACAACTCAGCGCTAATTACTAAATGAAAAAAAAAAGATAAATAGTACCTGGCCACCAGATAATAGCAAAACAGCCAGCTTGCCATCAGAGATTGCCTTCAATCCCATCTTCCACCATCTCTCTCTTTCTTCTATTGTTCTCTCCTCTACCGTCGACACGGTATTCTCCGGCACCGGCTCAATTGCCACCACCGGTAGCCCTGTAAATTAATCAACGAAACGAGACAGTAAATCACACGTTATGAACTACACATTCATATCAATTAGTTTCAACACGATTACAGAGGGAGACCTTGAGATCGAAGCGAACATCGAATTATCCGATCCAACCTTGGAAGATCTAAGCTCTGCAATTAACAATCCAAATTCAATTAACATTGCGAGAAAAAAGAGAGGGAAGATCTAATAGAGTGAGATAGAAGGGGTGAATTGACCTCGATGTCCTTGAAGAGAAGTTCTCGCTCTTCAGTAGAGAGCTCGTCCCAGAGGGCAAAAGCGTCTTCCTGGCCATAATCTTTAAGCCTCTCGAGCAACGCTTGTGGAGGTGGAGGAGATCCGTTGTTAGTTTCAATTGGTTCCCTCATTTCCAGTTTCTCTCTCTAAATCTGTCAGGAAATTATCTCTCTCTAGATCTCTCTCTCTCTCTCACTGTGGCTCTGTGTTTCGGTTTCGGTTTGTTGGTTAAAACGCTTATAGAGAGAAAAACGAAGATAGTGAGTGAGTGGAACAGTAGTAGCAACAAAGTCTGTTTGTTTGTTTGCGCGTCCTCTCTAAGCAACTACCTATTCCATCCATTTTCAATTACGGCATTAACCCAGGTTATTTCTCCTAATAATAGTTATTAAATTTGATATTACCCGGCCAAAAGGCTGAATCAGGAGTCAAACCGCTTGCCCTAGATCAGCTCAAAAAAAATTTAAAAATATTTTATATGTATATAATTTATAATTTATATATATATATAGTTATTCCATAAAAAAAATAAAAAATAATCTATGTAAATAAAGGTTATATATATATATATATATATATATATATATGTACATGTGTGGATATAGTTACCCTACATTAAAAAATTAAAAAAAAACCCATGTGTATTTAAGTTATAAAAAAAATACATGAGGTTAAATATTTACAAATTAATTTTATATTTTTTAGATTTATTAAAAAATATAAAAAAAAAGTATCAAGTCTCCCCTGAATTTTGACCATTTAAAACTCGATTAAAGTTTCAGGTAGTTCGAGTCTCGAGTAAACCCTCGAAGTCGAGCTGGGTTTTATGTCCATGCTTTTAATCACTATGTTAGGTATCAAATGACTGTTTCTCTCTTAGGCAAACCTCAGATCAGTCCCTTAACTATACATATATCTCCCCGTCTGAGTCCTCTAGCTATCAATTTTATCAATTAAGTCCCCGCTCAACATTTTTATTTGTCAAGTCAAAAATGTTAAAATACGCCCTTCCTTTCCATTTATGACATGCAATAATACGAGTGTGGTCGGAGCATGTAATTACCTTAATTGCGCCTTGATTTATCATAACTTGTCTTAAATTAAAAACAGCGATTAGACACTCTTAAATCGATTAGAGAAACTGATTAGCATGTGGACTATATTTAACGTCGCCTCTAATTGGTTTACTAGAATAATCTGGTGAGTTGATTGAAAACAGTGGTAGTGTTGGTTGAGAACGAGAGATAAATTTCACTACATTCAAGGAGGCACAGGAATTACGTGACTTTACCCTAGAAAAACTGGATGTCGGTCTGCCGACACGGTATTCTTAAATGGATCGAGATCAATGCATTCAGTTTTGTTCTTCTTTGCTTCAACAACCATATTAACCAATAATGATTGAGCTGCATGTAATATTAACGCAGAAAGTAGAGATCGAGAATTGTTCTCAAGCTGTAGCAACTTCTTGTCGCTTGCAAGAGCATCATATAATATATAATTGAATAAATTCAAGCACTTTATATTATATGGGAGAAGGGTCCAGTGCGCATGCCTCCCACCCTCCATACCCCTAGTATCCTGATGGGCCATGATTAGTTGATTTTTTCAACTCAGCCCTCGCCGTGTGTCGAATTATAATCTAATGATACTTCTTTTTTTTTTTTGGATCGAAGCATAATGATGCTTTTCTCTTACCTATTAATATCGAATTGAGCCCTGCCCATATATCGAACTAAAAAAAAAATAGAGGAGCCCAGGACATAAGCCACCATGAATTTTTTATTTTTATTATTATTTTGCCATTTGTGAAGAAAATTATTGAATTGACTTTGAGGGGTAATATGGTTTTTGATCATGGTTTATTTGTTATTATTAAATTGATTGGAAATAAATATGTATTTTTCTTTCTTTTTCAAGCACAATAAAATGATTGAATTAACCTTTAAAGAAAAATTCATTTTGCTAGCTTTTAGGGGTTTTGTTAGTCCTTTTCATTTTCAAAACACGGTAAATTAACCATATTACTCTTGAAAGAAAAAATTCTTTAATTAGCATCAAAGGGTGTTTTTTTTATTTTCATCCATGTTTTTTTTTGTTTTTATGGATTTGACTGAGAGGCAATTTTGTATTTTAATAAATATATAATATGATAAAAACAAAAAGGGTTGGCTCGTGGAAGTGCTTACGTCATTCCGGAGGTATGCTAGGCTCTATTTGGTAGCCAAACACTAGCTTTCACAATGGTGTTGGAAGCACAACAGACCTTTCTTCCACTTAGGGTGGTGCGTGTAGTGGTTTAGACGATGATGTGTCTTCGGTGACCCCTTCTTTTTCTTTTTTTTCTCTCTACCCTTGAAATTCATGCCATTCATTCAAAATTTTAGAGCTGTCATCTTATTTATTGATATTTCAACTTTAATCCTTATTTTTTTTCTAGTTTTAGTTCTTGGCTCTTTTGTCAAATTTTAATTTGTTTTCAATTTCACTATTGAATCCATAATTGTGGTTTGTTATTTTTTTAAATCTAGTCTTCATTCTTTTAATTTTGATTTTTTATTCTGGATTCTTTTGTGAATTTGATTTTTATTTTTAATTTCATCCTTTAATTTAAAATCTTAAGTTTCCTCTCATTTATTTTTATTTTATATTTGGCCCTCATTCTTTTAATTACTATTTTTTATTTTTTATCCTTTTATATAATTGATTTTTTTTTAGTTTAATTTTTCTTTTTAATTTTACCTTTCAATTTAAAATTCTAAGTTGGCCTCTTATTTACTTTTGTTTCACATTTGGTCTCCATTCTTTTAATTGTTCTTTTTTTTTATCCCTTTATATAAATAAATTTTTTTCTAAAATCATTATTTGACATTTGATTTGTTGAGAATTGAGTTTCGTAATTTTTTCGAATGGTTTGTTTTTAGTCTAGCGACTTGGATCACGAGCTTGAAAGGTTAACATGGGGTTAACATCGTTGCTGTTTTTTTTGGATTTTTTTTAATTTTATCCTTCAACATTGTTTTTTTAATAGGCTTTATGATTTTCTTCGGTTTTCTTTCAATTAGGTTACCTGATCTCATGACCTGGTCAGCAGGTTTGGCCAGTTAACTTGACCATTTTTTTAGGATTGTTTTTTTTTATATATATATCTTTTTTTGGTTTTGTCCTTTAAAATCAGGTTCTTTTTAAAATTAAGTTTTGTCATTTTTCTTGTTTTGTCTTCACATTTAAATGAACGTGAATATTTTTCCCCTTCTCTAAAACACGCTTGCAATGCCAGAAAATACTTTTTTTACATGATAGAAAAATTAACTCGGCTCGCGGTGAAGTGCAAGCCACCTATCTAGTTATAATGTAATGATAATTCTTTTTTGTTTTTGGATCGAAGCATAATGATATTGATACTTATCTCTTCCTTTTGTTTTACTATTATACTAGCTTTGGTGCATGTGCTTCGTCGCGGGGCTGAACCATTGTTTTGCGCAAAAAATAATATCCAGCTGTCATAAACATGTCTTTTAAAAAAAAAAAAAAATTTAGAACTCGGGTCATAGAACCTAACTGGGTTGAATAAGCTAGCTTTAATTCAATTAGACAAAAAAAAAATAGAAACAACAATAGATGAATCAAATTTAAAAAGAAAAGTGATTAGAATAACCTGAGGAAAAACTATTTTTTTCAAAATAGGAAAAACGATGCATCTCAATTCATGGTCCATTAAATACAAAAGAAAAAAATGACATAAAAAACCGGTCTTGATTATCTCGAGTTAGCATGACAAACCTGTAACCCTGATAATTAGGGTTGAGCCAACCCGAAATATCTCGCTAAACTCACGGTCCAGATCATAATTTTGAAATAACCTCATAAAAAATAAAGAAAATTGTAAAGTCCTTTTTTAATTAAAAAAAACTCTTGTTAACTTTTTAAAGTTATGACCCGGGTCATTAAACTCGAAGCACTCTATTTGAAAAAACCTGAAGTTCAATTCTCAATTAATTATTAAATGGATAAAATTGAACAAAGAAATTGATTATGCAAAAGGATTTTAAAAAAATAACAATTAAAAGAATGAGAGTCAAAATTCAAATACCAAATAAATTTTATATTTGATTGAAGGGCGGGATTGAAAAGAAAAAAATCAATTAAGAAAAAGACTCAAAAAATCAAAAGAATAAGGATCAAAATTGACATATAAAATAAAAACAAATTTATAATTGAAGGGTAAAATTGAAAAGAATAATAACTTTTTCAAAAGGTCTAAGAAAAGAAATCAAAACAATAAGGACCAAATTGAAAGATATAATACTATCAATTTGGATTGAAAGATAAAATTAAAAACAACAAAACTTTTACTAAAGGGTCAAGGAAAAAAAAACTAGAAATCAAAAAATTAGGGACCAAATTAGAAAATATAATATTTATAAATTGGGATCGAATGATGAAATTGAAAACAAATAAAATTTCTACAAAAGGGTGAAGAACGAAAATTAGAAATTAAAAGAATAAAAACTGAAGTTGATATATCATCAACAAAGAGGGCAAAACTATAACTTTAAGGGGAGAAAAGAGAAAAAGAAAAAGAAAAAGGAAAAGAAAGAAAGACCCACCAACAATAAACTAGATCATCATCAAAGACACACACCACATCAACAAGAAGAGAACACAGTGACACTTTTAACGACATGGCAGAAAAGCATTTTTAGATGTCAAAAGGCACCGCACGCACCACTTGAAATGCGTACGTGCCTCCTGGTGCCGTACACATGCTTGTCCTTTCTTGTTTTTTTTTTTTCTTATTTATCTAAATACCAAATTGTCATTAAGATGACTCATTAATAATGCAAAATCATTATGAAAAGACCAAAATGCCCATTGACTCCAATTTTAAACCTTTTTTTAAGGGCATTTTAGTCGTTTCGTTGTGCATTTTTTTTATTTGTGCATATACCAAATTGCCCCTTAGCTGACATTAAAGTAATGAGAAAATCATTATGAAAATATAAAAATGCCCTTAGACGACATGTTTAAGTTTTTTGTTTTTAAAAGTAGTTTGGTCATTTAACTGTGCAATTAAGATGGAAAAGGATTTATTTGTTTCCAGTTAATTTAGTAATGACAAATTAACCATGCAAAAAAGACTTCAATGCGCTTTATATCTAGTGTTAAGTTTTTTTAATGGAGAAGTAAAACCGTTATTATATTGTTCCAGTTAACAATGTTCAGGTGTGGAGTTGCAACGGTTTTCTATGTGGTTCTAGCTTTTTAATAATTATTACAATAATAATTAATTATTAGAAGTGTTTTGATGTGTCTGGTTATTGTAATAATAATATTTAGGTAGTTGAAGGGTTGTGCAACAAGAGGACGTGGGAATTTATATGGACGTCCCAACATATTTAGGTTGCCTTGGGATGACCTACTTAATAAATTTGGTACGTTTTTAAAGTATTTCTTTTACCTCCATTATTATTCTCTCTCTCTCTCTCTATAATATTCCCTCGCCAAAGACAACTGAAATTATTTGAAAGAAAAAAGAAGAATTTCATACAAATGAATTTCATACCAATAAAGTGGTAGTTATTATTTTTTATTGATTAGATCATGGATTTGTTTGGAGTTTGGACCCATTTTTGGTTGATAAAATCCCATGATGAGGAAATCTTCTTTTTATTTTTTGTTCTTTCTTTAATGAAGGAGGAAACCCATTCTTTCGATCGCTCTTTCTTCTGAAGTTGTTGTACATAAATTATGAAAGGGTCAATCAAGTCTTTAGTCAATTTTTAATTAGTATAATTTATGATATACATTAAAGTACAAAAAAAAAGTAATAAGACGTATGAAAATAATTATACTATATGAAGCAAAACAGAGTCAATACATGAATAAAATAAGTTGCCATTCATTAATTCTTTCATCCATTGATTTAAAAATGAAAACTCCCATTAAAGTAGATTGAAAAACAGAATAGGGTTATTTCAAGAAAAATATCAAGATTTCTCTTAATTTCACATGCAATTAATATGTTAATTGCAATGATGTAATCACCGATAATTATTCAATAATGTGTGACTAAATAAAAGTTAATCAAATGATTCGGTCACTCGAAAATCTTTAAACTCCTATATCTTTCGTTGAACCCCAATTAGTACTTTCTGTTAGCTACGTTTTAATCATTTGTATTCGTCTAGTGGCTGAGAAAGCACCTAGCGGCGGGGCCAACACTAGTTCTGGCGCTGCTAGCTGTGTGTCGCGTATAGCCAGCACCCTCCCACAGCAGCGCGGCAGCAAGCTGCTGCCTCCCACAGCAGCGCTAGAAGCTACTGGCACAGCTGTGCAGCCATACGCGAGGCTGATGCCTCACGCATGATGGCTAATGTTGGTGACGATAGCCTTTGTTGCCGTTGCTAGACCAGCAATTGGCGGTGGGCAGTGAGCCCGTTACTAGCTGCGGTAGTTGAGAAGAAGATGAGGGGCAAATATACGATTCTTCCGTGCATCTTTTATTATATTACTTTTATGGGTAGCCCCTCACTTTATAACTTATAAGTTATAACATTAGAGTTTTTGGAGTCTAATTTACAAATTTACCCTTGAGTTTTATTGCTTATTACAATATAAGTATATTGGATAGAATTATCACTATGTCTCTCCTTATATAAGGTATTCATTTTTTTATTTTAAAATTGAAATCTAAATTAAATTAATTATAGAATTAATTTTTTTTAATAGGATTAGGATTGAATTAAACATTTTAATTCAAAATTTTTAAGTTTTGTAATATCCTAATAGGATTACTATTTAATTAAATAATGTTTAGAAAAAGAGTTTTTTAATCTGAAATTTTTATTTATTAAGTGTTAGAAATATTATTTTAAAATTGCACATAAAGCCAGTAATTAAAATTGAAGTACGCAATATATTTAATTATGCATATTCATATGTTCTTAAAACAATGGATGGTTACGGACATTTAAAGACCAATGTAATTATGTTTTTATGGTTGAATGCTTGTAATATTAAATATGGCATGCATGTCCTGTCTTTTCTTTAATTTTCTTATAGGTTGTTAAATTCT
>Ga0307515_10009656_pt1 | contig 18616 bp, 2 predicted proteins | sample 17_EM_MG_FD_194513 | JGI IMG/M metagenome (GOLD analysis project Ga0307515, IMG submission 194513) | Populus trichocarpa ectomycorrhiza microbial communities from riparian zone in the Pacific Northwest, United States - 17_EM | ecosystem: Host-associated > Plants > Roots > Unclassified | place...
TATTATAGTTAGAAAATAACATTACTAGAGTTAAACTATAACATTACTAGAGTTAAACTATAACATCTATAATAAAGAGTTATTAGGTATAGTTATAGCACTTAAGGAATAGAGAGTATTCTTATAAGGCGTAGAGAAACTATTTATAGTTAAAATAAATTATAAGAACCTAATAGGGTTCCTAATAATAAAAAAACTTAATTATAGATAAATTAGATAGGTAGAGATACTTATAAAATACTATTTTAAAATTTAGTATACTAAAGGAACTAAAAATGTAAGAGTAGACGCGTTAAGCAGAAGGCTAAACTATAGAATAATAAAAAACCATTAGGAGTAATGCTATGCAAAAATAATAACGGATTAATTAGGTATAATTACCCTAAGCTAGTAGCGACTTAAGAGGATAGAAAACTAGAAAGAGTCTATAAGATACTAGAAAGCTTTTAGGTATAAAGAATTCTAGAAGTATAGCTAGAAAATCTATAGATAGATAGATATAAAAACTAAGAAGCGAAATACATTCTAAAGAGCATAGTAGAGTATTTTATAGAAGATTTCTATAAGGGAATAACTTAAGGACATAATAGAGTAATAGGCTTAGTGTTAAGACTTTAAAAAGAATACATTATTAATAGAATCTAGAGTATAGCTAGAAAAGTAATAAAAGAGTATTTAGATTATTAAAGGAATAAACTAATAAGGCATAAGCTATATAGAGGGCTATAACCTATTAAAATACTAGAAAAACTATAGGAGGTTATATTATAGGACTTTATTATTAAGTTACTAAAGTTAAAGGATTTTATTACCGGATAGGAGCATAATATAATCCTAGTAATAGTAAATAAGTTAACTAAATAGGGCTACTTTATAGTATATATAGAAGAAATTTTAGTGGGAGATATTGCTAGAATCTATGTTAAAGAAATATTTATAAGACATGGAGTACTAAGTAAGATTATATTAGATAGAGATCTAAGATTTATAGTAGTATTTTAGGAGGTATTCTTAGCGGAATAGGGGGTTAAAGTAGTAACTTTTACTATATATTATCCGTAGACAGATAGATAGATAAAAGGATTAAATTAGACACTAGAATAGTATCTAAGGCATTATATTAATTATATATAGAATAATTAAGTATTGTTATTACTAGTTATATAGTTTATATATAATATAACACTATAAAAAGGAATAGGTATATTACTATTTAAGGCGAATTATAGATATAAACTAAGAATATTATTATTACTATAATAAGTAAAGAAATGAGTAGTATAGCTAAAGAAAGAATAAAGATATTAATAAATCTTTATATAGACCTTATGGAATTAGCAAAAAAGGTATAAAAGAGAATAAAAAAGTACTATAATGCTAAGAGATTTAAGGGACTAGATCTTAAGGAGGGGGATAAAGTATAGCTACTATATAAAAAATTTAAGAGTTAACAATTAAGTAAGAAGTTAGATTATGTTAGACTAGAACCTTTAAAAATTATATAAAGGATTTTACTGGTTATATTTAAGTTAAATCTACTAGCTAAAATAAAGATTTACTCTATATAGTATATTATAATACTAGAGCTAGTATATAGAAATATTAAGCCACTAATTTACAAAGTAGATATGTATAGAGGATAAGAAAAAGATAAATAGTAAGTTTTAAAGATTATTAGTTTTAAGGATATTAAAAATAAAATATAGTACAAGGTTAAGTAAATAGGCTATAATAAGACTACCTAGAAACTATTATAAAATTTAAAGAACACTATAGGAAAGGTATAGGAGTATTAAAGGAAAACGGGTTAGGTAATATTAAGAAGGAGCTAAAGATAAAAGGATTAGTTAAAGGTAATAAACAAGCTAGGTTATCTAAGGAATCTACTACTAGTATATAAGTTATTTCCGCCTTTTTTTTAAACCGGAATCCTTTCTAGCCTTTTTAGCCTTAAGCTTAGAGAGACCTTACTCTACTAAATATAACTCCTTTAAGTGTAACTTTTTATAGACCTTTACTAGACGGCTTAGGCGAGTATAAGTATCTAGTTAAGCTTTTAGAGCCTAAGACGCCTTATTAAAACGACGCTAAACCTTAGTAAGGGCCTTAGCTAGCTTACTCTTTAGTCTTTTAGCCACTACTAATACGCGTAACCCTAGGGTAGATTAAATAAGAAACTAGACAGTTATAAAGAATAGTAAAATATATATACTTAGTATTAGAGACGGATTAAACATTATAAGATAATCGTATATTTACTCACGTATACTTAATATAAGAAAAAGGTTAGTAACTAGACGGAGTCGTAATTATAATATATACTAATTTCTTCTCTATATAACGAGAATAGAACGGCATGACTTTACTAAGCAAAAGAATTAATATTACTAGCTAATTACGACGATTAGACGCAAAAGATTTAATAAGAGGTATTAAAAATAATAAAGGTTATTAAATTAAAGATGGGAATGCTATACCTCTAATAAACAACTTAAAGATAGGAGATATCTTTAAGGACGAAGATAAAAAGGAGGGGGATAGTATTATGGACCTTATATTAGTAGTAATATAACTATTAAGGAGAGATATAAACGGGTTAGTTAAGATAATATAGGAGGCGCTGGAACCAATTAAGCTATAGGATAAAAGGTAGCTAAGTTATATAGCTAGTTATGTTATAAGTTTAGAATATAAAAACATAAGAACGTAAGAACGCGATATACTAATGTATTAATATACTAATATACTAAACCCTTTACTATAGGGAGGAGTTATATATTTAAAGACATATGGTCTTTATAGATAGTTTCTCTTTTTTATAATAAATCTTAGAATATAATTAGAGTTAATCTATTAGGTAACTACTCTACCAGTTATATTTACGTTATTAACTATTCTATACCTATATACCTAGCCTATTAATAAGTCTACCGTAGTATTTCCTATAAGGCTTCGTTATAAGCCTAGCTATTTAACTTTATATTAAAGCTTATTTTTAATAGGCTTATAATATAGTATTGCTTTAACCTTATATCACTTACCTCTTACTTTAAGGTATTTAATTAGACCTAAATATAAGTTCTTTTCTAGCGATGGTCTATACTATAGCTCTAGTATATTTATTTAAAATACTAAATATATACGGGCTATAGATAAAGGTAGTTAGAGATAGTAGGCTAGCTTACTAATTTTTTTAAAAATTTAAAAGGGACTTAGGTATCTTATATTAAGCTTCTTTAATAATTAATAGGTCTAGGCTCTATAAAAATCGGCCTTTATACCTCTCTATACGGTAGAGCCTAAAAACCTAGTAGATAGCCATTAGTATTTTATTAGGATTATATTAATAGACTGCTAGAGTAAATATAGAGATATATATACGGCGGCGCAGCGCAGGCGCGGCAATATAGTAGTATTATAAAAAAAAATTCACTAGGAGGGTAAGCCCTAATGTAACGGAATTCCCTAAAAGGTACATATTAGATGAGACAGAAGGAGGTCTTATCTATGTTTTATCTACGTCTTAAAAGACATAGTTAGACGAATAAGGGGTAAAGAGTTTTGCTAGCGTCTTAGAAGGATTATATAGGGAGCTAGTTCTCCTCTAGAGAAGGACTAGCGATTAGTCTCTAAATAGAAGAGGTTAGAAAGCATTTGTCCTTTATATATAAAAATTATTCTACCTTAACTTATCTTCTACTTACCTATAACTCTTATTCTATACTATTAATTAGATAATTATATATTCCAGTTAAACTGGCCACTTATAATTTTAATTGCTCTTAATTCTTTACGGAAAGAACGTATGGCTATTAATTAACAATAACGGGCCATACCTTCTTACCCCCTAAAACAACGCCCCTACTATAAAAGGCCTAAAGAGTCTCCCTAAAGGAGCGCATTCCCTCTTCCTATAAAGAAGCTACGGCTAGTCCGTCTAACCTTACAAGACCCTTAAAAACAATTACTACTAGGAAGTTATTAAAGCGGTCGCTATATAAGACCCTATAAAAAAATAAAGAAGTTAGAGATATAATTAAGATAAGTATATTAAGACTACTAAAAACAATTATAAGGATAATTAGGGGAAGTATAGACACCCTAGATATAAAGCGGACTTAAAGGGGTAATACTATACTACGCTATAACGTTAGAAAAACCTAAATTTCGTATAAAGAAACCTAATAAGTACTATAGTAATAGTCTTCGGAACTATAATTATTTTATCTATTAATGCGAAACTGAGTTTTAGCTGGATCCGAAACGTTACTTTAACGAGTATAATTAGACACTAATTGCTTCTACCTTCCTACGTAGCACCGTTAAGAGTTTATAGACACGCTATAAGAAGAAACTTACTATACCCCTTAAATTTAGCGAACTTAAGTCCTAGTTAGTTAATTAGGTCTAAAACCCTACTAATTAAGGGATAGATTATAACTAGCAATACTATAACGCCAAACAGCAAGAAGGCTAGAGTGTAGTCTAGTTTATAAACTACTTAGAAGAACTAGAAGATAATATACCCTACTTAGACCTATAGGATAATATTATGCGACTTTACTAGCTACTCGCCAAGTTATAACCTAAGATTTAATAGGCCATATAGGAGAAGGGCGAAATTCCTACCTTTTAAGAAAAGCTTATCTCTAAAGCTACTTAGATTAAGAATACTAAAAGAGACTATTTAGGCAAGTAAAAGGAACGAGACGCTAATAATAAAGAGCGTAGGACTAGACCTAGCTTTAATAATAGAGGCAGATTCCGACCTAACTACTCTACGGAAGAATAACGTAAGCAGGCTTTAAAGCCCTAGAGTAACGCTAGTTAGCCCTAGAATAATAATAGGCAAAAACCTAATTTAAATAAGTAGAACTAAAAGTTACGCGTTTGTTATAACTGCAGTAAAAAAGGTTATATAAAGTGCTTTTACTAGTAAAAGAAATAAGAATTAGATTAATTGGGAAAAGAGAGAGCCTAGTAGATCTTTACTCCCTTGCACTAGGCTAGTAAAAGAAGGAGGGAGTAAGCTATTGTATAGTTATTCCTATCTCTATTTAAGTTAATAATAAATAGGTGACGTAAGACTGCCTTATAGACAGTGGCGTGACCATAGAGTTCATTTCTTAATTACTAGTAAAAGAATTGGATTTAGACCTTAGCGGCTCGCAGGTGCGCACTATTTAAAGTATTAAAGGCTACCAGATTCCACACTACGGGGAATAGGCTTTTTCCGTAGCCAGCTAGGACTGCGATAGTCTATAGGATATATAGGAAATACGCTTCTGTACCGCAGAAATTAAGGGGTATAACTTTGTTTTGGGATACCTATAGCTTCGCCAAGTTAATCCGGATATTAATTAGCCTTTAGCCTTATATTAATATTAGAAGTCTTAACCGCGCATTATAGTTAAAGATTAAAAAACTTTCCTAAACCATATATAAGAAGAAGGGTAGGCATATACTATATATACTACTCTTAACACTAAGAATAGGGACATAGGATATTTATTTTCGGATGTTTAGCTATACGCAGTTAAGGAACTAGAGATTCTATAGGAATATATAGACTTAGAGGATATTTCTAGTAAAGGGGCTGTATAAACCTTGCCTAACCCTATATTAGTTAAGCACGAGATAGATATAGGGGATAAATAACCTCCTTTTAGACTACTGTATAACCTATTAGAAAATAAGCTAATAGTACTACATTAATATATAGTAGATAATCTTTAGAGAGGATAGATTTAGCCCTTTATAAGCCTAATAGGGGCACTAATTATATTTATACCTAAGAAGGATAAGACCTTTTACCTCTATGTTAACTATCGGGCGCTAAATAAGATTACTATAAAGAATTGCTACCTATTACCCTTAATAGGGGAGCTTATTAATAGGCTATTAGGCGTAAAGATATTTATATAATTAGATCTAAAAGATATATACTATTAAATCCGGATTAAAGCTAGCGATAAGTAAAAAACGGTGTTCTAAATACGGTACGGCCACTTTAAGTACCTAGTGATGCTATTTAGGCTTACTAACGCACTAGTAATATTTTAGGCCTATATTAATAAGGTATTATATATTTATTCTATTTATTGCCCAATTTAGTCCCTTTTCTAGGTCTATATAGGCTTATACCTTCTATTTATAGGAAAAATCCCTAGTAAGGGGAAAAACCTTAGTTTAAACCTTCCAGCTAGTCTTACGCGCTCCGCCTTCGCCTAGCCTGTTTACCTTTCTAGTCTATCTATCTTTTAAACTATGCTTCTAAGGTATCTTAGAAGATCTAGGGGGTAGTAGGAGGGTCTAGTAGTTTGCCTACGCGCCGCTTTTATCTTAGCGGGGGTATCCAGTCCCTAAGGGGCTGGAAAGGGGCGTATCCTCCCGTGTCCTCCTATTAGATCTTATCCACTATCTAGAACTGCTAGAGAACTCCTTAGCCTATAAGCCATTTTGCAGCTATATATAGGCCCCTACTTATTAAAAGTATTTAGGTAAGATTATATATACCCGCCCTAGTAAATAGCTGGTCTCTTTTTGTACGGTAGTTGCAGAAGAGTAAAACATAGCGAACTAACTATGTAGGCCACCCGCAGGTGCAGTATGGTGTAGTATTTAGGACATGGATGCTTACTAGCTATACGTTTAGTCTTAGGACCTCTATCCGTAAAAAAAAGGCGGCCGTAACTTCCGCCTTTGTCTGTTCTTTATATAGGGGGAGAGTCGGCTTTAACTATAGGGTGCCCTATGTAATTGCTCTTTGTGCTTTTACGGCCTTCTTCTATTGCCGTTTCTACTTAATATCTGCCCATCTTGCGATATAGGTAGTAGATCTCCACTTATGCTAGTGGCCCCCTATCCTCTATTGCCGTTATAGCGCTCTACTAGCGCGGCGCCGGTTCTCCGCTTAGTGTTATAATAGCTCCTATATTTCCTATTCCCTCTCTCCTACCTATAGGTGTAGGGTCTTTTAGCTTATAAGCTTAGGCGTAATACCCCTTTAGGGGGCCCTCGTTCCTTATATACGTTCTAGTGTCTAGCGTATCTCCTTCTCTACTAAGTAGTCTTATACTGTAGCTGCTCTCTATATAGCGGTTGCTTCTATATATACGTCTATTAGTAGTAGTACTACTTCACGCTCTAATGCGGCGCGTAGTATCCTTTTATAGGCCCCTATAATTCTATATAGGTATTAGTTTTATATTTTTTCTAGTGGCGCTAGGGAGCTTTTTGCTAGTAGTTTGCTGTTTAGTCCTATGCCCCAGATCTGGGCGCCATATAGCATTATTGGTCTTACTACTACTATATATAGTAGCCGTATGCGTCTAAAGGAGGGTCCCTAGGTTAAAGCTGCTATTTATAATACCGCTATAAACGCCGCTACTCCCCTATAGGTTGCCTATATAATATACGCGTTCTAGTTTAGTTTAGCGTCTACCCAGACCCCTAGGACCTTAAGGGTTACTTCTAGTTTTACTTCGCATCCCTAAATATTTACCGTTAATACTAGGTCGTTATTTACCCTCCTTTTCCTTATAAAGTAGATAAGCTAGTATTTATCTAGTGCGAATTTAACTCTATATTACTTTGCCTATATAATACACCTATTATATGCTTAATTTAGCCTAGTACAGTTTTTTACTGCCGTGTCTCCCTATATAATTAGGTTTGTATTGTTTATAAATCCTAGGGCTACTGTTTTATAGTTACTATTAAACGTCTCTAGTAGCTTAGATATAAAGAAAAGGAATAGGATTAGTAAAAGGGGTGATCCTTATAGGATACCTATGGGTATTAGTATTATTTCGCTTTTGTAGCCCTCAAATACTATTTTAGTGGTGCGCCCTATTAGGAAGGCTTAGATAAACTTAATTATCCAGTCTAGTAGGCCCTTCTTTCTTAGGATCTATAGGAGCCTTTTATATAAAACGTGGTTAAAGGCTCCGCTTATATCTAGGCTTAGTATAAATACTACGCAGCCTAGGCGGGCTTACTACGCCGCCTAAACGCTAGAGGTAATTAGGGAGAGAGCTAAGAGGGTTAAGCGCTTCTTTCTTACGCCCATTTATATCTATAGCAGTAGCCCTTACTCCTCTATGGCCTCTTATATACGTTCTACCACTATCTTTTCTAGTATCTTTCCTATTGTGTTTTTAAGGGCAACTGGTTAGTAGCTTCCTAGTAGGAAGTAGTCCTTTTTATTCACTTTTTAAAGAACGACTATAATTATTTCTTTATAGCATTCTAATAGCTTGCCTTTAAGAAGGCAGATAGTTGCGGCGTTAGCTAGTAGTATAGCTATAGCCTCTAATACAGCTTTAATCGCCTTATTTGGGATCCTATTAGGCCCCACCGCTTTACTAGTAGGGAGTCTCCGTATAGCATCTTTTATTTCCTTTAGTAAGACTATTTAGCTTATCTCTAGAGGTAGGGGGAGGTCTTAGTTACTAATATCCTGTAGGTCCGCTTAGCACGCGCCTAGGAAGAATCTCTCTATAAGTATTTTTATTTTTTCCCTATTATTGTTTATATACTAGTCTTAATCTATCCAGCGGAGTACAGGTAAGTAAGGGTTACCTAGCATTTCCCCTACAGCTCGCCTGCTCTACTTTAATAAGCGCTAAAGACCTTAGTTATATAGTTTAGTAGGGTCTAAGAAGGTTTCCTCTAGGAACCAGCGCCAGCTATTTCTATTTTCCTTCCATATTATCTTCTTAAGCCTATTTTTTAAGGCCTTATAGCTCTAATAGTGGTAGGCCTCGCCTATTACGCTGTACTAATGCTTTACCCTCCTTATCCCTGTAACGAGCTGTGCCGCCTCTAGTAACTATTCCCACTAGGCGTATTTACTGAATTATGCTTTTAGGTAGTACTCTTCTAAGCAGTTACTTATAGTTCTCTAGATATCTACTAGCGTTACCTCCGGTATTAGTACTAGTTTATTAGTAATTTCTTAGGAGTATTTTTCCTAATTAAGTTTTCGTATAGCGTGTCTCCGGCGGGTTCGTTACGCTAGAGCGTTAATATTAAGGGCAATCCGTATAGGTATATAGTCTGCAGTTATTGCCTATATATTTTCTATCCCATAGAACTCTAAACGGTATATAAGTGCTTCTTATATAAATATTAGGTCGATTATGCTCTCCTAGATCCCTCTTTTCTAGGTAAGTTCGCTAGTTAGGGTAGTTAGGACAAGGCCTTGCGTTTCTAGTTTGTTAAGTAGGTAGGTCGCCTATACTTCTACTATAGCCTGCTGGCCTCCCTATACTATATAGTGCGCATTAAAGTCCCCTAAGACTATTATCTCGCCTTCTGCTATATTAATAGTGTATTATAGTAGTCCCCACATAGCTATCTAGGGCCTATTATCGCTTAGGTTATAGACGTTAATTATACTAATTTAGCCCCTATCTGTAGCTATTTATACTTTAGCTATATTAGGGCTAATAGTTTAGTAGCTTTACGCCTATATGCTAATATGTTAGCTAATTAGGAAGCACGCGTAGGTAGCTAGGTCTAGTTCGTACAGGAGGTAATATCCTTTTAGTTTATATATTTTTTAGGTTTACTTATTATAGGCTAGTTCTTATAGGGCTATTATCTAGTATTTTTTTAGGTTAAAGCTGTCGAATAAAGGGCGTATTACTTTATAGTTTAAATGTCCGCAGTTATATTATACTATTATTAACCCTTTTATGACTTATCTAGTGACTTATAGGCGTCTTCCCTTTATGTCTGGGGCGTCTTGGCTAGGGCTATTGCAGTTAGGATTCTCTACTGGGATGGGTCTCTAGCCGCGTTGGTGCTGCCTCGCGGGCATCCTACGCTCCTTTTTGCTGCCGGTTAGGTAGATAGTGCTCCTATAGGGGTAAGTACCCTAGATCTTTTCTATTAGGCAACTATCCACCCACCTTCGCTTACCCTACTTATCTTATTCTCCTTATAGGCGTTTCCCCGTAGCGTAGCTGTGATCTAGTATAGCTAGGCTTGTCTTGCTATAGTAGCTTCTTGGTATACCTAGTAGGTCTTACACGCTATCTTTTGCCATACTCTATATTCCTTGCCGCAATTTACGTATCTAGCTCCCTTATCTTTTGGGTAATCCTTAGTGTTATAAGTATTGGCACACTCTCCGCACCTTACCTGCCTCCCGCATGCGCTCTAGGTGTGTCCCTACTATTAGCATTTAAAGCATCGTTTAACTTAGACTCTATAGTAGTAGAGCCAGGCTTCGTACCAGAGGCTATTTATAACTACTCCTTTACGGGCTAGTACTACCTACATCTCTTATATTAGTAGGCTAATTATTAGGGTACCGCGCGTTTTAGCCTTTTAAAAACCCGGTAACTCCCCTATATACGTTATATGTTCTTTATTAAGCTATGCGACTCTAGTTATAATAATTCCTAAAGCTAGTTTTTTAGTAGCCTCCGTAATCCTCTAAATAAGCTATATATTTGTGGCGCCTCGCCCGCTTTCTACTTATATATTAAGGGGTACCCCTATTACTTCGACTAGGTAGTCCTATTAGAGGATCTTGCACTTAGGGGTATCTCCCTAGGTAATAACCTAATTCTTTATCTACTAGTTAGGGAGCGTAACTTTAATATCGCCGCTTTATAGTACCCTTACTACCACTGCCCTTAGTATATATGCCTTAATCGATATAAGGATCTATTCTGGTTCCGCTCCTGCTATCTCTGGTATTCTAACCCTAACTATAGCCCTAATTGGTGCCACGCTGGGTATACGCTAAAGAGGCGCCGGTTAGGCGCTTGCAGCGATATTTACCTATAATAGCTTTATTGCCGGTACTACTAGTGCTCCCTATGCTTTTATAGCATCCTTAATGCGCCTAAGCCTGTCTTCTACCGCGTTTTAGTTCCTATTATATCTCGTCCAAAGTTCCCTAGCGATTTATCCTGCCTGTTGGGCCGCACGCGCTACCCCTACGCGTGGGTGTTCGTCTTCTCCCTTCCCTAGATCTTCCTCGATGTCTTTTAGGGTATCCACAAGTTTCTGCCATTTCTGGTCGATATCCTTTGGTTAATGTAGTTGCGTCGCCCCCTGATGGGTTTGTTGTGGTGTCGCGTTTTTCTATATATCGCCCCACCTTCAAGTCTGCAGCGGCCCTCTTAATAAGGTATTATTAGGCCTGTTAGATACGATATATATAGTCTACCTTAATAATATTATAGTTTACTTTAATAACTACGAAGTATATATATACTACGTGCGAATAGTACTAGAAAGACTACGGGAATATAAGCTCTATATAAACTTAAATAAGTGCACGTTCTATACTACTAGTATTAATTTTTTAGGCTTTATTGTTAGCGTTAATAAAGTATTAATAGAGAAAAGTCGAGTGGACGTTATTAGGGAATAGCTTTACCCTATAACATTTAGAAAAGTATAGGTTTTCTTAGGCACGGCGAACTTCTACTAAACGTTTATTATTTACTACTTATAAGTAATACTCCTAATTACTAATCTACTAAAAGGATCTAAGAATAGCAAGAAGTTAGGACCCTTTATATTTAGGGAAGTTACTAAATAGGCTATAGACCGGTTAAAGGATTTATTTATATTAGCGCCTATCCTAATATACTTCTACTAGGAGCTATATATATACCTTAGGGCGGATATATCCGGCTTTGCCTTAAGGGCAATTATATTTTAATTAAAAGACGGAGAATAGCATCCTATAGTGTTTTAGTTAAGGAAAATAACCCCTATAGAATAGCGTTATATAACATATAACTAGAAGTTACTTGCGATAGTTATAGCAATAAAGCACTAGCGATATTATTATATAGGAAGCAATTACCCTATTAAAGTCCTTATAGACTATAATAACCTAGAATACTTTATAGCTATAAAGGTATTAAGCAGTTAATAAGCTAGATGGGTAGAGGCACTATTATAGTACGACTTTAAAATTACGTACCGCCTAGGAAAGACAAATCCCGCTAATAAGTTATTAAGATATCTAAATTATAAAACAGGAAGGATCTAGGACAATATAGGGGAAATAATCCCTATATTGCAAAATTTGCTTAGGAAAAAAGAAAACTCTTTCCCTAGAACTATAGAATTTTATAGTAGGGTAGAGGTCCTAGTAATACAGCTGCAAAGCGCCATAATTATAGAGCCGTAGGATATGGTTATAGACTAGGTTATAGGCCAGGTAGATATTACAAAGTTAGCATACCCTAGAATTAGCGAAAATTCTATAGGAAGTACTAGGGGTATTATAGCACCTTTAACTTAACGGCGTATTAGCTGCGAGTATCCGGATCTAAAGGGGATAGGCAAGATACCTATCCGTAGCGTAGCACACTATATAACAGTAGGAGAATCTACTAGCACTAATAGTTTAAAACGTCTTATACTACGCCTTATATCTGTAATAGTGGTAGGTAAAATAGAAGCAAGTAATCTATATAAAACCTTTTTAAATCTTCTTTTTTAAGTATAATAAAGGGACGCCTTTATTTCTAGGGAGAGTTAGAAAGATATAATAGAGACTAACTTAGCTAGAGTTACTAAGAAGCTATAGTAGCAAGACTAAAAGGGTCTGTTACGCTTTAAGGGTGCTATATATATCCTAAAGAACTAAGCAGTTTAAGACGAAATTTTAAAGGTCTTCTATAATAACCCTCTTAGGGGTTACTATAGTGCCAATAGAACCCTTAAGACTGTTTAAAGGAAATACTTTTAGGATAGAATATCTAAGGAGGTTAAGGACTATATATTAAGATATAATACGTGCTAAAGGGTATAGATATCTAGATATTGCCTATATAGTAAGTTATTAGTACTTCCTATTCCGCAGGGACCTATATTAGAATTAACAATAGATTTTATAATAGGCTTACCCCCTACTAAAATAAAAACGGAAGAGGTTGCTAACGCTATCCTAGTAATTGTTAATAGATATATAAAGTTCTTAGGGTACTTTACTGTTATAATAACAATTATAGTAGCAGAACTGGCAGACCTGTTTTTAAAACGGTGGCTCTTATTTAGCACGCTAAGGGGAATTATATCTAATAGAGGTACCGTATTTAATAGCGCATTCTAATCTTTATTCTGTTTCTTATTAAAAATACGGCAAAGGATAAGCACTACCTTTTACCTATAAATAGATGGGCTAATAGAGCGTCTAAATACGTTATTAGAACACTACCTCCGCTGCTATATTAATTATTAATAGGATAATTAGACATTATGGTTAGCTCTAGCGTAATATATATATAATATAAGCATCTATAATAGTATAAAAATGACCCCTTATAAAGTATTATTTGGGGTAAAAGTAAATAACCCCTAGAACGTTAAGGATATTATTCCTAAAAGGGAGGCACTAGTAGCGTCTAAGAGAATTAAGCAAATAAGAATTCGTAGAGAAGAACTTAAAAAGTACTTACTAGACGCCTAGGCCGTACAAAAAAGATACTATAATAAAAAACATATATTAAAAGAATTTAAGATAGTGTAACGGTGTTACGGACGCTTTAAGTACGATGTTACAACTACTTGGAGAAGAGTTGGAAGAAGCTAGTTAGTTAATACAGGCACGGTCTAGGATAGAGCCGGTAGAACCATATGACGAGGAATAGTAACTAAGGTCATATAATGTAATACGTGGGATATATAAAGTACAGGAGGGACGTCACGCATATTACGTATATTACGTACATTACGTATAAGAAGGATTTCATAGGAGTACGGTTGTGTATTTAAGGACCCTTAGTCCCTACCTAGATAGTTTCTTCCTTATAGTAATTCTTAGAATATAATTAGAGTTAATCTATTAGGCAACTACTCCACTAGTTATTATTACGTTATTAACTTTACGCTTTACCTATATACCTAGCCCAATAACAGAACCCACCGTAGTACTTGCTACAAGGTTCCGTTACATAATTACTACCTAATTATAGTTATAAAAGTCGAATAATATGCCACTAAAAGCAGCCACCACGACGCCATTAACGGCGGCAACTACTTTAAGGTTAGGAGGTGACACTAGTATAGCAGATACTAACTTACAACAACCTGTAACGGTTAGATAACTATAGGAAATAGTTAATAAGTTAATAGAAAATAATATAGCACTTAAATAAAGGGTTAATAGGATAGGAGCAGTAAAGGTTAAGTTACTATTAATTAAAAGATTCTTAAGAGAGAGATTAAAGCTTAAAGGATTCCTTATGCAAATGTATTTTAAGGTTACGTAAGAGGGAGCAAAGCTAGTAATACCTATAGATTAAATAGCGTATGCAGGATTGTTTTTATTAGGAAGAGCACTTAAGTAGTTTAAGCCTTACCTTATAAAGATATAAGTAAATAGAATAATAACGACGAACTAAGAAGTACGGTTTATATTCTTAAGCTAGAATAGATTTATAGAGCAACTTATATAGATGTTTAGAGACCTAGAGGTAACAACTATAGCGGAAAGAAAGCTTTAAGATATTACGTAACGAACCTTAGCTATTAAGTATATAACGTAGTTCTAAACGCTAGTAATATAAGTTAAGTAGAATAATAGGGCGCTTATGGCATAGTATAAACAGGGACTTAAGGCTAAAGTCTAGAATGTAATTATTTTAATAGAAGATGCGGACACCCTAAGGGAATTAATAGATTAAGTAATAAAGATCGATAATAGGATCTACCAAAGGGAACAGACTAAGAGAGGTTAAAATAAAGTTCTATAGTTATATAAGGCGCAGAGTACGCATTAACTAAAGCTAAGTTAGAAACTATAGTATAGCGGAGAGCTAATAGACCTAAGTGGTACTAAAGAAGCCTATAAGAGATAGAGCAAGATACTGTAGAAACTAAGAGGATAAGGATTAAGTAATTAAAGGTCTAAGGAGTAAAGGCTAAATTAGGGATCTTAGTAGCAGAAGATATTTAGGCGGACTCTATAATAAGAAAGATGGTTTAAAGAGGGAGCTTATATAAATTGTGGAAAATAGGGTTATTTCGCTAGAGATTATAAAGATGGTTAAAATTACTATATAATAAAGGGAACTAAATTAGTAGACGGCATATACGTATAGAGGGACAATAATACACTGCGAGGAATAAAAGATTATTTAATTAACTACTTTACGTTTTGCTATAATAACGCGTGCCGAATTTATAAAGACGCTAAATATAGCGCAAGCTATTAGCTATAGAAACCTAGTTTAAAGAAACTAAAAGCTACCTAAAACTATAAAGAGTAAGATAGGCTCTATAAATGCAACAAAGATCTAATAGTAACTTTTAGTATAGTATTAATAAGGCAGTACTTAGAAAGGAACTTCGGGAAAAATCCATTTAGTGATATTAAGAAAGAAGATCTTAAGATATTAGTATCTAAAGTAGAGACTAAGACCGCTATAGAGCAAGGTTTAGTAATGGGTATTATAACACTATTAGATACGGCATCTATTGCTTTATAAGACGGTAGGAAGAGCGTCTTATAAAGACTAAGTAAGCAGACGACTATTAGTGCTAATTCACCACTTAATAAAGGCAAAAGGCTAAAGGCTTAAGATTTTTAAGACAAGATAAGAGACGACTAAGATTCTTAAGACAAGATAAGGTATACCTAAAGACCCATAACGGACAAAAACCGATAGAGTAGGGTAGTAGCTTAGTTTAGGAATATATAAATAAGCTTAGGATAGAGTTTCCCATAGGTATTAAATTCTTAAGATAAGATAGATAAGATTTAAGACTCTTAAGACGAGATAAGAATACTATAAACGCCTAGTTAAACTAAGGCGGGAGCCAAGCTTAAGTTAAAAGTAAGCTTAGGATTAAAGAATCTAAGGGACTAAGAATTTGGAGTATAAATAAGGACACCCATAGATAAGAGGCAAGGAGCTTCTTTATAGATTAGAGAATTTATAATCTAGGTAGCGGTTAGACTAGGAGACAGATATATAGACCTAGAGGACTTACTAGTTAAACACGGTATTTAGCCTAAAGATTAAAAAGTTAATACTAAGATTAAAAAGTATAAAGACTTTAAGGATCCACTTATAAGACGCGAAAGGAAAGAAACTATAGAGGAATTTAGAGTAAGAATTACCTTATAGTAAGAGCAGAAACTAGATAAGAGATCTAGTTTACTAGGTTATATAAGGGATAGAGCGCCGGTACGAAGAATTACTAATAGGCTAAAAATAGGCATACTAAGAGCTAAGTAGCTTACCAAACTAGAACAAGAAGAGGATTTAGGGATTTTAACTAGGTTTAAAGAACGACATATAAAGGGCTGTTACGACGTAGTAATAAGAAGATACTTCCTTATAAATAAAGCGTATACACTTAAGTAGTTATACTAAAAGTGGTATAGGCAGCGATACAATAATAAGTGGGAAGATTTCTATATATAGTTAAATAAAAGAGTTATCTAAGACTACCCGATTACAGAAAAGGCTATAACTTACATTAAAGGAGCCTTAATTATAACGTTAAAAGATCTAAAGAAGTAATTAGAGGACTAAAGAAGCGAAAGATAAATCTTAGTACCTATAAATAAAGTCGCAACGCTTAGATTAATATAAAAAAGGTTTAAACTTAAGGATAAAGACAAGCTAAGAGTTAACCTAAGATACTAAGCTTATTATATACTATTATGGATAGCATATATAGATAATATGTACAGTATACATAGGATACTAAAAGATAAGAATTGGAAGTATTTAATAAGAATATATTAGATAACGGATAAGGTAAAATACTAAAACGCTAAGTATATATATAGCTAGCACCTAGTAGAAGTTTAAGAATAAGGGGACTTAATACTTTAACTAGGAAGATTCCTTACGGAAAAATGCCTAGATGGATAATAATAGTAGGAATATCTAGAGAACACCTATCTATAGCATATTAAGGATAAAAAGCGAACTAAGTATTAGCCTAAGTTAGACTAAGTATAAACAGGATCTAGTAGCTAATAGTTGGGAAAAGTAGAGGCCCACGGGACTAGAGGGAACTAGTAGTAGAGCCTTAAACCCTTAAAGGAATTTAAGGAAGACACCTAAATTTATAAGTTAAATGGCAAGATTAATAGTTTAAAGTACTAATAGATAGTAAAGTAATAAGGAACCATATCTTACTAGCAGTAGTTAAAAGAATAGGACTACTATATAGGAGAAAGGAGTACCTATATTTATTAGTAATAATTTTAGGAGATCCAATAGCCTATGGAGATAGCATTATTAATCTTAAAATAGGACCTATTTAGTTAACTATTAAAGGAAGACAAATTCGGATGTCTTTTAATATCCTACTATTAGGGAAGAACAAGGCGATATTAGGAATGCCTTAGTTATAGGAATATAATCTAAAGATCGATTGGGTTATAGGTTAAGTCGATATTAGAGATACTTAACGCCGCAAGATGTGATAATAAGCTAAGTTAGTATAGTACTAAGTAGAAGTGACCTATAAGGAAATAGAAAAAGGGCTAAGCTATATACTAAAGAAATACTATAAGTATAGTAAGAAACTATAGTCACTAAAAAGTAAAAAGCTGTTAGAGTATATAGTATAGGACTATAAGATAGAATTAGAACTAGGAATAAGTCTAAGGTTCTTTTTAATCTATAAGCTTACTAAAGAAGAAGGTAGAGTATTAAAAGAGTTTATTTAGGAGAACTTATAAAAAGGATATATTTAACCATCGCAATTATTAGCGGGTTATCTAGTATTGTTCGTCCTAAAGAAGAATGGCAAGCTAAGGCTATGTATTAACTATAGATAGTTAAACAGCATTACTAGAAAGGATAGGTATCTTTTACCCTTAATTAGTGAAATCTAAGATAGAATAGGTAACGCGCAAATCTTTATAAAGATAGATCTGAGATAGGCGTACTATTAGATTAGAATTAAGGAAGGTAATAAATAAAAGGCAGCCTTTAGGTTAAAGGAAGAACTATATAAACCATTAGTTATGCAATTTAGGCTTATAAACGCACTAGTAACGTTTTAGAAGCGAATTAACAATATACTAGGAGAACATTTAAATGAATTTGTTATAGTATACCTTAATAATATTATTATCTACTTAATAACTAAGGAAGAATACGGGGAATACGTTAAATAGGTCTTAAAGAGACTATAAAAAGAACAAATACTAGTAGCAATTGAGAAATGCGAGTTCTTTACTAGGAAGACAGATTTCGTTAAATTTATTATTAAACTAGGCCAACTTAGTATAGATCTAAAGAAGATTAAGGCTATAGTAAATTGGTAAGAACCAGAGAATATTACGCAGTTAAGATCGTTTTTAGGGTTTTGCAATTACTGTAGAAGGTTTATAGCGCAATAGTTAAAGGATATTAAGCCATTTACGCGGTTAATAAAGAAAGAAGAACTATAGGCATAGGGATAGGAATAATAAGAACTATTTAAGGAAGTTAAAAAGTTATTTACCTAGGAGCTAGTTCTTAAGATCTATTAACCAGAACTAGAGACGGTTATTAAGACAGACGCATTAGACTTTATACTAGGAGTATACTTAATGCAAAAGCATCTAGATAGATAGCACTTAGTGGTATATTATAGTCGGAAGATAACACCACTAGAACTAAAC